>OLNI01000027.1_pt1 | contig 150056 bp, 175 predicted proteins | sample 1672921 | NCBI WGS metagenome assembly OLNI01 (sample SAMEA3136737, study PRJEB25190) | human gut metagenome | biome: human gut; feature: human-associated habitat; material: faeces | place: Austria | collected 2013 | reverse complement strand
AAACCTTGAGAAAGCTCATGAAGAGCTTAAGAAAGCCGGATACATTAACTAATTATAGTGAGAGGTCATATAGTTGGCAGCAACTTGAAAACAAGGAGAAAGCTTGGAGAAATCCGAGCTTTCTCTTTACTATAAAGATAGTAGCTGAATCGTATTTACAAAATGAATTAATGACAGAATATTTGCGAAAAAAGATAAAATATGATAAACTTGTGGTAAACCATACTATATAAAAACGCATCTGAGTGAAATGAGATGTTAAGAAGGGAGACGGCAATCATGTGGGAGCTGGAAAAAGCAATATTGGTAACGAATAACGACAGAGTGTATGAGAAGTATAAGGATCAGATGAAAGTGATTCTTCTTGATGGGTATGAAGACGTTCTGATTAAGGTGAGAGATCTTGTCTATGATAAGCATGTGCTTCTGACACATCCGCAGGCATCCAGCCTGAAACCGAATCAGACACCATATCGATCGGTAGTTGTATATCCGAAGGGGGAAGAGGATAATATAAAAGATATCATGCTGATCGACAAATGCATTCAGGTTTATCAGGAGTGGCAGGATATCGCACCAAGTCCAAAGAGTTATCAGGAAAAGGTGGCGAATGATTTTAAGACAATCGATTTATCGGTGATTGACAATATTATTCCAAGAATTAGTTAGAAAAAGCAGGTAAGAAAAAGAATAGGCGGTGGAGCGATGCTGGATAATAAAGAAACAACACAGAATTACTTCAAAGGTTTAACGAGAAAAGATTATATTGAAAGAGTATGTAAAATTATGGAGAAAGATGGGGCTGAAGATCTTTCTATTCGTAGAATCGCGAAGGAGCTGGGCTGTTCGTCAGCTGCATTATACCGTTATTTTAACAGCAAGTCGGAACTGATGTATTATGTCAGCCTGAATACGCTGGAGGGATATATTATCCGCTTGAATCAGGCGGAAAAAACCTGGAGAGGAGTATGGGATATCTATGTGGGTGTATGGTACTGCTACAGTCAGGAGGCTTTCCGACATCCAAAAGATTATAATAGACTGTTTTTTGAACATACGAATGAATATCTGGGTGGAGCTATGAAAGAATTCTATCAGATGTTTCCTCAAAACATTAATGAGGCAAACCAATTCTTTTCAGAGATGCTTGGAACAGCAGATTTCTGGGGACGTGATTTTGAAATGTGTAAAAAATGCATGAAAGCAGGGGCAATTTCTGAGGAGAATGCGCTTATTTTAAATCGCATGTCCTGTATTTTGTATAAAGGATATTTTAAAGGAGTGATGGATGACGGGATTGAAGAAGATGAAATCGAAGAAAGAGTTCGTTTATTTATAGATGATCTCGATATAATCGTTAAGTCACTTGCGTCAGAATTGCAGGGATATGACGGATATTTTAAACAAAAACGCGAAAAGAATGATAAAAAATAGGCAATCTGCACAAAAATATTTATAGATATTTTGTATTAATGACGATATTTATAAAAGGGGGTTGCGCATTTAAAAAATGTGTGTATAATTAGAACTATCAAAAGCAATTACTTACATGAAAAAAGTTATCACGATTACATTTTTTGAAAGTAAACATAAAAAGCAAAAAAGATATTTTTTTACTTATATGTTATCATGATTACATTCCGCGCGCTTGAGGAATTTGTAAAAGAAAAATTGCCAGCTTTCGGAGATGAAAAACGTGATTATATTTTAAGTGTTAAGTTATCGCGATTACAAATCATAAGGAGGGAATTTGTATGAAACTAGAACTCGGCAAATTTGAGATCAAGGACATCCAGTTTGCAGACAAATCATATGTGGAAAATCACGTATTGTATGTAAACAAAGAAGAGGTGGAAGCACTTGTATTGGAGGACGACAAGCTGATCGGATGCCATTTGGAAATTGCAAAACCTGGTGAGGCAACAAGAATCACACCTGTTAAGGATGTCATTGAACCACGTGTGAAAGTGAGCGGCGGAGAGATTTTCCCAGGAATTATCGGAAAGGTATCACCACAGGTTGGATCTGGAAGAACACATGCTTTAGATGGCTGCTGTGTAGTTACAGTCGGAAGAATCGTTGGATTCCAGGAAGGTGTTATTGATATGAGCGGACCGGCTGCAGATTATTGCCCATTTTCAAAAACATATAACCTGTGCGTAGTCATTGAACCACAGGATGGATTAGAAACTCATGTATATGAGAAAGCAGGACGTATGGCAGGATTGAAAGTAGCTACATATCTTGGAGAGCTTGTAAGAAATCTTGAGCCAGATGTAATTGAGACATATGAGACAAAACCAGTATTTGAGCAGGCAGCACAGTATCCGGATCTGCCAAAGGTAGGATACATACATATGCTTCAGTCACAGGGACTTCTGCATGACACATATTATTATGGTGTAGATGCAAAACAGATCGTTCCGACATTCATGTATCCAACAGAGATTATGGATGGAGCAATCGTATCTGGTAACTGTGTGGCTCCATGTGATAAAGTTACAACATATCATCATTTCCACAATCCGGTTATTGATGAATGCTACAAACATCATGGAAAAGACATTAACTTTATGGGAGTTATCCTTACAAATGAGAATGTATTCCTTGCTGATAAAGAGAGACATTCCGATATGGTTGCAAAATTCTGTGAATGGCTGCAGTTAGACGGAGTTCTGATTACAGAGGAAGGTTATGGTAACCCGGATACAGACCTTATGATGAACTGTAAAAAGGTTGAGAGAGCAGGTACAAAGGTTTGCCTGATCACAGATGAGTTCCCAGGAAAAGACGGTAAATCAGCATCTCTGGCAGATACATGTGAAGAGGCAACAGCACTTGCATCATGTGGACAGGGAAATGCAACACTGATGTTCCCAGCTATGGATAGAGTAATTGGAACTCAGGAATTTATTGAAAGCCAGATTGGTGGATGGGCTGGATGTATCAACGAAGACGGATCTTTCGAGGCAGAGCTTCAGATTATCATCGCATCTACAATCGCAAATGGATTTAACAAACTGGCTGCAAGAGGATACTAAGAAGGGGGATTCAGAGTTATGGCAAAATATAAAATCGTTCATTATCTTAATCAGTTCTTCGGTGGAATTGGTGGAGAAGATAAAGCAGACTTCCAGCCGGAAGTAAGAGAAGAAATTATAGGACCTGGTATGGCACTGAATGCCGGACTGGGCGATGATTATGAGATTGTTGCAACAGTTATCTGTGGTGACAACTATTTTGGAGAAAATCTTGATAAAGCAACAGATACAATCATTGAGATGGTAAAGAAATACGAGCCAGATATCTTTGTTGCGGGACCTGCATTTAATGCTGGACGTTATGGTGTTGCTTGCGGTACAATTTGTAAAGCGGTTGAAGAGCGACTCGGTATTCCGGTACTCTCTGGTATGTATGAAGAGAACCCTGGAGCTGATATGTTTAAACAGGATGTAATCCTTGTAAAGACAGGTAACTCTGCTGCAACTATGAAAAAAGCAGTTCCGCAGTTTGTAACATTGATTAAGAAACTGGCTACAGGTGAGGAGATTCTTGGACCATCAATCGAAGGATATCTTGAGCGTGGTATCCGTGTGAACTATTTCGCAGAAGAAAGAGGAGCAACTCGTGGTCTTAAGATGCTGCTTAAGAAGATGGCAGGAGAGCCATTTGAGACAGATCTTCCAATGCCGAAATTCGACCGTGTAGAGCCAGGAAAAGCAATTGAAGATCTTAGTAAAGCGAAGATTGCAATCGTTACATCTGGTGGTATTGTACCAGTTGGTAATCCGGATCATATCGAGTCCTCCAATGCAACAAAATTTGGATGGTATACAATGGAAGGCATGGACAGAATGTCTAAAGATGACTATATGACAATCCATGGTGGTTATGACAGACAGTTCGTACTGGAAGATCCGAACCTTGTAATCCCACTTGATGCACTTCGTAAATTACAGAAAGAAGGCGTATTTGGAGAATTATATCCTTATTTTGCAAGTACAACCGGAACTGGAACAGCTACGAATTCTGCAGCTAAATTCGGTGATGAAATTGGTAAAAAATTAGTTGAAGAGCATGTAGATGCAGTTCTTCTTGTCAGCACTTGAGGTACCTGTACACGTTGCGGTGCAACGATGGTTAAAGGTATTGAAAAATACGGTATCCCAGTAGTTCATCTGTGTACAGTTGTTCCGATTTCCAGAACAATCGGTGCGAATAGAATTATCCCGGCTGTTGGTATTCCTTATCCACTTGGAGATCCAACTGAGGGTGAGGAAGAGTCCTACAAGATTCGTGAGAAACTTGTAAGAAGAGCATTCAAGGCTCTTCAGACTCCGATAACAGAGCAGACTGTTTTTGAAAAAGATGAGTGGTAAGTCATTGACATAAGTATACATTGAGCAATTACCGGCTTATATGCCGGTAAATTGCTCATAAGAAAAGAAATGAATGAAAAGGGGGCACATTATGGGTAGTGCGGAAAAGGTGAGTTGGAAACGAGTACTGATACTTGCGGGAGCAATCATTGCATTTACAATTGGATCCGGTTTTGCAACAGGTCAGGAAATCATTCAATATTATACAGCATATGGAGTAAAAGGATTACTTGTAATTTTGGTATTCCTGGTAGCTTTCCTTTATTACAATTTTAACTTTGCAAAAGCAGGTGCAGAGCAGAAGTTTGAAAAAGGAAATGATGTATACAAACATTTTTGTGGAAAGTATGTAGGAACTTTCTGTGATTATTACTCCACATTATTCTGTTACATGTCCTTCTTCGTTATGGTAGGAGGAGCATCCTCTACACTTCATCAGGAATATGGACTTCCGGCATGGGTAGGAGGAGTCGTTCTGACAGCACTGGCAGTGCTTACAGTTGTAGGTGGACTGAACTCCATGGTTGATGCCATCGGTGCTGTAGGACCGGTAATCGTAGTGCTTTGTATTGCCATTGGAGTTCTTACATTAATTCGTGATGGCGGTGATGTTGGAGCTGGATTGGATATTATTAAAAATGCAGCTTACGAAGGCGCAGCGAATGGGGAAACAATTAAGAGTGCAGGATCCAACTGGCTTGTTTCTGGTTTATCATATGCCGGTTTCGTGCTCCTGTGGTTCGCAAGCTTTACAGCAGCACTTGGTTCTAATAATAAGAAAAAAGAATTAAATTATGGTATTATCGGCGGAACAGTTGCAGTTTGTGTGGCAATTGCAGTAGTAATGTTCGCACAGGTTTCAAACATTAATACTCCGATGATTGGAAGTAGTGATACATTTGTATGGAATGCAGATATCCCAAATCTGATTCTTGCAGCTAAGATCTGGAAGCCATTCTCCGCTATCTTTGCAATTATTGTATTTGCAGGTATTTATACAACAGCGGTTCCACTCCTTTATAATCCAGCTTCTAGATTTGCAAAAGAGGGAACATCACAGTTCAAGATTCTCACTATTGTTCTTGGAGTTCTCGGTTTAATTGTAGGATTATTCCTTCCATTCAGAGTCTTGGTTAATATTATCTATGTATTAAATGGATATGTTGGAGCAGTTTTAATTCTCTTTATGATTTACAAGAACATCAAAGATCTGATGAATAAAAAGAAAGCAAATTAATATAGGAATTGTCGATAATAGGGGCGCTGAGAAATCAGCGCCCCCTTTGTTGCCTGGAATTAAAAAGTGATTGACCACAGAGAGATTAAAGAATATTTAGAGAAAATGAATAGAATAAGTCAATAATTAACTGTGAATTATAGAAAAAATCTAACAAAACGATTGACAATAAGCACGCTTACTGTTATAATCTTAACATAACCAATAAATAAGCGCGCTTATCAAAAATGTATCAATGCCATTCATAGAGCCTATCTATGAATCAGAAAAGGAGGACAATCACATGAGACTGGAGATTGGCAATTTCTATGTTAAGGATATCAAGTTTGGCGACAAGTTATCCTTTGATGACGGAGTGCTTACAATTAATAAAGAAAAAGCACTTGATTTTATCCGTGAAGATGAGAGAATCACGGAGGCAGATCTTTATATTGCAAAACCTGGAGATAAGATCCGTATGTGTCCGGTAAAGGAAGCAATCGAGCCTAGAGTAAGATTGGATGGAAGAGGACTTTTCCCTGGATATACAAGTGAACTTGCAAAGGCAGGAGATGGAGTTTTACATGCATTAAAGAACTGCAGCGTACTCGTAGTCGGAAAACACTGGGGAGGTTTCCAGGATGGATTGATCGACATGAGTGGTGAAGGGCAGAAATATACATACTTCGGTTATTTGAACAATATTGTACTCGTAGCAGATACGAATGAGGATTTTGAGAAGCATGAGCAACAGAAGAAGAATGATGCACTTAGAAGAGCAGGACATAAACTTGCAGAGTTCATCGGACAGTGTGTAAAAGAACTGACACCGGAAGACACAGAAGTTTATGATCTTGAGGCGATGATCAAACGTAGTCCGGAGATTGAAAAGCTTCCATCTGTTGTATATGTTATGCAGCCACAGTCTCAGATGGAAAATCTGGGATACAATGATCTGGCATATGGCTGGGATATGAACCGTATGCTTCCAACAGTAATGCATCCAAATGAGGTACTGGATGGCGCTATCGTATCTGGAAGTTTCATGCCTGTATCATCAAAATGGTCAACATACGACTTCCAGAACACACCGAATATCAAGGCTCTTTACAGAGAGCATGGTAAGACAATTAATTTCCTCGGAGTAATTATGTCAAACCTGAATGTAGCTTTGGATCAGAAAGAACGTGCTGCACTTTATGTAGCACAGATTGCAAAGACACTCGGAGCAGATGGTGCGGTCGTCGCAGAAGAAGGTTATGGCAACCCGGATGCCGACTTTGTAGGATGTCTTGTTGCGCTTGAGGATGCCGGTGTTAAGACAATTGGAGTTACCAATGAATGTACAGGACGTAATGGTACATCTCAGCCACTTGTAACACTGGATGAGAAGTGTGATGCAATTGTATCCTGTGGAAATGTATCTGAATTAATTGAATTGCCTCCAATGGAAACAGTACTTGGAGAACTTCAGTCGTTAGCAAGAGACGGTCTGTCCGGTGGCTGGGCTGGAGATGAGATCTTAGGACCTTCAGTAAGAGAAGATGGATCCGTTATTATGGAGAATAACTCAATGTTCTGTGGTGATCAGGTAGTTGGATGGTCCCCGAAGACAATGAAAGAATTCTAAGGAGGGCAATAGCGATGAAAAAAGCAATCTTATATATTAATCAGTTTTTTGGTCAGATTGGTGGAGAAGAAAAAGCTGGTATTGAACCAGAAATCCACGAAGGTCAGATTGGACCAGCAATGCAGTTTGAAAAAGAGTTAAATGCAGAAGTTACCCATACAATTATCTGTGGTGACAACTATATTGGTACCAATACTGACGCTGCAGTTGCAACAATTCTCGGAATGCTTGAAGATAAAGAGTTTGATATTTTCCTTGCAGGGCCAGCATTTCAGGCAGGACGTTATACCGTTGCATGTGGAACAATCTGCAAGGCAGTAAAAGAAAAATTTGGTGTACCTGTTGTAACATCTATGAACGAGGAGACGCCAGGTGTAGATATGTTTAAAAAAGATATGTATATCTTAAAAGGCGGTAATATTGCTTCAAAGATGAGACAGGATGTAAAAGCAATGGCAAAAGTTGCCAACAAGCTTCTTGCTGGTGAGCCGGTCGGCTCCGCGGATGAAGAAGGATATTTCCCGAGAGGCATCCGTCATCAGGTATGGCTTTCAGATGGAAAACCGGCACATGAGCGTATGGTAGATATGCTTGTTAAAAAATTAAATGGACAGCCATTTGAGACAGAGCTTCCGATTCCGAAGCTTGATCGAGTACCAATTGCTCCTGCTATCAAGGATTTGTCAAAAGCAAGAATCGCACTTCTGAATACAGGAGGTATTGTACCTGTAGATAATCCGGATCATATTCAGTCAGCATCTGCAACACGTTGGGGACGTTATGATGTGTCAAATATGGAACGGTTAAAAGGCGGAGAGTTCAAGACAATTCATGCTGGATTTGACCCTGCAGCAGCAGACGCAGATCCAAACGTTATTACTCCGATTGATGCACTGAAGGTATTAGAAAAAGAGGGAGTTTATGGAAGCCTCCATCCATATTTCTATACAACAGTCGGAACAGGAACAACTGAGGCAGAGGCTGCCAGAATGGCAAAAGAAATCATTCCATATCTTCAGGAAGATCATGTTGATGGTGTTATCATGGTTAGTACTTGAGGTACCTGTACACGTTGCGGTGCAACGATGGTAAAAGAGGTTGAGAAGGCTGGATTCCCAATCGTACAGATGTGTAATCTGGTGCCTGTAGCTAAGACAGTAGGAGCTAATAGAATCGTACCTACAATTTCTATTCCTTATCCACTTGGAGACCCTGATACTCCGAAGGAAGAGCAGTGGAAATTACGTTATCACAGAACAAAGGTTGCTCTGGAGGCTCTGGCAACAGATATTAAAGAGCAGACAGTATTTAAAGTATGATAACTGTTCGATGATTTAGAGTGAACGGGCAGATGGTTATGCATCTGCCCACTACTATATCTGGCTTAGTTTGATGAAGGAGAATTGAATATGGGAGAAAAGAAAGGTAAGAATACAGTTTTTTATGTATCACTGATTATCGTCGGCATTATAGCAGTCTGGTCAGTTGCATTTAATGATAGTTTTACGGTAGTAGCTAATGCGGCATTTAAAGTTTTGACCACAGATTTTGGATGGTTATATCTGATTTCTATGATTATATTCTTTGGCTTTATTGTATATTTTGCATTTGGAAAATATGGAAAAATTCGTTTAGGAAGCGATGATTCCAGACCGGAATACAGTAATATAACATGGTTCGGACTTCTATTTGGATGTGGAATGGGAGTTGGTCTTGTATTCTGGGGAGTAGCTGAGCCGCTTACTTATTATCTGAATCCGCCAGATGGAATTGAAGCAGCATCTCAGGCATCTGCAAACTTTGCATTTGAGAATTTCTTTATGCACTGGGGAATTCTTCCATGGGCAAACTATGCAGTTATCGGTCTTGCACTTGCATACTTTATGTTCCGTAAGAACAAAAAAGGTCTGTTAAGTGTGATGCTTGAACCGTTAATTGGTGAGAAGCTTGCAAATGGATGGCTTGGCAAGGTTGTTGATATTCTTGGTGTATTTGCGACAGTTGCAGGAGTTGTAACATCTCTTGGACTTGGAACATTGCAGATTAATGCCGGATTTAATTATTTATTTGGTGTCCCAATCAATTTAGTAGTAGAAATTATTATTATTATAATTGTATCATTTCTTTATATTGGATCCGCAGTATCCGGGCTGGATAAAGGAATTAAGATTATTTCTGATACAAACCTTTATGTTGCAATCGGACTTTTGGCAGTATGCTTTATAGTGGGACCCAAAGTAGAGACTTTGAATGCATTTGTAAATGGTATGGGTCAGTATATCGGTAATTTTATTCCAACTGCACTTAAGATTAATTCTTATAGTGACAACAGTTGGTTCGGAAGCTGGAGACTGTTTTACTGGGCATGGTTCATTGCATGGGCACCGTTCGTTGGAGTATTTGTAGCACGTATCTCTAAAGGACGGACTATTCGAGAATTTGTACTTGGTGTAGTACTTGTACCAACAATTGCTTCCTGTATTTGGGGTGCAGTATTTGGTAACCTTGGTATCAACCTTGGAGAAAAAGGTCTTATGGCGATTGAAAAGCTCCAGGAAGCGGTAGCAACACCGGAGGTTGGACTTTTCGTAGTGCTTGGACAATATCCGCTTGGATTTATTTTATCACTGGTAGCCTTGGTATCCTTGTGTGCATTCTTTGTAACATCTGCAAATTCAGGAGTTTATGTACTGTCTATGCTGTCAACGGACGGCGCAATCAATCCTCCAAATGGCAGAAAGATTCTCTGGGGAGTTATCCAGTCAGTTATGGCGATCGGACTTCTGATGGCTGGTGGATTGAAACCGCTTCAGACAATCTCACTTGTAGCAGCGTTCTTATTTATTTTTGTAATGCTTGGAACGATTGCAGCATTTATGAAAGTGTTGAAGGAAGAAAAGGCATAGTGAAAATGTTTTTTTCAAAATAATTAAATACAAAAAGCTGAAGAAGGAATGTGTGGAGCATTCTTGGATATATCAGGTGAGAAAAAGAGCTGAAGAATTCGAATCCTTCAGCTCTTTTGATTAAACAATTCTGTAAAACGACAATGTTTGTATATAGGTTTTAATAAGTGTTTTTAATCTAAATCAATATTATAGGATGTAAGCGCTCTGCGGATAAACGAAACAGTTGTCGCAGTCGCTTCTTCAATTGTCAAATATTCAGAGTCTTCCCGTAATGTCTCTAACATACCACGATAAAGCATAATATTCATTGTTGCCAGATTGTGAATGTCTGATTCCGGGAGAAAAATATTCTCTTTATTCAAAGAATCAGTCAATGATAAAAATTCACGTTCTGAGAAATTAGCAGATGAAAGCATATTTTTGTAATTTGCAGCATCTTCACTCCAACTTTCAGGAAAAATATCATAATAAGCGTGAAAATAGTAGGAAAAATCCCAGTTCGTATCTGCATGCTTAAAGAATAGAAGCCAGAAAATGTCTGGATGTGAGAAGGAGTGGAGACAGAAGCATTCCCAAATTTTCAGATATCTTTCAAGTGGCCTTGTAACCGGTTCTAAGTAGGCTGGCAGATCCTTAGCATATTGATCCAGATATTTCATAGCCGAAAAAATTCTCAGTTCTTCAAAATCTGAAAAATAATGATAAAGAGTCGCACTGTTATAGCCGGCTTTTTCTGCAGTTTTCCGAATAGACAAGCTGTCGATACCTTCTTCTTCAATGATCTCCAATGCAGCATTGATGAAGTAGCCCATAGTTTGCTGTCTGTACATTTGTTTACGATCTTTTTGTTGCATAAAAAATCCCCCAATAAAAAGTACTAAGACAAGTCTGCCCTAGTCATGGTATTTATTATATATGAAATACACGAAAAAAGCGAGTAAAATTGTTTGAATTAGTGGAAAATAGTAGATGAGATATAGTAGATGAGATATAGTAGATGAGATATAGTAGATGAGATATAGTAGATATGTTAACAAAGAAAACGACGAACTCTGCCATGGTTTGCCGTTTCCTTTGCTTAATTAAAGAGTAATAGTGATTCAGATAGTATTGAAATTATTTGGCTGCTTTTTCGGCAAATGTAGTCGTTACCAGTTTATCGTACGGTGCACGTGTGTCAAGTTCTTCTGCGCTTTCCAGAATGTCCTGTAAAAGTTCAAAACTTTTTTTCTCAAATATGAGGTTATCTTTCCATGTGTCCTGTTCATAATAACGGCTCACAATTGTTTCTATTGTATTAAGATTTGTTTCTTTAAACTGAGGTGCAATTGCTTCTGCAATTTCCTTTGGTGTATGTTTCTGTACATAATCCATACCTTTCTGCAATGCATCTGTAAATCCTTGAATTACGGATGCATTCTTCTCGATATAACTTTTCTTTGCTGAAAATGCAGTATAAGGTACATAGCCGCTGTCTGTACCGAGAGAAGCAACTACATATCCCTTTTCCTCTTTTTCCAAATTTGTGGCTCCTGGTTCGAACTCAACTGTAAAATCAGCATTTCCTTCTGCAAATGCTGCTGCTGTAGAGCCAAAATCAATGCTCTGATCTATAATCAGATCTTTCGAAGGATCAATCCCATTTTGCCTTAAAATATACTCAAATACCATTTCTGGCATGCCACCTTTTCGTCCACCAAGTACTTTTTTATCTTTCAAATCAGTCCAATGAAAGTCGGGGATTTCTTCTCTTGCTACCAGAAAATTTCCTGCGCGTTGTGTAAGTTGTGCAAAGTTCACGACATAATCATTGGCTCCTTCATTGTAAGCATAAATTGAAGCTTCAGACCCCATAAATCCAATATCGGCGGTTCCGGATATGACTGCAGTCATGGTCTTATCAGCCCCAAATGGAACTCATTGGTTAGTGCAAGACTTATTATAAAAAATTCACTTCTTTCACAGTGGAGTCTTTCGCCACATGTATATCTGATACAATGGACCGCCAGAATGCTCTGCGGTTCTCCAAAGAGAGCTTTGCATACATAGAGCGGAAGTCTGACTGTATGATTTCATTTACATAAGAGACGTCTCGTTCTATTTCTTGCTGGATAGCCAACGCTTCTTTTAATTCGTATTCAATTCGAGAGTATTCTTTGTTATAATATTCCCATTCCACACGACCTTTTTGAAACAGGAGATTTAATCGTTCCAATTCTGATCGGAGCTTCTCCGGTGTCTTTATTTTCTTTTCTTTCTTCTGCTTTTCACGTATCTGTCCGGAACGGACGTGGTATCTCTGATATTCATCTTCCAAATGCTCCAAAAGATAAGACTCCACAAGATTCTGACTGAGCCTGTGCCGGTAATTGCAGTGATTATCCATGTAAGCTTTGTTGCACCGATAATAGCAGTACGTGCGTTTGGCACCGGTCTTCCGGTTAATAATAGAAGAACAACCGCAACCGGACAGGAGATTGTCACAATTTGGGCAGTAAATCAGTCCGGAAAACAGGTATACTCTATTGGAACGGTTGACTTTAATGTTTTTGTCGGAAATTTTTTGTAGTCTATCCCAGTCCTCAGTTGACAAGTAAGCAGGGCAGTATGGAGCTCCGCGGTAAGTACCTTTGTAGAATTCGCTGGACAGAAGCGTCCTCATGCTACTGTAACTGAAATCCGGATCATAATTTTCCTGGATATATTTCAATGCTCCGGTCTTGCTCTGGTGCTTGAAAAAGTATTGATAGAATGCGTTTACAGCCTCTTCGCGTTCAGGATCTTTAATCATACATTTGACTCCATTGACAGTACCGGACTTATAGCCGTATCCCATATTGGCATCACCGAAGATTAACTTACCTTGCCGGATAGAGGCTTCGTTGACGAACTTGATACGTTCACTGGTAGTATCAACTTCATTCTGGCCAATGGACAGAACGACGTTAAGCTGCAGTCTTCCATCTCTGGTCTCCATGTTGATGCCTGGCTCACTGGTAGAGATCCAACGTACATGGTATTCGTCCAAGATGTCCTGGACTTTGTAGAAGTCAGACAGATTACGGAACCACCGGTCAAGCCTCCAGAAGAGAATAACATCTATTTTCCCTGCTTTCACATCCTCCAATAATGCATGGATAGCTTTTCTCTTTTTCAATTCTTTCCGGGCAGTCTTACCTTCATCAGCATAGACTCCTGCAACAACCATGTTATGTTCGCTGGCATAAGCTTCCAAATATTCTCTTTGTGCTTCCAGGGATTTTCCGTGCATCATCTGCTCTGCGGTAGATACTCGGATATAGATAGCACAGCGTTCTAATTTCATGCGATCACCTTCCTTAAGTATATGTGCGACGTCGCACAAATTTGTGTATAAAAAATACACCTGTACAGGTGCCAAGGAAATGTGATACAATATTCTTGTTCAGGGAGTATTGTACGTGCCTCGGCACTGTATAGTATTCATTAAGCCGTTCCTGTTGGCACAGGGGCGGTTTTTAATTATTTTGAAGTAATTGGAATAATTGAATTAGGTATCAAATAAGGGGTAAGTCCGGCGGCGGTCATGATACCGGAAAGTGTTGCACGCAAATGTGGGAGCAACTGTAGTAAAATAGTATCATGAATATTATCATAGGTACGGTTTTCAATAGGTTCATCACATGTAAAAGTACCTGAAATGACGACTTTAGCTAAAAATGATGTATCTAATGTATCTAAATCCAGTTCATCAGCCAGACGCAATTCTGCACTGCAAATTCCAATATAAGAATTCTCGTTATCAGGATCCTGTTCATGTCTTCTGGCTACAGTAAGCTTCATAGGCTTTCCAGCATAATCGACTTTATTAATCACAAAAGCTTCTTTTGTTGATAAGGAAGTTAAATCCATATTAATTAAAGTAGTCATCACATTTCCTCCAGTTCTTCCAACTGCTCACTAATAGTTGTATACATATTATTCGGTTTTGTAGGGAACTGCACAATTTTTCCAGTAGTCTCCAGATCATCAGAGGATGTAGAGACTGATTGTTCCAGGTGGGACATAGTAATGTTTACATCAAGATCCAATTTTGAAGCAATTTCTGCAAGTTTGTTAATTGAAAAATTGTAATCACCACGCTCCCAACGAGAAACCAATGATTGTGTTGCATCAATGTGAGAAGCAAACTCCTTTTGAGTTAAATTTAAATCTAAGCGTTCTTTTGTAATAGCACTGGAAATCTGTCCCATCAACTTTGCAGAAAGAACATCAGCAGGAGAGAGCACATCTGCAAATAAAGCAAATAAATCATCAACTGTGCGGACTTTATTTTTATCCATCATAAAACACCTCCAAAGTCTTTTAAACGTTCCTGCATAACTTTTGTGTATGCAGAATAGTCAGTTTTTCGTTTCCCTGATTTTTCATTAAATGCACATAAGAAATAGGACGTGTCATTATCGCTGATATAAACCAGTAACCGAACATTGAACTGGGATTGTTGCAAGTGTATGGAATAGTAATGCCCATCAGCACCTTGCAATATTTCATGTCCATCAACAGTATAAATAGCTCGACCAAAAGTTCTTATATGATTTAATTGAGTAGATAACATTTTAAAGAAACGATTTTCTTTTCCCTTTAAGTCCTTTTTTAAAAGAGAACCAAGTTCTTCTAGAAAAAGTTCATGAAAGGAAAATGAATCAAATAGTTCGGCCAATATAGCCAACATATCATTAGTATTCATTCTTCCTCCTTATAATATTACATATATGCGATATTTACAACAACATTACATTAAAATTTCCGTCTCAACTCTACAACTTTCCCAATAATCCTCACTGGTTTTTCTTCAATCTCTTCCTGATTAAAATACATCGGTTCATAATTAGGATTTAATGAGATAAGAGCAATGCTGTCTGCATATTTCTTTAATCTTTTACACACTCCATCATTCCCGTTCACAAGAGCAATTACAATCTCATCAGATTCCGCATCATCCTGTCTTTTTACAATTACCGTGTCTCCATTATGAATATCCGGCTCCATAGAATCACCGCTGATTCGAAGTCCGAAGAACTCCCCGGTCCGTGCCAGCTCTTCTGGAATCTCTTCTTCATCTACAATATCTGTGATAGCTTCCAAGGGGATACCAGCTGCAACGCGACCGAGGACTTTTACTATATTTGATTTAGGAATTGAAGGTTTACCAGTATATTCATCATGATCTTCGACCAAATCAGCTTTTGAAATACCGAAGTAATTGGCCATAAGTTCTATCTTATCAATACGTGGGTAAGTTTTAGCATTAACCCAGTCTGAAAATGTCGGCATTTTAAAACCAAGTGTATTGCATAATTCGGTTTGAGATACAGAATGTTTGTTCATGTAATAACGAATGTTTTTCGCCATAATCTGTTTGTTTCCAAGACTGCTCATTTAATGCACCTCCTTTGTAACTTGATTATATGGTAAAAACGAAAAAAAATCAATAAAAAAGAAAAAAATTCGGTAAAACCGTTGACAATTCGGTTAAACCGAACTATACTGTGATTGTAACAAGAAAAGAAAGAGCTTTACGGAGCATAAAAAAAGAGGTGAGAACGATGGGAAATATTCCAGAAACAATGAAGGTTTCATTAAAAACAGCTAGAGAATTAAACGGGTTAAAACAATTAGAAGCCGCAAAACTTATAGGTGTAAGCCCAGATACATTAAGCAATTACGAGCGCGGAAAAAGCTATCCAGATATTCCGGTCCTTAGAAAAATTGAAGAAGTTTACGGAGTTCCGTATAATCGGATTATTTTTTTACCCTTGGATTTCGGTTTAACCGAATAATCGTAGCAAATAGAGAAAGAGAGGTGAGGAAGATGTGGGAAAAAATAGAAGCCATAATGCTTTTAATATTTTTTGTGATTTGGTCATTAGGCTGGTTAATAACATACATATCATTAAAAGCAGTTCTATTCTACATGAAGGCGAAAAAATATGCACCACCAAATAAGGCAGAGCTGAAAAAGTGGTGCAGATATGCTGCAAAACATTCCTTCGGATTAGTGAAAAATTTGCCGGATTAGGATTTCAGCTATCACGGTAGATAGAATTCCGAGCATCCAAGCCAAGAGATAAGACACCGGACGAGTGAGATGAAGAATGATTTCTCTGATTCTGGCATCACGGTGTTCAGAAAGATATGAATAAGCTTTTGGCTTCGGGTTGAAAGGCAACTGCAGGAAATTGAAAGCAACTTAAATAGAGAAAGAGAGGTGAAGATATATGAAGGGCATTCTTACTACAAAGCGAAAGTATATCAATCAAACTGACGCCCAAGCGATAATTTCTTTTCAATTGCCTTACCACGATTGGTTGAAACTAAGAAGCTCAGAGTTGTGGCGTCAACTGGAAGAGAAGATTCTGGAAATTCAAAATAGAGATAACCAGAAGTCCCACCAAGACCGGTTATAAAAATCGGTAAAGGCATAGAACGATATTCGTGGTGGGATAAGATCTCTTTGCCACACCGGGTAGTTTCCGTAAGTGTAGTAATTGGGATTCGCTCGCAAGGATACCAAATGGAATTGAGTTGCACGGATAGTCCGGTAATTGAAATCGGTAGCCGAGATTTATTTTCAAACATGGCATAAACCAAAAGGGAACAGGAGTCATCGGAAAAACGCTGACCTATAATCTCGATATTTAGGTTTTTACGATTTTTCATTACGGTATATATCCAGGAAGATAACGCTCCAATTGAGCCGAAAATAGATAGAAAAAGCGTGATGTTTTCGCGAGTAAGAATAGACTTAATAAAGTTCATAGCAATATCCTTTCGAAATACTAAATATAAAAATAAGTATAAAAGAAGAGGAAAAATAATGCAACTAAAATAGAGAAAGAGAGGTAAGTGAATGGAAATTGCAGAAAAAGAATGGAATGAATTAAGGGGAAAAGTAGCTGCTCTCGAAAAAGAACAGCTAACTATAAAAAAATATATAGAAGAAAAACTAAATGATGATGAAGAGCTGGTAGAAAGTGTTAAGGAATTCAGAAATGAAATTAAAGAGCTACTCGAAACCTTTAATACAAATGCCACAAAAAGCATTGCCGGTAAGAAGAGTATAGGAGAAATGAAGAAAAAGAGCAACAGTAAAAGAGGTGGGAAGATGGAGAATATCGATAAAACAATCGATGGACTGTGTGATTTAGTACAAAGAGAAACGAAAGAAGCAAAACACATAGACGAGTGCCGTGGATTGCCAGAATTAGTAAAAGCTCTGGCAGAGCTTGTATCCGCCAGAGCGCAACTCAATTAGTCTTCTTCTTTGTTGAGTTCGACTAACTTATTGTAGATTTCCTGCATGAACTCTGCAATATTTTCTCCACCAGTTTTGTTGGCAGATGTATTACAGTTGGTCATCTTAGCAACAGTAATTTCTACAGTTTTTTCAATTAAACGGTCGTTTCTCAATGCAAATCTCTCCTTTCTTCTGAACTCGGCATGGCAGTGCCGGTATTTAAAGTATAGGAGAGATTGAAGGAAGATGCAACAAGTACAAACCGTACCACATAACTTATAGAAGAGGTGATGTATATGTCAAAAAAACCGGATATGGAAAGAGTTATACAGGTACTTATATCCCTACTGGAAGAGCAGGAGCATGTGGAGATTACATACACAATTGAGAAAGAAGAGGATAAAACCGCCTAGGCGGTAGAAAGGAGGACAAGCCCATGAGCGTTAGGGATTGGATAGTGGTAGGAATGGTGGTAATCGGACTGCCAACGGCTATGTTTCTACATTGGCTGGTCGTGGGATATTAGACATGAAAAGAAAATGGACAATGAAGAGGATTGTGGACACGTTATTCGTGTGGGTGATTCCGTGAAAGAAAAAGGGAATTCGCCGAAGCGAACTCCCTTAGATGTTTCCCAACAGAAACCCTTTAATAAACACAAGATAATTATAGGGCAAACCATGGGAAAAGTCAAGAAAATAAGACATTTGAGTGCCTTTTAAGTAGTTCATAAAGATATTAAAGTTAGGACAATAACCATGGCGATAAAGAGAAAGAGATACTCCTACAAAGGAGGAGATATAGAGGATATAGAGGAATACCATGACGGAAAGTATGGAGACCCTGGAGGAAAACGGCTAAAAAAAAGAAAAGCAACACCGGAAGATATGATTCGGGTAAATAAATGGAATAAAGAGAAGAGATGCCGTCAGAGATTGCTCTGCTACTTCAAACCGGGAGACCTGTTCATCACCTGGACCTATCGAGTAGATGCACGCCCGCCGGATATGGCAGAAGCATTGAAAGATTTTCAAAAAGCTATGAGGTATGTGAGACGGGAGTACAAAAAGAGAGGATACCGAGTGTTCTGGATCAGGAATATAGAAAGAGGTACCAGGGGAGCCTGGCACATTCACTTGATCATCAATGAGATTGGAGACTCTGCAAGTATCATACAGAAAGCCTGGGACAAGGGAGGCGTGTGGATTGAGACGCTAAAACAGTTCAAGTACTATGACGAGGACTTTTCCAAAATCGCAGCTTATATCACAAAAGACGAACACTCTGTAGAGACAAAAGCCGACGGCACACCGGGAAAACCAAGACTCCGGGAAGCCAGTTACAACACTTCCAGAAACATGCCACTCCCAGAGCCTCACGTGGACAAGCTTGTAAGGTGGAAGAAAGAAGTCAAACCAAAGAAAGGCTATTACATAGCACGCATCTGGGAGGGCATAAATCCCAAAACAGGCTACAAATACAGGAGAGTCACGCAAATACGATTGAACAGGAGGATTTAAAGTGAAAGTTGAAGTGAATGAGACGCTTTTGAAAGAGTTTGGGCGCGTGTATAACGCCTGGAACAAGGAACATGGCATGGAGCCGGTATTGGACACCAGAGCATTGGCAGATATGGCAATTGCGAAAGCGGTCATGGTCATGAGAGACCGCATCGAAGCTAACGAGAAAAGAAAAAGAGAACTGGAGGAACAGGCATGTACAAAGTAGATATTTATCTCGCCCAAAGTACCGCCAGCCTTAGTAAAGACGAAAGGTGGCACGGTTACGTGGTAGCTTGCATAAAGAACGGCGAGGAGAAAACCGTAAACGGATTCGGGCATATATTCGGTACATATCACGAGGCAACATTAAGGTCACTGTCTGACGCACTGGACAGGCTCAATCAGAGCTGTGAAGTCCATATACACACAGAAGACCGTTTCGTCCTGAACATGCTCGGCACCCAGTTAGAGAAATGGGCGGGCAATAACTATCTGAACGCCAAGGGCGAGCCGATCAAGCACGCAGAGTTATGGGAAGAGGTCTATGTGCGTACAAGAGGGCAGTTAGTTGTAGCAGAAGAAGGAAGACACAGCTATAGCGAATGGCTGGACACGGAAATGAAAAGGAGAGAAAGATGATTAGAAGCGAGGTAAGCGGAAGGTGCACGAACACAAAAATCGAAGGAGGCGGAGAGGACATCTTGCATGAATACAGAGCAATCACGAAGAATCTGTATGAAGTAATGCTGGAAACGGGTATGCTGCCGGAAATGGCAGAAAGATTAATTCATGGAACGGCGAGTCATGGGATTAAAATGGCAAAGGAGGATAAAGAGAATGTATGATATTTTCGGAAATATGGATTCTATAGAGGAGATTAATGCGTGTGCGTTAGGGTTGCTGCAGGAAGGGGATACCGAAAGAATCAAGGAACTTGCGAAAGAGAACGGTATTCCGGAGTTTTTCGCGCAGGACATGATAGAGGGGCGGTCGAAAGAGCTGACGGACAACCTGAATGCTGCCATGGGAAAGTTGGACATTGAGGCAGCAGGATATAAAAATAATCAGATTCCGGTCGAGCCGATCTTGGACTACTTAAAAAGCCAGTGCACAGACGAGCACTTTGCGGCGTGTGTGCGACGCCGCACAAAATCCGTAAAAAACTGCATGAAACTGATTGAGGATAATTGCAAAAAGATCCAGAAGGATACTGGAAAGCATTATGTGGCAGACATGACAGTATTTGAGTGGGCAAGAGATTACTTCCTGGAGGCATGATATGAAAAAGAGCGAATTATTAAAGCTTCCAGCTATGAAAGCCACAAAAGAAATGTACGAAAAAGCATGGCTCGAAGAGGAGTATGATCGTTATCAACGCCCATCAGTCACTGGACCGAAATACAGAAAATTCTACAGAGCCAGAAAAACACAAGGAATATTGGAAGTCGACATATTTTACTACAGAGACTTAAGATTAAAGACATCTCGCCCAGCATTTCGGATATTTTTACATGACGGAAAATACGATACATACGAGACGATTGAAGGAAAGTGGCGCACAGCAACCATTGAGAACCTGCAATTTGGAGTGAGCTACAACGACGGCGAGAGCGCGGCGTATCAGACATACTGGATTACAGAAAAAGACCGTAAAACTATAAAAGATTTTACAAAGAATGGAGAAGAGAGCCCGCATAGTGCAATCCTTGGGTGGCAGCAGTACGAAAAGCATCGGAAAGAAACGGATCGGATTGATGATGAGATGGCAATCATTCCAGAGATTCCGAAAGATTTTGAAGAATGGGCGAAAAAAGATGCCGTTCCGCAATATATGTATTACGAATCAGGAAAGAAAATAGGACGATGCACCTGTTGCGGAAAGACACAGGAACTGTCCGGCCATAAGTACAGGCAGGAAGGGAAATGCAAATACTGCAAGAGAAAAGTTATCTACAAAACTTATAAAAAGAGTCCGAATATTAAAGATGAATCGAGTGCTGCACTAATTCAGAAAACTCCGGCTGGATTCGTGTTCAGATACTTCAATGTATACCAGTGGATACATGCAGGAGAAAGAACGAAATTTGACATCTACGAAAGTATAAGGATCACATACGATGACTTGTGGCATAGACGACACATTTATTCTTACCACAGATATAAGACAACGAATAAGGTGCGCTGGTGCAATGGATATGAGTTCAGAGGATATTATTGGGGAGGAGGAAAAGAAGAAGGAAAAGCAGTCCTATATCCGCGAAATTTAAAAAGGGCGCTAAAAGGAAGTAAATTGGAATACTCAGGATTACCGGAATTTGCCTGCCAGAATATTCCATTTTACCAACAGAATTACATAGATACAGCAACAGAATATCAGGGAATCGAAAAACTGGTAAAAGCAGGATATTACAATCTGACTGCAGACTGCATCAGTAGAGGAAGTGATGCACTGCTTTCCTTAAGAGAAAAGAAATTAAGAAAAGTGCTGGGACTTCAAGGTGAATACTACAATCTCATCAAAAAGAAAGACCCACACATGAGAGAGTATAGAGCGCTGTATAACTGCCAGCAGGCAGGAATCCGGGTAACATGGGAACAGGTTCAGGAAATGTCTAAATATGGCAGGGATTTTGCAATATACATGAGGCATACAACACCACATAAGATGCTTAGATATATCCGGGAAAATACCACAAGAAAATGGAATAATGGGGATAGACAGACAGTCACGGATTATCACGATTATCTACAGATGGCCGCAATCTTGGGATACAACATGGACGACCCATATGTATTATATCCAAAGAACTTAAAAGAACGTCATGATCAGCTCGTGCAAGAGCAGGAAGAAAGAAAAATAGAATTGCAGGGAAAGAAAGACGACCAAAAGGACGGAACGCTAAGAGAGATGATAAAAAGGAGTGGATGGAAAGCCTACGAAATGGAGACGGATGACCTGTTGATGAGATTACCAAAAAGAGTAAGAGAAATCAGGCAGGAAGGGGAGAACCAGCACCATTGTGTAGCGACTTATATAGATAGAATGGTATCCGGAGAGACCTGTATTCTTTTTATCAGAAAAAAGGAAGAACCGGAAGAGAGTTATTACACGGTCGAGGTCAGAGGGGGAGAAGTGATCCAGGTGCGTGGGAAGTACAATAAAGATCCGGGAGAAGATGTAAAAAAGTTTATGAATACATTCAAAAAGCGGATTCAAATGAGAAAGGCGGGATAATATGGATGAAATAAGAGTAACCGAGTCATTGGACGAGATGACGATAATCATAAAAGCACTATTAAACGATATAGCAGAGAGCTTTATATCGGTGGGATTCTATCTAAAAAAGACAGAACAGGACGAGCTGTATAAGCAGGCAGGATACAGAAATATCTGGGAATATGCCAAGGACACATTTGGAATAGGGCGTTCCACGGCAAGCCGCTTCATGGACATCAACACAAAATACAGTATCGGAGGATTCTCACCGCAGATTGATGATAGATGGAGAGGCTATGGAAGCAGTAAGCTCACGGAGATGTTGGGACTTCCGGAAGAAATCCAGGAAGCTATATCAACAGAAGCCACGGTCAAGGACATCCGGGAGGCAAAAGGGATTATCCGGGAAACAGAAGTACATTATGATGATCAGATGGAGCTGTGCGACATCGCACAGGAAGAACCGCAGGAAACAGACTGGATGATGGAATTAGCAAGAGAGTATTTTAAAGACGGAAAAGAAGCATTTCAGAAGCTTCTCGACTGGGAACGCAAGGATCCGGATGGATCAGATATAGCCAGAGAGCTTCTGGTTATCTTAAACCCGACAAAATTCAAAATGATTCGCTTAGAATATGCCAATGTCATGATGACTGAACATACTATCAAGGTTATGCCGTATCGGAATCATGGAGAAAATCAGGAATATGATTATATGGATTTTGCCAAAGGATTTGAGAAATTGTTCATCCAGGAGTATCCGGAAGACCTGAAGATGGCAGCAGGCGACCTGTATAAGAGAGTCTATGACGAATCGTTATACCCGGAAATGGAAACACAAGAAAAAATACCGGAAAAGAAACCGGAGAAAAAGGCGCCAGCTTCAGTAAAGACAGAAGCTCCGAAGAAATCGGAAGTAAAAAAAGAACCGCCGAAAGAGCCGGCACAGGAAGTCAAGAAAGAACCGGAAGAACAGATTCCGGGACAGACCGAAATCACGAAGGATTTTCCGGAATATTGTCCGGATAACATGGAAGTGCCGGCAGAGATTACGGAAGAGGAAGAAATCAAAAGGGCTTACGCCACGAGAAGATTATACATGGCATCAATCCCAGCGCAGGAAGCAGCAGAGTATATGGCGAAAGTTATGGATAAGAAAATGCGTTCCATGCGAGGTGTAAGTTTTGCAGCACTGGGAAAAGAGGAATTCTGGACAGAATTGCTCGAGGCGGAAGTGGATAAGAACGGAGAGGAGATTGAATGCGTAGAGCAATGTGCGAATTGATGTATCCCAAACCACAGAAAAAAAAGAAACGAAAGCACCACCCGGAGCCAATCGTAGAAACATATCCGGGTATTTGCTACCTGTGTGCCAAGGAAGAAGGCAACTGGAATTATCAGTACACAGAATGCCACCATGTAGTATTTGGAGGCGGAGGACGCACCAGAAGCGAAGAGAATGGTTTAAAAGTATATTTGTGCCGGAGACACCACAAGGAAGGCAAAGACGCTGTACATAATTGCCGTGCAACCCGTGAAAGGTTATGCGCCTATCTACAGGAAGCATACGAACAGGATCACACACGAGAGGAGTGGATGAATATTGCCTACAAAAATTACCTCTAACCTTAGGAAAGACAAAAGCTCCCGAGATTTCTATAAGGGTGAATATGTGAAGTGCATTCCGATGGGAGAAGAGAAAGAGAGGCTGGGAATCGTGTTCGAGAAAGAACATCTGGCAGATACAGTCACAGTATACCTGGAAGACACGGGAGTATTTGTCGTATTACCGGTAAAAAGAGTAAGAAAACTACAGCACCAATAGTGTATCACAGTCACTATTAACCATAGATTCCCTCCGGCCGGTGGAGCCGGAGGAGAAAGGAGACACATGAACAAAATATATGCCGTAGATTTCGACGGCACATTAAATACAGCAGAATATCCGAAACTGGGAGAACCCAATACAGAATTATTCCAGTTCCTGATTAAACGGCAGCAGTCCGGAGATAAAATTATACTCTGGACATGCAGGGAGGGAGATCTATTGCAGGAAGCAGTCATATACTGCAGGGCGAACGGATTGGAGTTTGACGCAGTCAATGACAATATTCCAGAAAATAAGAACAAATACAAGAACAACTGTCGGAAGGTCTATGCAGATTATTATATCGACGACCGGAACAAGATGATTGTAGCAAGGAGACGCAGAAAGAAATGTGGACCATTAAATCGGACGAATGTCTGGAATTATATCAAGAAGACGAAAAAATCGCAGAACTAACATGGGACAAAGCGGAATTATGCTGGTTCTTGTGGTATCGGATGAGCCTATTTCCAAGACTTTCATGTATTGGAGAAATGGAAGGCTTCGGCAAGTTAGACATTGAACCGGTACAGATGGCAGCAGTTGAGACCATTATAGATTACTGCAAGAGACAAGCAGATAAATGGGAAGGACGTGCAGCGGATATGGAGGAAATGCTATGAAGTGGATTCGGGAAAGCATGACACAAATCGATCTCGTAGACGGAGAAAAAAAGCTTGCCTATATCGCGTACAAAAACTTTCGGTGGCTTCTCTACGAAGGCGGTGAAGAGTGGGGCATAGATTTGAAAATCTATGAACAACATCAGGTAGAAGAGGCGCAGATGGCAGCAGTCGCGGAACTGATCCGGTACCATGCTGAGAAAGCCAAGTTATTTCGGAAAGCGAGAAAGGAGATGGCTGCATGAAAGAATATGACAAAGAGCTATTAAGGTCCCTAGTAGAACAGGGACTGACCAATAGAAAGATAGCCGAAAAGATGGGCCTAACCCAGACGCAGGTACAATACAGAATTACGGCAGACGGATTAGTCGGAATTCGAAGAGAGGGTGGAGACCCAACACAGAGAAAACCACGGGAACCAAAGCCAAAACCCAAAGAAGAACCAAAAGGCTCGAACGGTGACAGAAAAAAATGCAAGACCTGTAAATGGCGTGCAAGATATCCCGTCAGCTTCTGTAATTACGGAGCATTCCATACATTTTCCAGAAGTCATTACTGCACGGCAGATAATTGCACCGTCTACGAAAAAGGCAAACCAATGAAAGAAAAACCAAGTTAAGAAAGGAGAAAAAAATGCAAGGATATATATGTGGAATTGCAGACAATAGTAGAACAAACTACTGTCCATTATGCGGAGAGGCGCTGGGAATAAACGCATACTATGGAGATGGAAACGTAGTATGTGACGAATGCGACTTTCATTTTGCAGTTATAGAATGCGAGGAAAAAGAGCAGGACGTAGAAGAAGAGACAAGATGGATTCCGTGCAGTGAAAGATTGCCGAAAACTGGAGAATATGTATTGATATCATGCGAAGGCTTTGACGCTCCAAGCGTCGGAAAATACGAAGAAGACGATATTGGAGAAACATTCTATCTTAGCGAAGATATGCCATGTGAAGACTTCGGAATAGTCGTAGAAGCATGGAGACCACTTCCAGAACCATATAAGGAGTAGAAAATGAACAGGAAAATGGTAACTAGTTTTTTAAGTAATCTGCTGATAACAAAGAAATTACAAGGAATAGGCAAATACTGGGCATCAGAAGTCAGTATCGATTATGGAAGCACGAACGTAAAAAGAGTAGATTTCATGCAGTTCATGCCACCAAACCAATGCTCCGTAGGAGCAATCGAAAAAGGACAATTCATCTGTTACGAAATTAAGAGTTGCCGGGAAGATATCTACAGCGGAAACGGACTGAATTTTCTTGGTGAGCAAAATTACATCGTAACAACAATGGAGTGTTACAAGGATTTAATCGCAGACAGAAATTCAGGAAAGCTTTTAGAACACATCAGGGAATGTAACCCGGAATCATCTAGGTACTACGGAATCATGGTAGCGATCCCAGAAAGCAGAAAAGAGTGGGACGAATTTGAAAATCCTACACCACTTACAAAAGCAACAATGGCTGGAGAGTGGAGATTGCATAAAATAATTCCTTGCACACCAGGACCAAGAAAACGATCAATAACAGAATTACTGTTCTACATGCTCAGATCAGGAAAATAGGAGAGGGAATATGGACAGTGCAAAAAGAAACGGAGCAGGTTATTACGACCCAACAGCATTTCAAGCTATCAAAAATACAGAGAAGGGAGCAAAAAAACAATGGAAATATATAGAGGAGACATATTCTACATCAAAAAAATAAATCAGGACACAGGTAGACCGGCGGTTATCGTGTCGAACAACGACATTAACGAAAGCCAGAACATGGTAGAAGTGGCATATCTGGTAGAAAAGCCAAATGAATCACTGCCAACACACGCAAAAGTAAGATGCCATCTACCATCTACGGCGCTCTGCGAGCAGGTTGTGAGTGTCAGCAAAGACAGAATTGACGGATTCATACGCACCTGTACGGACGAGGAAATAGAGAAAATTAACAAGGGGTTATCCATATCACTCGGAATCACAGAAAGCGACGATACTATGGCAGAAAAGCTGAAAGAGCTGACAGATTCTCTGAGTGAGGCACAGAGAATAAATGATGGACTTCGAAACAGAATTAAGGAAGAGATTGATAAACAGCAGGAATTAGAAAAACAATTATCACAACCAGAAAACACAGACGAAATTATCAAAGTCGCGGCAGAAAGAGACGTATACAAAGACTTATACATGAAAATAACAGAAAAGCTTATAGGAGATAAGATTTAGGAGGCTGCAATGGACAAGAAAGAATATGACCAGATAGAAGAACGAGCAAATAAGTTGCAAAACGAAGCAGAGAGAAAGTGTAGCCAGAAAATAAAAGAGGCTACAGAATATAAAGACGGATACGTCCAGGGAGTGGAAGACTTGCTAACAACTATAAGGAGAGGAGGAGTAAAATGACGGCATATTATTGTGACCGTTGCGGGAAAGCAATTGTAGACGGAACCATCTATAGAGTGGCAATCACAGCCGAGAGCGTAAGTATACTTGGCACAGTAGATGCGTTGGCAACAGCATTTGAAGCAGACGCGGTAAAAGCCAGATGCTACTGTGGAGAGTGTAAACGGGAAATAAAATCATTTTTATACAATAGAGAAAAACAGGAACAGCCAGAAGAACAGCCGGAAGGCTGGAAAGCAAGAATGCTTGAAAAATTCCAAAAAAGAGTATAACAACTGTGGCAGCAGTCAAGGGTGAGTGAACATTGACAATAAAAAATAAACAGTAGACCGTCCGGCAAGACACTATATCTACTGTTCATTCACCTAAGAGCATTATACCATAATGCCTCTTAGGAAACAAGGAGGACTATTATGTATAATGCCAGTATCAAAACCGAAATTATTAATAATATCATCTTCGAGATGTCCGGATACGTGGACAACACGACCTTAGATATCATGCAAAAAGTCATTGAAAAACAATTAGTAGCCGTGAACATGGAAGAGATTACCAATCTTCCGGCAGAAATCCGGACATCGACTGAAGAACAGAACCGTTATTATCTCTCGCTTATGATGATCAAGAAAAAGAACTTACGTCCAGAGACAAAGGCTCAGTACCGTGACGCCATTATGCGTCTTACAAGTGTAATCGAAAAGCCACTTAACAAAATGGACGAGATTGACATTGACAGCTATCTCGACTGGTATGAGAAGCGGAACGTGGCAGCAGGAGGCAAGAAGAATCAGGCATCCACCTGTAACAACGAACGCCGATACTTATCAGCCTTTTTCACATGGATGCGCAAAGAAAAGTTCATGAGCTATAATCCAGTGGAGGCTACGGAGCCAATGAAGGAAATAATAAAGCCAATTGATTACTTCCGGCCAGCACAGATCGAACAGCTCCGGGAGGGTTGCGTCTCTCTGAGAGACAGAGCCATCATCGAAGTGCTCAGAAGCACTGGAGCACGCGTTGGAGAAATTCCACAGATTAACATCGATCACGTAGACTGGGCGACTGGAGACATCATGATTATGAGCGAAAAGTCTTACAAATATCGTCTATTATATTTGGATGAAGTAGCCAGATATCACCTGAAGAAATACTTGGACAGTCGCACAGATGACAATGAAGCACTGTTCGTGTGGGACAAGGCGCCATATAACCGTCTAAAGAAGAGTGGCATCAGAAACGCCATGAAGGAAGTAGGCAAGAATATGGACTGTAAAGTCTATCCGCATAAGCTCAGAAAGACTCTGGGAGTCAATCTGAAGGATAAAGGAACAGACATTGGAATCATTCAGGAAGTGATGGGACACGCCAATCCGACTGTGACAAGTCGCTATTACGCGCAGATCAGTCCAGAGGCAATGAGAGATGTACGGAGAAGAACAGCGTAGGAGAATATATGCCGGACACAAGACCAATTAATGAAAAGAAATATAATATCTCCAAGCACAGATTCCTGGAACTCAAGCATCACTGTATGCAGTATCAGGAATGGAGAAGAGAGCTTGCCACGCTCACAGATACCGTCAAGGCAATTGAGTATGGCAAGGAGGGACAGGGAAGCCCACCACAAGGAAGTGCCACAGAACAGTTAGCGATCAAACGAGTGGAACTAGAACAGAAATGCAAGATCATTGAGCAGACTGCCATTGAGACAGATGCAGAGTTATATCAGTGGATACTGGAAGGAGTCACAAGCGATTATGCTACATATCGGTATCTGAGAGATGCCAAAGGTATGCCATGCTGCAAGAATATATATTATGAGCAGAGGAGAAGATTCTACTGGTTATTGTCAAAAAAAATATAAAAAGGGTAATCACGGGACAAAAAACCGTGTTAATATGATAGCGTCCAGAAGATGAAAAAGATACAGTCATTACGAACCTCCCTTAGAATAGTCAGGCGCGACCCCAGACGCGCCTGAAAAAATGGGAACAACAGAAGAAAACGAACGGTGGCAGCAGTCAATTGATTGCTGCCATTTCTAATGGTCATTAGCTCAGTTGTTAGAGCAATGGTTTTCGAACCATGTGTCACGGGTTCAATTCCCGTATGACCATTAACATAAAAATGAATGAGAGGTGGTGATCCTTGGCTACAGCGCCGAATTCAGACCATGCCTATGCAGACTATCTGAACGGCATGAAGTACAAAGACATCGCCGCAAAGTATGGCGTAACAATCAATACAGTAAAATCCTGGAAAAGCAGGTATCAATGGTCGCGAGATGACAAAAAAAGTGTGCACACAAAAAGCAAAAAAGTGTGCACACAAAAAACGACAGAAAAAAGTCAGAAAAAAGATACAGAAATAGAGTGCATGGAAGAATTGTCAGAAAATGCAGAATTGACCGAAAAACAAAGGCTTTTCTGTATATACTACGTGCGCTATTTCAATGCCACAAAGGCGTATCAAAAGACATATGAATGTAGCTATAAAACTGCCATGGTCAATGGCAGCAAAATGCTAAGAAATACTAAGATAAAAAATGAAATCCAAAGCCTAAAGCAGAATAAGCTCAATAGAGAGCTGCTATCCGAAGCAGATATATTTCAAAAGTATATGGACATAGCCTTTTCAGACATCACAGATTACATGGAATTCGGGACAGAGGAAGTTCCTGTGATGACAATGTATGGACCTGCAAAGATTAAAGACGAAAAGACTGGAAAAGAAAAAACGCTCACAAAAATAGTGAATGTTGCAAGATTCAAAGATTCTGCAAATGTGGACGGTACAATCATTGCTGAAGTAAAACAGGGAAGAGACGGCGCAGGTATTAAGCTTGCGGACAGAATGAAAGCTATGCAGTGGCTGTCCGATCACATGGACCTTGCCACCACGGAGCAGAAGGCAAGGATAGAGAAGCTTCAGATGGAGACTCAGAAAATAATGCCTGAGCCACCGCCAGAAAAAGAATACACTGGAATTCCAGCCACTATGGTCGCACCGGTATTTGCACCGGCGCTTTTTGATATCCAGGAACAGAGACATACAGAATATGTTTTCCCAGGAGGACGAGGAAGTACCAAGTCCTCATTTGTCAGTCTGAACATTATAGATCTGATCATGAAGAATCCGGAAATGCATGCGGTAGTTATGAGACAGGTTGCCGATACAATGAGGGGTTCTATATACCAGCAAGTGAAATGGGCGATTGATGCATTAGGACTATCAGAAGAATTCGATGCAACAGTAAGCCCGCTGGAGATTACCAGAAAGAGTACCGGTCAGAAGATTTACTTCCGTGGAGCAGATGATCCGGGAAAAGTGAAATCCATAAAAGTACCATTTGGATATATCGGTATCCTGTGGTTGGAAGAGTTAGACCAGTTCACCGGTCCGGAATCAGTCAGAAAGATTGAACAGTCTGTAATCCGAGGTGGAGATGTAGCCTATATCTTCAAGACGTTCAACCCACCGAAGAGTGCAAGCAACTGGGCGAATAAGTACATCAAGATACCGAAAGCCACAAGGCTTGTGACAGAGAGCACATATCTGGACGTTCCTCAGAAATGGCTTGGAAAGCCATTCATTGACGAGGCTCAGTTCCTGAAAGAGACAAACCCAGATGCTTACGAGAATGAATATCTTGGAGTTCCTAACGGATCCGGAGGAAGTGTATTCGATAATCTGGTAATCCGAGCGATTACCGATGAAGAGATAGCTCAGTTCGATAACATCAAAAATGGTGTTGACTGGGGATTCTATCCAGACAAGTATGCATTTGTCCGTGTTCATTATGACGCGGCAAGGCTGAGACTATACATTTGGCAGGAGTACACCTGCCAGAAGAAACGAAACAAACAAACTGCTGAAGAGCTGATCAAGCTCGGAATCACAGGAAATGACTTATTGACCTGTGATAGTGCAGAAAATAAGTCTATCGAAGACTATAGAGCATACGGATTATTTGCACGCCCGGCAAACAAAGGACCGGACAGCCGTACATATTCCTACAAATGGCTGCAATCACTCCGGGAGATCATCATTGACAATGTAAGATGTCCGGTAGCGGCACAGGAGTTCATGGAATATGAGTACGAAAGAGATAAGGACGGAGAAGTCATCAGTGGTTACCCAGATGGTAACGATCACACGATTGACGCCACAAGGTATGCAACAAACAGTATATGGAAACGGAGGGGCGAGTAATGCTCGAAAGACTAAAGACCTTCGTGAGAGGGGTGATAAGAAAGATGTTCCCGGCAAAAAGCATAGAACAGGCATTAGATGTAAAGCCCTGCATTTCAAGTGTCATGCAGGAGAGAATAGAGTTTTGGCATAACATGTATATCGGAATGGCACCTTGGTGCAAAGGAACCGTAACGTCATTGAGAAAAGAGCAGGGCATCTGTATGGAGTTCGCCAATGTGTGTCTGAATGAAATGGAGTCACAGGTATCCATTGAACGCTTGGATGATATATACAAGAGAGCGATTCAAGACTTGAATGAGAACCTGCAATCTGGACTCGCACTCGGATCATTCATCATCAAGCCGTTAGGTGGTGATAAGGTAGAGTATCTGACAGCGGATAAGTTCGTGCCACTTGCCTATGATGAAAGAGGCAGGCTGACAGATGTAGTATTCGTTCAAGATAAGAAAGATGGAGAAGATTATTATCGCAGATTGGAAAGACACACCTTAATAGATAGCATGCTAACGATTAGTAATCGGGCATTTGTCAGTAAGTCACAGGACGACATAGGAAGAGAGATAAGTCTGGAATCTGTAGAAGAGTGGAAGAACTTTCCGAAGAGCGTTTCCTATCAGGGGATAGATAAGCCGGACTTCGGCTATTATCGAAATCCAATCAAGAATGAGATAGATGGGAGTCCTTGTGGTGTATCCATCTACGAAGCCGGAATTGACAGACTGGAAGAGGTGGACATTCAGAATGCGCGCATAAAATGGGAATTCAAGTCCGGCGAACGTGCGATACAGGTAACACCGCAGGCGGTCGAGAAGACAGTAATTGGACCGAATGGTGAAATGTCATTTGAGACAGCAGACCTCGATGATCGCTTATATAGAACCGTAGACCTCCAGGACGGAGAGTACAAAGATTTCTATCGTGAGTGGTCGCCGGAATTTCGGGACGAGAACATCATCAACGGACTCAACTTCCACTTAAGACAGTTGGAGTTCAGCGTATGCTTAAGCTATGGAGATTTGTCGGATGTAGCAGATGTAGACAAGACAGCTACAGAAGCGAAAATCGCCAAAAAGAGAAAGTTCAACATGGTAGCAGCAATACAGTCCAACCTAAAGGATTGCCTGAAAGACCTGGTATATGCTCTTGCATTCTATAACGCAATGTTACGCAGCGATTATGAATTCAGTTGTACGTTCAAGGATAGTATTCTGGAGGATGAAGCAACAGAACGTGAGAACGACAGGGCAGATGTAGCACTTGGAGCTATGCAGCTATGGGAGTACCGTATGAAGCATTATGCAGAGGACGAAGAGACAGCCAAGAAAATGGTAGCTCAGACAGCCGATGTGATTGAGTAGGTGTAAGCCATGATGTCACAAGGAGAAATCGAAGCACTAACACTTGCGATGGAAAAAGCAGCCAGGAATTTGGAAGTAAACATCATGCTGGATATTGTCCGGAGAATAAAAGCGAACCTGGACATAGAGAAGTCCATGACATCATCAGCAGACTATCAGGTCAATGTATTAAGACAGATGGGATATTCTGATGATTACATAAAGAAGCAGATCCAGATATATCTCAAAGCCTCTGACGAGGAAGTAGACAGGCTATACAACCAGACAACCGCAAATATCTACGGCCAGTACGAAGATACGTATGATTCCATGGGAAAGAAACAGACACCATTTGGAAAGCACCCGGATATACAGGCGACGGTTGCGGCAGCAGTCACACAGACAAAAGGAACATTCCAGAATATTTCACAGACACTGGGATTCACAAGAATCGTGAATGGGAAGAGACAATTCCTCCCAACAGCTAAGTTCTTTCAGAAATCCCTAGACGAAGCCATACTTGGAGTGACCACAGGGGCATTCAGCTACGATGTGGCGCTCAAAAAGGTCATACAGGATATGACCAGGAGCGGACTTCGAACTGTGGAATATGCTTCCGGCAGGACTTACAGAGTAGATTCAGCCTCCAGGACAGCACTAATGACTGGTTTTCGTCAAGTGATTGGACATATCAATGAGCAGTTGGCTGATGATCTGGACACTGACACTTATGAAGTGTCTTATCACATTGGGGCAAGACCGACACATCAGCCATGGCAGGGACGCATATATCCGTATAAGGAATTACAGTCAGTCTGTGGATTGGGAACCGTGACCGGATTATGTGGAGCCAATTGCTACCACTGGTATGAACCTTTCGTTCCTGGAATATCCGTAAGGAACTATACCGATGAAGAGCTGGAAGATATGGTGGCGAGGGAAAATGAGACAACACAATACTACAGCAAGGAGTACAATACATATCAGGCATTACAGTATCAGAGAAAAATGGAACTGACCATGAGAAAATACAGACAGGACATTAAGCTGATGAAAGAAGGAAGCTTAAACGAATTGGAAATCATGGGCGCAAAGGCGAGATACAATCAAACCATGAACGAATACGTGAGGTTCTCCAAGATTATGAAGCTCCCGGAGCAGAGAGACCGAATCTACATGGATGGACTCGGAAGAATATCTACTAAGATTGCCAAGAAGAGCGAAAAGTTAAGTGAAATGAAGCTGTCTATCCCACAGGAAGTGGTAAAGAAAGCAAAATTGAATCAGGATATTGAAACGAAAATAAATCAGGCACTTAAGAAGCTGGAGAAAGAATATATCATCTACCTGGATTCGATAGAGGGCGAAAAGCTTAATGGACATGATTTCTTCTTAACAGGAACATATTTGGATAAAGACGGCGTGTTAAAACATGGGATTGTATTTGATTATTCAATAGATTATAATAAGCTTGAAGAAAGAATAAGAGCAAAACATTCTGATGGATACTTTGCAGAGAAAAACCACGAAGATTGTATTGCTCATGAAATAGCACATATCATTCCATTCCAGAATTGCACTACTGCAACGGAATACATGAACATGGTTCAAAAAATAAAAGGTCAGTACGTTCCGGGAATTTCAAAATATGCAGACAGAACAAAAGATGGAAGAGAATGCCTGGCGGAAGCATTCGTCAGATACAGGAATGGAGAAAGGATACCAGATGAAGCAAGGAAACTTATCGAAAAATACATCCTTCCTTGGAGGAGGAAATAGTTCTGCAGTTCCAAAATGCATGATATGCAAACACTGTTTTACAGATTCGAACAAAATGAAATGCAAAGCATTTCCAGATGGAATCCCAGATGCGGTTTTTGAAGAGCCCTACGAAAAAGAATGTAAAAAGGGAATAAAATTTCAAAATATGAAATAGGTACCACCAGTCAATATGGCCGGTGGTATTTTTATATCCATTTTTAAGGTGGGGAGGTGAGAAAAAGTGAAAAAATTATTTATTAGTCAGCCTATGAGAGGTAAGTCAGATGAAGATATTCTGGCAGAACGCAAGAAAGCAATTGAGCTTGCGCAAGAAATGATCGGTGAACCGGTAGAAGTGATTGATTCCTTCTTCCAGGAAGCACCAGCAGATGCAAAACCACTGTGGTTCCTTGGAAAATCCCTGGAACTTCTGTCAGGAGCAGATGTGGCGTATTTTGCGCAGGGGTGGGAAGATGCAAGAGGTTGTGTGATTGAGCATGACAGCGCATTAGCTTATGGAATCAAGAGCATTGTTGCCTAGAAAGGCGGTGATCCATATATCTCCCTTTGAGACGCGGGGTTATGCGTCTTATTTTTATACAATTTTGACCGGGAAGTCATATAAACTAACGCTCTCTTGCGAACAGAGATATAAACAACGTATTGTGGGCGGAAGACACCGCAGATAAAAACAAAAACACAATGGAAAGGAAAGAATATGGATTTTTTGAAAGCAGTACTTGGAGACAGATATGAGGAATTCGTAAATCTCATCAAAGGGTACAACGAGAAACCAGAGAACAAAGACAAACAGGTGAAGCTGATTGACCTGAATAAAGGCGAATATGTCAGCAAAGCCAAGTATGATGAGGCAGATACCGCAAGAAACACACTGCGAAGCCAGCTTGACGAGGCAGAGGAGACGCTGAGAGGCTTTGAAGGGGTGGATGTAAAACAGTTACAGACTGATTTAGCTGACCTCACCACAAAAATGGGAACACAGAAAGAAGAATATGAAAATCAGATTGCACAGATGAAATTCGACGCAATTCTGGACGCAGCAATCACGACATTAGGTGGAAGAAACACAAAAGCAATCAAAGCGCTTTTGGATATTCCGAGCTTAATGGAAAGCAAAGACCAGACTGCAGACGTGCAGGCAGCAGTCAACGCATGCAAGGAAGAAAATGCCTACATGTTCGGAGACGATGAGCCAATCAACAACCCAATTGGACAGACAGGCGGACAGACTGTCACACCGCCAGGAAAGAACCCGGAAAACATGTCCTATGAAGAGTATAGAGCATGGAGAGAGGGCAAATAGGAAAGGAAGGATAAATAAATGCCAAATACATTTTTAACACCAAAAATCATTGCACAGGAGGCGCTCATGGTACTAGAGAACCAGCTCACCATGGCAAATCTTGTACACAGAGACTATTCGAAAGAATTTGTAAAAGTAGGAGACAGCATTACCATCAGAAAGCCTGCAAGATTCTCAGCAAAAAACTTTACAGGACAGGTGCACAGCCAGAACATCACCGAAGGTTCGGCAGTTGTAAAGATGGATCGCTTCAGAGATGTTACTGTAGAGGTTGGAGCGAAAGAATTATCACTCGACATTAAAGATTTTTCTACTCAGGTAGTTGCACCGGCATTATCTGCAATTGCGCAGGCAATCGACCAGGATCTTTTAGCTGTTGGAATTCAGATGGCAGCTAAATCCGCAACAGTTTCAGCAAAACCGAGCATTACAGATATCGCAGGAGTAGGAAAAGCGCTCGATATGTCGAACGCACCGTTGCAGAACAGACGTCTTGTATTGCCGGCAGAGATCAAGTACAAGTATAATACCCTCGACAATTTCGCAAAACAGTGCTATGCGGGAACATCACAGGCACTCCGTGATGCAGAAATCGGAAAGGTATACACATGCGAGACATATTCTACAGAGAATTGCCCGCATTCTGCAGCAGATAAGCCAGGAACGGTTACAGAATATAAAGTAACAGGAAATGCGGATACTACAGAACTTAAGGTGACGGAAGGAAAACCGGAAGCGGGAACAATCGCGGCAGGAGATCAGCTCATCGTAAATGGTTACACATATACAGTAACAGAGGCACTCACTCTTGCAGGAGGAGCAGGAACACTGAAAGTAGATCAGAATCTCCCGGCAGACATTGAAACTGCAACACCAGTCAAGGTAATTAATAAGGCTCATGCATTAGGATTCCACAGAAATGGTATCGCTCTTGTAACAAGGCAGCTGGAACTTCCAATGGGTGCATCAAAAGCCCATATCGCATCTGCAAACGGACTTGCAGTACGCGTAGTTATGGATTATGACCCACAAACAAAGAAAGATACTGTCTCTTTCGATTGTATTTATGGAATCAAGGAACTGGACAAAAGCCTGTTAGTAGATTTCTCATAAGGAGAGCGTTATGTATGCAGATTACGAATACTATGAAAAGGAATATCTCCTTGGAAAAGAGCCAGTAATTGTAGAACGCGACTATCTGTATTATGAAAAGCAGGCACGAGCAGAGGTGGACAAGATTACATTCAACCGATGCAGAGGATTGAATGAGATACCGGAAGAGGTAAAAGATTGCGTGTGCGACGTCGCAGAATATCTGTGTAAGTACGACAGATATTCCGGATCTGACGCACCTGGACCGTTAGCCTCTTTCGGAAACGATGGAGAGACAGGTACTTACGACCTGTCCAATTCCATCTACACGGAATCCAAGAGAAAAGAAAAGATACAGGAGACTCTATATAAGCATCTGGCAGACACAGGGCTTCTATACAGTGGGAGGTAGGAATGAATCCGAACTATAACCAGACAATCACCATATACAATTGTGTAAAAGCAAAAGATAGTGGTGAAAAAGAGAATACCTGGCACCGTTCGACAGTGGATAAGTGCTTCTTCAAGTGCGTGATGGGAAGAATGAACAGAGACAAAACTGCAAGCATGGCAAGTGTGTACACCGCCAGAATCGCACAGTCTCCACAGTATCTTCCATACAGGGAATATGCAAAACTCTCAAAAGAAGAAAGAGCAGGCTACTTCACATTCAACATAGGCGACATTGTAGTAAAAGGTGACTGCCCGGAAGAAATCACCGGAAAAACACCGAACACTGCATCGGAGCTGCTGAACAGATGGAAGCCGGAAGCATTTGAGGTCACTGCATTTTCAGACAACACCTCTCACATGTGTGAGAAACATTACAGGGTAGGTGGTTAGATGGATATACATTTCCAATGGAATAAGCCGATACCAATGATTACCACAGAGGCGACCGGAGGGAAGAGAACGCTGCTATTCATGGCACAGGAAGCAAAAAGGCTAATGACGCCATATGTTCCGGCAAAGAACATGGTTCTGTCTTCAAATGTTCGAACATTCGTGGAAGGAGACAAGGGTGTTATTCATTACTTGTCGCCTTATGCACACTTCCAGCATGAAGGTTATGTCATGGTGTCCAGAATCACGGGAAGTCCTTGGGCGAAAAAAGGTGAAAGTAAAGTTGTGACAGACCGGCTCCTGAATCATAGCGGAGCCAGACACCCACTTGCAACAGCAGAGTGGGAAAAAGAAATGAAAGCAGCAAAGATGGAAGCTTATACGGCAGCAGTACAGGCATACATAAGGAGTAAACGATGAATAAACATGAAATCATGACGGAATATGTCAGAGATAAAATAAATGAACTCTGCAAAGCGAATATGACGTTTAACTTTGCAGACGGCGAGGCGCATTCCGTATCATTTATCACGAATTTTTCCGGAAGAGTACTGAGGAAGTATATAAGAGCTACAGATAAGGAATATGGTTTCACCATATTGATCACATGGCATTATTCCATGGATACGGACGACCTGAATATGCAGGCTATGAAAGTGGGACAGGAATTCATGGACTGGATTGAGGAACAGAACCGGGAAAAGAATTACCCGGATTTCGGGGAACAGTGCCAGATTAAGAAAATTGAGAACTTACAGAACATGCCGAACCTTGCGACGGTAGACTGGGAAAATGCACTTGCGCAGTACCAGATACCATGCAGGGTTGTATATTTCGAGAAGGAGAAGTAGAACATGAAATTAAGCGAGTTAATGAAAGGTTATACCATAGACGCGAATTATGAAGGCTGGGTAACCAATGACGACTATGTGTTTGCCATTGACACAAACCCAGGAGGAAAGACAGCAACCACACCGGCAGATTTTGTGGTTGTGGAGATGGGAATTGCCGGACTGGATTCTAACCTGAACCCGATCACACAGGATAAGACCTATATCCGTGCAGGACAGAACACAATGAAGACAGGAACGCAGAGATCATTCTCAGTGACAGGAGACAGATATGTGGGCGACGAAGCTCAGGATTACTGCCTGGCTCACGAGAGAAAATATGGCACAGGAAACAAGGTTGTTGTAAACTACCTGTACTTTAATATTTTGAACGGAAAAGGCGAAAAGGGACAGTGTTCCATTATCGTAAACTCTGACGGTTCAGGAAATGCCGGAGAATCTTCTTCCATTGACATTGAGTTCAAGAAACAGGGAAAGACACCGGAGGAGTTTGAGTACTTAGCTTCTTGAACAGAGGCTGAGACAAACAGCGTATCAACAGAAGCGGTAGAGGAGGAAGAAAATGATCGAGGTAATGTTACAGGGACAGACATTGAAAGCGAATCTGTTGAATCCGGAAGTGGTGAAACGGTATGAAGACGGATTCGATAAGACAATCAAGGCATTTGATGAAGCAGCAAAGCGTGAAAGAGGATCTGATGGAATCAGAATGCAGTGCCAGGCGGTTATTGATTATGTAACAGATATTTTCGGAGAAGAGCAGGCAAAAAAAGTATTCGGAGAAAGCACAGATCTCCTCGAATGCATGGATATCCTGGAAGAGATGTATGATTTATATGATAAATACATCACACCAAAGGTAACGGAGAAAAAACAGGCATTGATTGACAGATTTAGCAAATGATCTATGACATGATTACAAAGGAACTTCCTTCCAAAGTTGTAATAGACGGGAAAGAAGTTCCGATAAACACAGATTTTCGGGTAGGGATACAGTTAGATGCACTTCTGAATTCAGACATGAAAGACGAAGAGCGAATACTGAAAATGCTGATTCTGTATTATCCGTGGATTCCGAAGAATCTTCCGGAGGCAATAGAAAAAATCCTCTGGTTCTACGGCTGCGGAGAACGCGTGGAAGAGCAGGAAGAGACAAAGAAACGGTATGTAAGAAAAAGCACAGGAGAACCAGCGTACTCATTCTCAAAAGATGCCGCATATATCTATACAGCATTCAAAGAGCAGTACGATATAGATCTTACAGAAATACAGGATCTGCATTGGTGGAAATTTAGAGCACTTTTCGATTCTCTGAACGAAGAGACACAGATGAAGAAAATCATGTATTACCGTAAGGTAAGTACATCTGGAATGGACAGAGATAGAAGAGCCTACATCAATGAGATGAAAAAGCTCTATAGCCTTAGCAAAGGCAAAAAGAAAATGACACTAGAGCAAAGAAATGCTTCCTGGATAGCATATGTGAAATCCAGGAAGCAGGGGTAAGGAATGACAGGCGTAAGCTCCTGTCACCCCATAAAATAGCAATGAAAGCATAGCGAAAGGCTGTGCTTTTTTTGCGTACCGAAAGAAGGTGACGCAAAGTGGCCAGTGACGGAACAATCCGAATCACGACCGAATTGGACAGTGCAAAAGCAGAAGCGGCAATGTCCAAATTTTCATCGCTCGCGAGTAAAGCGATGACAGGAATTACAGTAGCAGTAAGCACGGCATCAGCCGCGATAAGTGCTATGGCAGGATACTCCATCAAAGTCGGAGCTGATTTTGAAGCAGGTATGTCAAAGGTGTCCGCTATCTCAGGAGCTACAGGCGCTGATTTAAGCGAATTAACTGAAAAGGCTAAGGAGATGGGCGCCAAGACGAAATTCTCAGCCACAGAGGCATCGGAAGCCTTTCAGTACATGGCTATGGCTGGGTGGAAGACCAAAGACATGCTAGGCGGTATTGATGGAATCATGAACCTGGCAGCAGCTTCAGGAGAAAGCCTCGCAAAAACATCAGATATTGTAACAGATGCCCTTACTGCATTTGGAATGGCAGCGTCAGAGAGCTCACATTTTGCAGACGTTTTAGCAAAAGCATCTTCAAACTCCAACACCAATGTTGCAATGATGGGTGAGACGTTCAAGTACGTGGCACCCGTGGCAGGAGCGTTGAAATTCAGCGTAGAAGACTGTGCGGTAGCAATCGGGCTTATGGCCAATTCCGGTATTAAGGCAAGCCAGGCTGGAACATCAATGCGGCAGCTGTTCACGAACCTTGTAAAACCGACAGACGCTATGGCACAGGCAATGGAAGACCTGGAAATCTCCATGACTGACGCGGAAGGAAAGACAAAATCGCTGGATACCCTTATGGGAGATCTAAGACAGAGTTTTTCTGGACTTTCAGAGGAACAGAAAGCACAATACGCAGCTACACTGGCGGGACAGGAAGGAATGTCCGGACTGCTTGCCATTGTGAATGCGTCTGATGCGGATTTCAATGCCTTAAAGACATCAATATACAATGCAGACGGTGCTGCAGAGCAAATGGCAGACACCATGAATGATAATCTTAAAGGAAGCCTTACAATAGCTGGATCCGCATTAGAAGGATTCGGTATTGCAATCTATGAAAAGATACAGACACCACTCAAAAAAGCAGTTGATGCAGGAACAGAGGATATCAACCGTCTGTCAAAAGCATTCCAGTCTGGCGGACTGAATGCAGTTGTAGCGGAAGCTGGCGAGATATTCAATGATACTGCAGATGAAATCGCAGGAATGAGTGACGAAGCAGCCGGAGTTGTAAGACCAATACAGGAAATCGTGAATGTAGGCGGTAAGCTTGCAAAAACAACACTTCCAGTAGCGGCAAGCGCAGTGAAGTTTCTGGCTAAGAACTTCGGAACATTAGCACCGCTTGTAGTGTCATCAGCAGCCGGAATGAAATCATTTTCAGCAATTGGCAAGGTAACGACAAAGGTTGTAAAAGCGAATGCAGCGGCTACCTTAGTACTCAATAAAATGGAGAAAGCCAATGCATTGCAGTTAATGGCGACCAATGGAGGACTTACAGCGCGTCAGACGCTCATGGCGGTGTACAATGGTCAGATTACTGCAACAACAGGACTTACGAGTCTGTGGACAGCCGCACAGACAAAGCTGAATGTTGCAATGACGGCGAATCCAATAGGAACAATCGTTGTAGCGGCAGGAGCTCTGGTAGGTGCCATGTATGCGATTAAGGCAGCGACAGGTGATGCGGCGAAGGCGCAATATGAGCTATCAGACAGCCAGAAAGAAGCATTAAAATCCAGCCAGGAGATTACAGATACCCTTGCAGAAGAAAGACAGGCAAGAGAGGAAGCAATTGGAAGCATTGATCGGGAATACAACAAGTATTCCTCGTTGTTATCTGAATTACAGTCAATTACCGATGCCAATGGTCAGGTGAAAGCCGGATACGAAGAGAGAGCAAAGGTGATCACTGGGGAACTGTCAGAAGCGCTTGGTACCGAGATAGAAATGACGGATGGTGTGATCCAGAAATACGGAGAGACTGTTGAGGCAATCAAAGAACTGATTGTACAGAAAAAAGCAGAAGCTACTGTAGAATCCATGAAGGATGAGATGGCAGATTCTTACCAGAAGTCCATAGATGCCGCGGAAAAATATAAAGAAGTCAGCAAAGCCTTGGAAGAACAAAAGAAAAAGGTTACTGAGGCAGAGGAAAAATATCGAGAAGAATCAGGGAAAGGCTCACTAGCAGCAGCGGCTTACGAAGACGCATGGAATAAGGCAAAAGGCGAACAGGAAAAGCTGGAAAAACAGTTAGATAACACTAGAAGTTCCATGGAGCAGTTATCGTCAGAAGTCAATAACTATGATGCATTAGTTGAGGCTATGGCTTCTGGAAGTTCAGAACAGATTGAAGCTGCATTGAATCAATTAATAACCGGATACAGATCATTCAACGAAGAGACACTTGCAAGCTCACAGAGCGCGCGTGACGAGATGTATAATACTGCCAATTCTATGATAAGTACTATGCAGCTTGTACAAGATGGAACATTACAGATGGCAGACAGCACGTATCAGTCGCTGTCAAAAGCCGCAGTTGATTCCATCAATGAATTCAGCAAGCTTCCGGGAGGAATTGCACAGGGAATCAAAGATATAGGACCAGAAGCCAGCACGGCAATGATAAGCGCACTGGCACAGGCAGATCTGGACGGAAAACTGGACGCCGAAGCACAGGCAGACCTAAACAGTTTTATTAACGGTTTCAACGGCCTGGATTCCAAAACAAAAGATACATTTGCACAAGCCTGGTATGGAGCCTTGGAAGGACTGCAAGGTTTTGAAGACCTGGCAGATCCGGCAGAACAGGGAGCAGATGCATTCCTGGAGTCTTTGAGGACAGCACTGGAAGTACATTCTCCATCAAGAAAAGTGGAAGAGATATTTTCTAATGTATGGCCAGGAGCAGTACAAGGACTGGAACAGGGCACTGGAGAGCTGAGCACAAAAGGAAATAGTGTAATTACAGACTTTCTGAATTCCTTGCAAAGTGGCGGAGTATTGGAAGGTGCTAAAAGTATCGGAAGTAAGATTATGAATCTGTTCGGACTAGGAATACAGTCTAAAACAGGAAATTCTAAGAATGCCGGGCGTGCTAATGCTACAGCAGCCAACGAAGGAGCTGGAAGTATAGACTCTTCCGGAGCAGGCAGTATGTTCGGTGCAAGATATGCCGCAGGAGTTGGAGCAAAAGCCAGTGAAGCTGGAGCAAAAGGACGTGCACTTGCATCAAATGCAAAATCAGGGGCAGAATCAGCCGATGGTTATTCACCGGGTTCTAACTTTGGCTCCGGATTCGTTAGAGGTATCGGCTCCTGGGTAAGAAGTGCCGCATCAGCGGCAGCAGAGCTGGCATCAGCAGCTTACAACGCAGTCAGAAGAACACTTGACGAACATTCCCCGTCGAGGAAAACGAAAAAGTCCGGCAAGAACTTCGACCTTGGACTTGGTGGAGGAATCGAGGAAAACGCAGATGTGGCAGTACAGGCAGCTGAAAAGCTGTCAGAAAGAACACTGAGCGCTCTGGAATTAGAAACATTGCAAAACAAAATCAAGACACTGAATATCCCGGAAACAATGGCAATGGTTCAAACGACAGTAAATGCCCAGACGGACCAGTCTGCAGAAAAGGCAATTCGAGCCGTGAGGGTCAAAGAAGATCAGCTGTGGAAACGAAAGGACGAATCTGTAAAAGCCTATATACAGGATTCAGATATTCAGAAACTGGCATCAGAATTTGCAGAAATTGCATCTGAAGAATTTGCAAAAAACATTGATGGAATAAAAATGGTAATGGACAGACGCGAATGCGGAAGATTTGTGCGGGAGGTACAGCAGTGAAAGACATCTATTATGTAAATAGCAATAATGAGAAGATTGACTTGTTGGAACCGCCATACATGCTTCAGACAGGAGAGCTGTTCGGATACAAATGGAACTATGAAAGCAAACAGAGACTTGGCGGAGGTGGAAAAATCACCAATATCCGAAAAGACCTGGAAGAAAGAACACTGACATTAAGCATTGTAAATTATGGCGTAGAAAACTATGAAGAGGCAATTGATTACTTACACGAGATTACAGACATCGATGTCTTAAAAAAGACACCAGGAAGATTATACGTGGGAGGAATGTATCTCAACTGCTATGTGACGGCTAGCGAGAAGTCGGAGTGGGAAGCAGAAGCGGGATATATAGATGTAAGCCTAACGCTTGCCGTGGAATATCCAATGTGGGTCGGAGAAAATCCGTATACATTTCATAGTTTCGGTGTAAGCAGTACGAATAATAAGAGATACCCTGGAAGATATCCGTATCGATATGCGAATGGAATGAACAGCACTTACATAATCAATCCACATTTTACGAATTCGAATTTCGAGTTAATCATTTATGGACCGGCGGTAAATCCAATGGTCACAATAGGCGGCGTATCGTATCTGGTGAATGCAATACTGGAAGAGGATGAATACCTTGCCATTGACAGCAGGAGCAGGACCATTATAAAAGTGACAAAGAATGGTGAACGGGAAAATCTATATCATAATCGTCAGAAAGGAAGAAACTTTTTCAGAAAAATCAATCCGGGGCGACAATCTATATCATGGACAGGTAAGTTTGATTTCGACTTGATTATTTACGAGGAGAGGGGGGAACCGAAATGGAAATGATTGTAACAGATATCACAGAAGAAAAAGAATTAGTATTCACCACTACAAAACCAACAGGAGAAGAAAACGGAGAGCTGAATAAAACCGCAAAAGTAGATCTGGACAATGGTGATACAAATGATTTTGAAATACGCTTGCCCAAATCAGAATGGGATAGAGAGTCTATCGGATATAAGGGAAGGGTATACATTCCAGGAACAGAATACGGCGGAATCGTTAAAAATATAGAATCCATATCAGAAAGTAATGAGGTAGTGTTTTCAGGTCCAACATGGAGAGGGATGCTTGAATATAAAGTAGTTGAACCTCCCTCAGGGCAGGAACATCTAATACTCTCAGGAGAGCTGAATGAAACGCTGAAAACATTAATAGGAGACAGATTCGAGGATCTGTTTAAGGTATCAACGGAAGATACCGGAGTGCAGGTACAGAATTGGTCAGTAGACAGATATGTAACATTATATGATGCTATGGTGAAGCTCATAAATCAGTACGGATACCGACTGGATATCAAATATATTCAGCCGGAGGGACTGGAATATGGATACGTGCAGATAGGAGCAAAAGAAAAGAAGATTCTTGATGAAGAGTATGATCAGGAATGCAGCATTAATCTGGATATAGAGGATCACAGAGCTGGCGTCAATCATCTGGTGTGCGCCGGAGAAGGCGAGAACCAAGACAGAACTATTTTACACCTGTATGTACAAGAGGATGGCACAATAGGCGACCAACAATATTATTATGGATTAGATGAAGTGGCAGCAGTTTACATATTCACAAGCGCAGATGAAGAACAGCTCCGCCAAGACGGCACGAAACGATTGAAAGATTTGCAGAACTATAAAAAATGTCAAATGACGATAGAAGATGCAGACTTGGAAATCGGCGACATTGTAGCTGGGTATGACGAAGTTACAGATACGACAGTCATGAAGCCAATTAAAAAGAAAATATTAAAAATCAACGACGGACAGCTAACGATAGATTACGAAGTGAAAGGAGATGATTAAATGTCTGGATTAAAGCCAATCACAGTAAATACTCCAACGGCAGAAGAGGCGAATATATACGCGGAAGATGACGCGTCCGTCTACCTGAGCATGTTTGGCGGAGATGGAGTATCTACCAACGGGCAATCGTGCAAAGCCACAGTATTGTCCAATAACAAAGTAAGAATTGCAGATGGAATTATCTGTGTAGGAGGACATTTTGCCCGTATCCCTTACGGGGATTATATTGATTGCGAAATCGAAAACGGACAGAGTGGCAAGAACAGAAACGACATCATTGTGGCAAGATTCGAAACAACTGGGACCGGCGGTATCGATACATACACATGTGAAGTCAAAAAGGGAACGGCAGGAACAACAGCAACGGATCCAGAAATTGTACAAGAAGACCTATACAAGGCGGGAAAGGTGAGAGAACTTCCTCTGTACAGAGTGAAGATAGAGGGGTTAAGTATCACAGCAGTGGAGCAACTATTCACGCTGAGAAAAACCAATGAGGAATTGGAAAAAGAACTTGCGTCACTAAATAGCAATATGAAAGTAAAGTGCTTTCGTAAAACCGTACCATCAGAGACGAATATCCTCGTTGATTTCTCAAATGAAATCGCTGCTTTGATGACACAAGGTAATAAAATTGTAGACTGCATCTGTGGAGCAACAGCTAATTCTAATAATGCCTTGGTCTACGGAAAAACCGCTATTCAAGCCACTTCGGATTGGACATATGTCTATGCTAGAGTCAATCAGAATTACTATGACGGACTTGGAGGCACTACGACCGTCACTTTGTTAGCTATTTACGAGTAAATCAAATCGGCAGGCACACCACAGACCACTGACGGTTCCAGCTCATGCCAAAGGAACTATATAAGTTTTGCCTTGAAAAACTGTATGAGCTACCTTTTTTTAACCCAGAAAAGCCGCTCTTTGCATTTAATGGGATGTATACATTGTTGTTTCCAGAGCAAGCGCCAGTATGAACGAACATTTCTTGTAATATGCTTTGATCGTTTTTGATTTTAAACTCAAGGAATTCTCCATTCATGCCCCAACCTGCGCACGAAAAAGAAACGATTGCAATACAGTCAAACGGAGCTACGAATGATATAAAGTCACTATCAGAGGATTTAAAAACCTTTGGACTTTTGCTATTTAGTGAACCAGAAAATAGGCGAATGACAATAAAATAAAAAAAGAAAGGAGAGCCTTCCTTGCGATAAATACAATTCACACTCATATGTCATGCGCTTATTATATAGAAACCTGTCAACCAGAGCCGAAAGGCTCTTTTTATATTGTGCGACATCGCACAGAAAGGAGGAAACCATGAAACTGATATTCAATGATGCATCAGAATTAGAAATCCAGTCAGCAGACCTTCAAGCTGATGGAGAACTTCTAATCAAAACCATTGCAATCACAGAAGACGAGCTGAAGAAAAAATTCAATGATGCATCAGCAACCAAGAGAATGACCGTTACAGAGCGCGGAGAGACTCTTGGAACATACGAGAATTATACCAACCAGGACGCTATTGTGAAGTACACAGCCGGAATACTCGGCGTAGTCATGTATAAGGTTGGACAGACTACAACAGAGCAGATAGAAGCTCTGAAAGAAGAGAATCAGAGACTGGCTGCGGAAAACAAAGAATTATCCGCAACAGTAGATACCATTTTAACAGATATCTTACCAGCACTTGAAAATGTTGAGTAGATAGAAAGAAAAAGAAAGGATGAAAGATATGGCAACATTTATTGCGAGAAGGATTATGAAAGAAGCAGGCAAGAGCACAGAAGCAGGTCAGAAGAAGTATAGAGCTTATTTCGTTCGTACAAGCCTGTATAAGAACTGGAAAGAGGAAGTTGATACCATTCTGAAGACAGATGGCTATGAAGATGCCATCGTAGAGGCATAAGGAGAAAAGAAAAATGGCAGTTAAAACAGTACAATATATATTTAATGGAGCAACCTACACATTAACGAAAAATGCGAGTACTGGAAAATACGAAGCTACAGCGACAGCGCCGAGCGAATCATCCTGGGCGCAGACAGATCATGTTCTGGGCGGTACAGTCAAGGCAACTGACGAGGCAGGTAATACCACGACAGTAGATCAGACACATGCAACTCTTGGTTCATCACTGAAGATCAGAGTTAAGGAGAAGGTTGCACCAGTCATCAGCATCACAGTACCATCTTCAGGAGCATACATCACCAATGCAACTCCAAGTATCGAGTTCACAGTTACAGATTCAGATTCCGGAGTTGCTTCAGCTAAGATTACATTGGATGGAACAGAGATTACATCTGTTAACAAGACTGCTGTCACAGGTGGATATAAGTACACATGTACACCGGAAGCGGCATTGAAAGATGGAGCACATACAATTTCTGTTATAGCAACTGATAATGATGGTAATACATCTGAAGCTAAGACATCAACATTTAAGCTTGATACCGTGCCACCGACACTGTCTATCACAGCACCGACAGATGGACTTATTACTAATAAGTCTACGGTTACGGTTACTGGTAAAACAGACGATGTTACATCTAAACCTGTTACAGTTACGGTCAATGGTACGGCGGTTACGGTTAGTACAGATGGTACATTCTCCAAGGATGTTACGCTGAAAGAGGGCTCTAATACCATTACTATCATTGCCAAGGATAAGGCTGGCAAGACTACAACTGTAACACGTACAGTAACGCTTGATACAGCAGCACCGGTAATTAAGTCTATTACACTGACACCGAACCCAGTTGATTGTGGTAAAACATTCATTATCTCTGTTGAGGTGGCGGACTAAGGTATGGTTACAAAAGTAATCGGTAAAGTAGATGGGCAAGAAGTCATTTACGAGAGAGGAGAAGGGGACAAGTGGATAATCACTGTCCCCTTGGATCTCGATGGAATGTATGTGGTTGAGGTTACGGCATATGATAATGCAGGCAATATTGCTTTCTGTACCAAGATGTTACTGATTGTGGATCCTGCAACTCTATGTGTGCAGCTTATGCCATACGATTACATAGTAGAAATTATACAGAACGAATATGTCGTGGACGTAGTACATCCATTGCATGGAGGGAGGTGCTGTTGCGGTGAACGCTAAAGTCAAGTTCATACTGGGCGAAGATAAGCATATCATGCTCAAGGTAAGAGCGCCGAATGATGAGCCATTTACAATCACATCGGCAAGTTATACATTTTCGAGATACGGAAAGGTAGAAGCTGAAGGAAGCTGTGATATCAATGATCATTATCTGGACATCAAATTAAGCCCGAAAGAAAAGTCGCGGTCATACGAACTGGAAGTGACTTATACAGTGGCTGATTCGACGAGAAAAACGAGGATAGAAGTGGAGGTTATCTAAATGTTAGAAATAACAGAGATTAAGCTGAGTAAGAACCCGGTCAGTATCGGAGAACAATTTAAGATTTCGATACAGATTGTGGAAAAGAAAAGCTATCCTTATAGATATCCGCGCAAATATCCGGTTTCGCAGGTAAGTCTTGCGAAGCCGGTAAAAAAATAGAAAGAAGTGAGGTATATGAAAATGGAACAGGCTAATTACATCAAAGCTATTTTCACAGCGGTATTCGCCTTCCTGTCAGCGCTCCTTGGAGTATTGGCAGTGCCGGTGATCCTGTTGGTGGCATGTAATCTGATTGACTACATGACCGGGCTTATGGCCAGTAAGTACAGAGCGGAGGACATAAATTCCTATAAGAGCATTCGAGGAATCTTCAAGAAGGTGTCCATGTGGCTCTTGGTAGTGGTTGGAGCAATTATTGACGAAATGCTATTATATGCATCCACTACGATTGGCTGGAAATCTCCGGTGGCATTCTTGATTGCATGCATTGTAGCAATGTGGCTGATCTGTAATGAGATTATTAGTATATTAGAAAATATCCAGGACATGGGCGTTAAGATACCAGCGTTCTTGCAGCCATTGGTCAAACATATCCGGTCACAGGTGGAGGAACAGATTAACAGTAGTGGTTCAGAGGGCGAGTAATCGTCCTCTTACATATTATATAGTGTGTGACGTCGCACAGGAAAGGAGTAGAACATGGACGAAAATGAAGTAGTAGGAATGGAGCTGGATGAAGGTGTAGAGCCTACAGAAGAAGAGATTAAACAGGCAGAACAGGAGGTAAAATAGCATGGGAGTATATAACGTACATGGCGGACATAATTTTATTGTTCCGGGAGCGAAAGGTTTTCTAGATGAAACCACAGAGGATAGAAAAGTCACGGCACGTGTAATCTCAGCATTGCGCGCAGCCGGTCATACGGTATATGATTGTACCGATGATTCCGGTCGGACACAGGGGCAGAATCTGGCGAATATTGTAGCCAAGTGCAATGCCCACCCGATAGATCTCAACATTTCCAATCACCTCAATGCTGGTGGCGGGACAGGCGTGGAAGTATGGTGTTATGATGAAAAGACGAAAGACATTGCAGTAGCTATCTGTCAGAACGTATCCGCAGCGCTTGGGATTCCAAACCGTGGCGTCAAATACTCTAAGTCTCTGTATGTGCTCAGAAAGACATCTGGACGCGCAATTTTGGTAGAATGCTGTTTTGTGGACAGTCAGAACGATGCATCACACTGGAATGCTGATAAATGTGGTGATGCGATTGCATCTGCTATTGCCGGAAAGACCGTAACTGGCACGACTTCAAGCGGAAGTGCGCCTGTGACAACACCAGTGGCAAAACCAGCGACATCTACTGGAAATGACTGGGTACGCAGACTGCAGTCTGAGTGTAATACTCAAGGGTTTTCTAATCAGAAAGTTGATGGCATTCCAGGAAAGAACACTCTCGCAGGTTGCCCGACCTGTAGAAAAGGAGCAAGGGGAAATATCACGAGATTGATTCAGGAGAAGTTAGGCGTGGCTGTAGACGGAATCTTTGGACAAAAGACAAAGAATGCAGTTATTGCATTCCAGAGAGCGCATGGACTTATTGCAGACGGTATTGTCGGAAAGAATACATGGAGAGCTTTGCTCGGACTGTAGTATTTGCATATTATGGTGGAAAGAAGTATGTAGGATAGCGGTGTAAAAGTTTTGCACTAACTATATGACTCCAAATCCTGTGACCAGGTTGAGATTAATACCTTCTTCTTCAAAATAACCTTTTTCAATAGCAACATACATAGGTGCATAAAAGATAGAATGAGCTACTTCATTAAGTGTTACTGGCGTAAGGTTTTCTTCTTTGTTTGTTTTATCAGTGTTTATAATGGCTGAAGCATGTTTTGTCTCTTTTGTCTGGGAACAGCCAAAGAGAGCTGTCATCGACAATGCAAGAAGTAAAAGAAGTACAGAAATACGTTTTATCATACAGTCCTCCGTTAATAATTTTTTATGTTATATAGTATATTCAGTGTTGTAAAACAGGTGCTGCTTTAATGAAGTGTATTTATAAATTGTAACAGAATCTTAAGCAGTAGTTTGTTTGACAAATGGTGGGGCATAATAGAGAAACATATAATTGACATTATAAAACATATGGCGTATTCTGAATGAAATGGGGAGTATTTGTATGCTCCCCCACAGAATACAATTCAGAGGCACAGAAAGAACTTTGAAAGCATTCTTGAATACATATAAATAGAAGAAACAGGAGAGAGACTATGAAGAAAATCGGATTTATCGGTGTTGGAATCATGGGGAAGTCCATGGTCAAAAATCTTATGAAAGCGGGATTTGAACTACATATATATGCAAGAACAAAGAGTAAAGTGGATGATGTGATAGAGGAAGGTGCTATCTTTCATGAGACGATTGGAGAATGTGTAAGAGCAAGTGAAGCTGTGATTACGATGGTAGGATTTCCTCAGGATGTGGAAGAAGTTTATTTTGATGAAGGAAATATTATGGATCAGGCAGAGAAAGGAATGTATCTGATTGATATGACAACGACCAGTCCGATGATTTCCAAGAAAATATATGAAGAAGGTAAAAAGAAAGGAGTTCATGTTGTAGATGCACCGGTGACCGGAGGTGATACAGGAGCAAAGGCAGGAACACTTTCTATTCTGGTCGGTGGCAACAAGGAAGATTATGAGGCTTGTATGCCGTTATTTGAAGCTATGGGAACGAATATCAATTATCAGGGAGCAACTGGATGTGGACAGCATGCCAAGATGGTGAATCAGATCATGATTGCCGGAACCATGTCAGGACTTTGTGAGGCACTTAGCTATGCAAAAGCAAAAGATTTGGATTGTGAGACTGTATTAAAATCTGTTGCGACAGGAGCAGCCGGAAGTAAGCAGCTAGATTTCTTTGGAGAGAAGATACTACACGGAGATTATACTCCTGGATTTTTTATGAAACATTTTATTAAGGATATGAAGATTGCTTTGATTGAGGCAAATCAGTGTGAGCTGGATTTGGATGTGCTTAGTCAGACACTTGCAAATTATGAAGTTTTGGAAGCAGAAGGGTATGGGGATCTTGGAACACAAGCGTTGATCAAATATTATGAAGAAGGTTACAATGAAGAAATCATTGAAGACTAAGATGGAAAGATTCAACAGAAATTAGAATGCGGAAACTAAGATGGAAAGATTCTGTGGAAACGTTGACATTTTCCTTGAAATCCGATATCATATACTTTATCGGATAAAAGCGCTAAAGCGTCAAAGTTATAAAGGATTTTGAAATTTCAGTATGGAAAGAGGATAATTGAAATCATTTGAAGCTTTGTGCCAGAAAGGGGAATAATTAGCAATGCCTATTACGGATATTTTGGAGAAAAATTGTCGCCTGTACGGCGATGACGTCTGTCTGGTAGAGATTAATCCAGAGATGCCAGAGACAAAAAGGAGCACGTGGAAGGAGTATGATTTGATTGAACCATCCCGTGCACCATATTACAGACGCGAAATTACATGGAATATATTCAATGAGAAAGCAAATCGATTTGCAAATCTGCTTCTGGAACGCGGAGTCCAAAAAGGGGACAAGGTCGGAATCCTTTTGATGAATTGTCTGGAGTGGCTGCCGATTTATTTTGGTATTCTGAAAACGGGAGCTTTGGCAGTACCGCTGAACTTCCGTTATTCAGCCGATGAGATTAAATATTGTGTAGAACTGGCGGATGTAGATATTTTAGTGTTCGGACCGGAATTTATCGGACGTGTGGAGGAGATTGCGGACGATATCGGAAGAGGAAGACTTCTGTATTTTGTAGGCGATGGCTGTCCGGGATTTGCAGAAGATTATACTTCGCATACAGCAAACTGTTCCAGTCAGTCACCAAAGATTGACATTGTAGATGAAGATGATGCGGCAATTTATTTTTCTTCTGGAACAACAGGATTTCCAAAAGCAATTTTGCATAATCATGAATCTCTGATGCATGCTGCACGAGTAGAGCAGAATCATCATGGACAGACAAAGGACGATGTATTTTTATGTATTCCGCCACTTTACCATACAGGGGCTAAGATGCATTGGTTTGGAAGTCTTTTGACAGGTGGAAAGGCAGTCCTTTTGAAAGGAACGAATCCGAAGACAATTCTTCGTGCAGTTTCAGAGGAAAAATGTACTATCGTATGGCTGCTCGTACCGTGGGCACAGGATTTACTTCTTGCAATTGATAACAAAGATGTAGATTTGAAGGATTATGATCTGGAGCAGTGGAGACTTATGCATATCGGTGCGCAGCCGGTACCGCCAAGTCTGATTCGTCACTGGAAGGAATATTTCCCAAATCATAAATATGATACAAACTATGGATTGAGTGAATCTATTGGACCTGGATGTGTGCATCTCGGATTGGATCATATTGATAAAGTCGGTGCGATCGGTAAAGCAGGATTTGGCTGGGAGACAAAGATTATCGATGAGAATGGAAATCTGGTCGCACAGGGCGAAACTGGAGAGCTGGCAGTCAAAGGTCCGGGAGTCATGACTTGCTATTATAAAGATGAAAAAGCAACGGCTGAAGTACTTCATGATGGCTGGTTGTATACTGGAGATATGGCAATGGAAGATGAAGATGGATTTATCTATCTGGTTGACCGTAAGAAAGACGTCATTATCAGTGGCGGAGAGAATATTTATCCGGTACAGATCGAAGATTTTCTTCGTACCAATAATAAAATTCTGGATGTGGCAGTTATCGGACTTCCAGATCATAGACTGGGAGAAATTTCAGCAGCAATTATTGAGTTAAAACCTGGTGTAGAGTGCACAGAGGAAGAAATTGATGAATTCTGCAAGAAACTTCCAAGATACAAGAGACCTCGTAAGCTGATTTTTGCAAAGGTTCCTAGAAATCCTACTGGAAAGATTGAAAAGCCAAAGCTTCGTGAGAAGTATGGTGCAGCACATCTGGTCGCAGCGCAGAATCAGGTAGAGATTAAATAATAAAGAGTGATTTACTAGAAATATAAAAGTTCAGGGAGGGTTTGACTCGGTACAAGTCAAACCCTCCCTATTTTGGAATTGTCTATTTTCCAGCAGTTATATACTGCCAGTGATTTATTTATGCTCTTTTTGATATTCCAGAGATGCTTCAATAAATCCACGGAACAATGGCTGTGGTCTGTTTGGACGGGATTTTAATTCTGGATGAGCCTGGGTCGCGATGAACCAAGGATGATCTGGAATCTCTACCATCTCTACAATACGTCCATCCGGAGAAAGTCCGGATAATAGCATACCATTTTGAGTCAGTACATCGCGGTAATCATTATTTACCTCATAACGATGACGGTGGCGTTCCTGAATTTCTTCAGATCCGTACAGCTTATATGCTTTGGAGTCTTTATTTAAAATACATGGGTAAGAGCCAAGTCTTAATGTTCCACCGATATTTTCTACATCAATTTGTTCTGGCATGATATGAATGACCGGATGTGTAGTATCTGGATTTAATTCAGCGCTGTGAGCATCATTGTATCCAATGACGTCTCTTGCAAATTCAACGATGGATAACTGCATTCCAAGGCAGAGCCCCAGGAATGGAATATTGTGTGTGCGAGCATATTTGATCGCTTCAAGCATACCGTCAATTCCACGATTGCCAAAACCACCTGGAACAAGAATACCACTGACATCGCCAAGAATTTCATCAACATTATCTGCAGTTACCAGTTCAGAATCTACCCACTTGATATTGACAGTAGCGCGGCTGAAAATTCCACCATGTTTGAGTGCTTCTACAACACTGATATAAGCATCATGAAGCTGTGTGTATTTTCCGACAAGTGCGACGGTTACTTCTGTGTTTGGATTTCGCAGATAGTTCACCATTTCTTTCCAGTCTTTTAAATCTGGCTCCGGACAATTTAAGTGCAAGCATTCGCATACTACCTGAGCCAGATGTTCTTCTTCCATTGCAAGTGGAGCTTCATATAAATATTCAACGTCCAGATTCTGCAATACATGATTTGCAGGAACATTACAAAACAGAGCAAGTTTATCTTTAATTCCTGTTCCAAGTGGATATTCAGAACGACACACAAGGATATCTGGCTGAATTCCCATGCCCTGCAGTTCTTTTACACTAGCTTGTGTTGGTTTGGTTTTCATCTCTTGAGATGCTTTCAGGTATGGAATTAATGTAACATGAATGAGAATTACATTGTCATGTCCTTTTTCATGCTGGAACTGACGGATGGCTTCCAAAAATGGCTGACTTTCGATATCGCCTACAGTTCCTCCGACTTCAATGATTGCTACTTCTGTATTCTCAGCAGCAGGATTGCGATAAAAGCGAGATTTTATTTCGTTAGTAATATGAGGAATAACCTGTACAGTTCCTCCACCGAAATCTCCGCGTCTTTCTTTTTGAAGTACGGACCAGTAGACTTTACCAGTCGTAACGTTGGAATTTTTACCGAGACTTTCATCGATAAAACGCTCATAATGACCAAGATCAAGATCTGTCTCAGTTCCGTCATCAGTTACAAATACTTCGCCATGTTGTACCGGGTTCATAGTACCTGGATCAATGTTGATATAAGGGTCAAATTTCTGCATAGTCACGGTATAACCACGAGCTTTCAGAAGACGACCTAAAGATGCAGCAGTGATTCCTTTTCCAAGTCCTGATACGACACCACCTGTAACAAATACATATTTTACTGCCATAATGTCCTCCTTAGAATGAAAAAATATGTTCAAGCATGTCCCCCCAAAAAACATATCTCAAAAAATACTTTAAAAGTATACACCTTTTTTTATTAAAAATACAGAGATTTTAGTCTCTTTTTTCATATTTTGCTTCATAAGTTGCCTGAATAGAAAGGCGCTTTAACTGTTTGATGTCTACAGAGCTTACCATGACGGAAGTATGTGCCTGGCATCCTGCAAGATTCGGAAGCTGTTCTAGTGCTTTCTTTGCAAGTGGATTAGAAGCTGCGCTTACAGAAAGAGCAATGAGAACTTCATCAGTATGAAGGCGTGGATTCTTGTTTCCGAGATACTTTGTCTTTAATGTTTGGATTGGTTCGATGGCTTCCGGTGAAATGACATGGCAGGAATGTTCGATGCCAGCCAGATCTTTCAGGGCATTAAGCAGCATGGCAGCAGTTGCTCCGAGCAGTTTGGAAGTCTTTCCTTTTATAATGCGTCCGTCATGAAGTTCGATAGCAGCAGCAGGACCATTAGTTATTTTCTCGTATTCAAGGGCAGCGTCAACAACTTTGCGGTCATGGATAGTAACACCAGCCTGGTTCATCAACATTTCGATGGTATAGACTTCATTGTCGGAGCACTGACCAAGAAGAAGACGGCGCAGGGATTCGTAATATCTGCGTAAAATTTCCTGTTTGGAAGCTTCGCGGCATGCTTCATCATCACAGATACAGTTTCCGGCCATGTTCACTCCCATGTCTGTTGGTGATTTGTAAGGGCTTTCTCCGTAAATGCGTTGGAAAATTGCATTTAATACAGGAAAAATCTCTACATCACGGTTATAGTTAACGGTTGTCTCGCCATAAGCTTCAAGATGGAATGGATCGATCATATTTACATCGTTCAGATCTGCAGTGGCTGCTTCATAAGCTAAGTTGACCGGATGCTTCAGCGGGATATTCCAGATAGGAAATGTCTCAAACTTGGCATAACCGGCACGGATTCCGCGTTCCAGTTCGTGATAGAGCTGGGAGAGGCAGACAGCCATTTTTCCACTTCCTGGTCCGGGAGCAGTCACAACGACCAGTGGTCTGGAAGTTTCAATGTAATCATTTTTTCCATAACCGTTTTCACTTACAATGACCGGAATGTTGGTCGGATATCCTGCAATCAAGTAGTGGCAGTATACACGGATGCCCATTTTCTCCAGGCGGGCTTTAAATAAGGAAGCACTTTCCTGGTTACTGTATTTTGTAATAACAACACTGCCGACATAGAGTCCGCGATCACGGTAAATGTTCATCAGGCGGAGGACATCAGAATCATAAGTGATTCCAAGATCTCCACGGATTTTGTTGCGCTCGATGTCTTCGGCGCTGATCACGATGATAATTTCTGCCTGATCGGAAAGCTTGTCCAGCATACGGAGCTTACTGTCAGGTTGAAATCCAGGCAGTACACGGGAAGCGTGATAATCGTCAAATAATTTGCCTCCAAATTCCAGATAGAGCTTATTGTCAAACTGACTGATTCGCTCTTTAATGTGGGCAGACTGCATCTGCAGATACTTGTCATTGTCAAAACCAATTTTCATAATGAATAAATCCTCTCTTGTCCTCTGTATTATATTATGAGTTCTATCGTTCATATGCCGGAACTGTTCTGAAATATACAGAAAAATTCAGGCATGAAAAACCACAGAAAAAGTATACTACATATTATGGTTAGTTTACAATCTTTTCATAATGTTTTTATTGATTTCTAACAAGGCTGTCCGTATAATGGAGAGTGACACAGGAGGAGAAAAATGGACAACCAGAATGGAAACAAGGATAATAATAAAAATAACAAACAAGGCTTTTCTTTTGTCATACTGATTACGATGCTGACGGCACTTCTGGTATTTGCCATGTATCAGTTTCAGGGAGTGGAAAGTGACCAGGAAATTACTTATAACAAGTTCCTGAAGATGATTGATGAGAAGAAGGTCGAGAAAGTTGAAATTAAGAGTGACAGGATTCTGATCACGGCAAAGAAGGAAAGTGGAGATAAGGTCAACAGGGAATATTACACAGGCCGGATGAATGATGATCAATTGGTGGAAAAACTGGAAAAAGCAAAGATTGATTTCAATCAGGAGGTACCGGATACAACTTCTGCAATTGTTGCCCAGTATGCTATGAATATCATTCCGCTTGTCATATTTATTGCACTGATCGTATGGACGACCCGTAAGATGTCGAAAGGCGGAGGCATGATGGGAATTGGCAAGAGTAATGCCAAGATGTATGTGGAAAAACAGACCGGTGTCACATTTAAGGATGTAGCAGGGCAGGATGAAGCGAAGGATTCTTTGCAGGAAGTTGTAGATTTCCTGCACAATCCGGGAAAATATACAAGCGTAGGAGCAAAGCTTCCAAAAGGAGCACTGCTTGTAGGACCTCCGGGAACGGGTAAGACACTTTTGGCAAAAGCAGTTGCAGGAGAGGCAAAAGTACCGTTTTTTTCATTGAGTGGATCTGCATTTGTAGAGATGTATGTCGGTGTCGGAGCATCCAGAGTCCGAGACTTGTTTAAGCAGGCACAGCAGATGGCACCTTGTATTATTTTCATTGACGAGATTGATGCAATTGGTAAGAGCCGTGATACACAGATGGGCGGTAACGATGAGCGTGAACAGACATTGAACCAGCTTCTGGCTGAGATGGATGGATTTGAAAGTAACAAAGGTCTTGTTCTTCTGGCAGCCACGAACCGTCCGGAGATTCTGGATCCGGCATTGTTAAGACCGGGACGTTTTGACCGTCGTATTATTGTGGAACGACCGGATCTTAAAGGACGTGTGGAAGTACTGAAAGTGCACTCTAAAGATGTGAAGATGGATGAGACGGTTGATCTGGAAGCAATCGCACTTGCAACTTCCGGAGCAGTTGGCTCAGATCTTGCAAATATGATCAATGAAGCCGCAATCAACGCAGTTAAGAATGGAAGAAATGCCGTATCACAGGCGGATCTTTTTGAAGCAGTGGAAGTTGTGCTGGTAGGTAAAGAAAAGAAAGACCGTGTGATGAATCAGGAAGAGCGCAAGATTGTGTCTTACCATGAAGTCGGACATGCGCTTGTCAGTGCGTTGCAGAAGGATTCTGAGCCAGTTCAGAAGATTACGATCGTACCGCGTACGATGGGAGCACTTGGATATGTTATGCAGACTCCGGAAGAAGAAAAGTTCCTGAATACAAAGAAAGAACTGCAGGCTATGTTAGTTGGAATGCTCGGAGGACGTGCTGCAGAAGAGATTGTATTTGATACAGTGACAACAGGGGCTTCTAATGATATTGAGAAAGCAACCAGTGTGGCAAGAGCTATGATTACCCAATATGGTATGAGTGAGAAGTTCGGGCTGATCGGGCTGGAATCGGTCCAGAACAGATATTTGGACGGACGTCCGGTTATGAACTGTGGTCAGGAGACAGCTTCTGAGATTGATCATGAAGTTATGAAGATGCTGAAAGAAGCTTATGAGGAAGCAAAGAAACTTCTTTCAGAACACAGAGAATCACTGGATAAGATTGCAGCATTTCTGATTGAGAAAGAGACAATCACAGGAAAAGAATTCATGAAGATTTTCCATGAAGTAGAAGGAATTGCAGAAGAGTAATACAGAAAGTTAATGTATTTGAATACCGTTTCCCGGGCAAATCAGATTTTTGTCAGGGAGGCGGTATTTTCTGTTACATTGAGTTGAAAAAACAGGGAGTAAATTATGTTTGATATTCAGGAAGAATTAAAAAAACTGCCGGGCAAGCCGGGAGTTTATCTGATGCATGATGAGACAGATAAAATCATCTATGTGGGAAAAGCAATCAGTCTGAAAAACCGTGTACGACAGTATTTTCAAAGCAGTCGTAACAAAGGGGCTAAGATAGAACAGATGGTGACTCACATTTCCAGGTTCGAGTATATCGTAACAGATTCGGAACTGGAAGCGCTGGTGCTGGAGTGTAATCTCATCAAAGAGCACAGACCAAAATATAACACAATGTTGATGGACGACAAGGCTTATCCATTTATAAAAGTTACTGTGCAGGAGCCATTTCCAAGAGTGATGTTGGCAAGAAGAGTGCAGAAAGATAAGGCAAAGTATTTTGGCCCCTATACGAGTGCCGGGGCAGTGAAAGACACAATAGAACTGATTCGAAAGTTATATTTTATCCGAAGCTGTAACCGGAGACTGCCAAAGGATATTGGAAAAGAGCGGCCATGTCTGAACTATCATATTCATCAGTGCAAAGCTCCGTGTCAGGGATACATTTCGAAGGAGGAATACCGCAAGTCTGTAGAGGAAGTCTTACATTTTCTGAATGGCAATTATGATCCGATTCTGGAAAAGTTGAAGGCACAGATGGAAGAAGCGTCAGAGGCATTGGAGTTTGAGCGGGCAATTGAATATCGGGAGTTGATAAACAGTGTACAGAAAATTGCACAGAAGCAGAAAATTACAGATACTGCGGGAGATGACAGGGATATTGTGGCAGTATCAAAAGATTTGGAAGATGCGGTTGTGCAAGTGTTTTTTATTCGAAATGGAAGATTGATCGGGCGGGATCATTTTTATCTGAAGCTAGTGGATAAGGAGACAAAGGCAGAGATACTTTCCAGTTTTATCAAGCAATTTTATGCAGGGACACCATATATTCCGGGACAGATTATGTTGCCAGAGGAAATACCAGATCATGAGATTATTGAGGAATGGCTGACAAGGAAAAAAGAGCATAAAGTACATCTGGTCATTCCGAAAAAAGGAACAAAGGAAAAACTGGTAGAGCTGGCAGAAAAAAATGCCCGAATGGTTCTGACGAAGGATAAAGAGCGGATTAAGAGAGAAGAGGGAAGAACGATTGGTGCAGTCAAAGAACTTCAAAATCTTTTGGGCTTAACCGGACTGAATCGTATGGAGGCGTATGATATTTCCAATACAAATGGATTTGAATCAGTTGGCTCTATGGTTGTCTATGAAAAAGGAAAACCGAAGAGAAATGACTACCGTAAATTCAAGATTAAAGGGGTAAAAGGGGCGAACGATTATGCCAGTATGAATGAAGTGCTTACAAGGCGGTTCGGGCACGGCTTAAGAGAAAAGGAAGAAGGTCGAGAACTTGGCAGTTTTACAGCATTTCCAGATCTGATTCTGATGGACGGAGGTAAAGGGCAGGTAAATATTGCACTGGAAGTGCTGGATAAGCTGAATTTGAATATTCCGGTCTGCGGTATGGTAAAGGATGATCACCACAGAACCAGAGGGCTTTATTATCACAATGAAGAGATTCCTATTGACCGGAATTCGGAAGCATTCAGACTGATCACGCGCATTCAGGATGAAGCTCACCGGTTTGCAATTACATTTCACAGGCAGCTTCGCAGTCAAGGACAAGTTCATTCGATTTTGGATGATATTCCAGGTGTTGGACCAGCAAGAAGAAAAGATTTAATGAAGCATTTTGCCAACATTGAGGCAATCAAGAATGCCGCTGTAGAGGAACTAAAGAGTCTTCCTTCTATGAATGAAAAATCCGCTAAGGATGTGTATGATTTTTTTCACTGATGTGCTATAATTTTAATATTAGTAATAGGATGCCTGGAAGGAGAGACATATATGCGAAAAAATGTAGTTCAAATGAAGCAGGTTGTCGAGAAGATGAATCTGAAAAATCTGACACCGGATGTAGAGTTGTCGGATAAGGCTGTGGAGGTTCCGGATATTAACCGTCCTGCATTACAATTGACAGGATTTTTTGAAAGATTTGATTCGGAACGGGTGCAGGTCATCGGTTATGTAGAATATAGCTACCTGACAACATTGGAAGAAAAGAAAAAAGCGGAAATTTATGACACGCTTCTTTCTTACAAGATTCCATGCCTGGTATTTTGCCGTGCTTTAAAACCAGATGATATGCTCTTGCAAAAGGCAACAGAAGCGAATATTCCGGTATTTTCAACAGATTCACATACATCTGCATTTATGGCAGAAATCATTCGGTGGTTAAATGTTCAGTTAGCACCATGTATTTCCATCCATGGAGTACTGGTAGATGTCTACGGTGTCGGTGTACTGATTATGGGAGAGAGTGGTATTGGAAAAAGTGAGGCGGCTCTGGAACTGATTAAGAGAGGGCACCGGCTTGTCAGTGACGATGTTGTGGAGATCCGCAAGGTCAGTGATGAGACACTGGTAGGAACAGCGCCGGATATTACAAGGCATTTTATTGAACTCAGAGGTATTGGAATTGTGGATGTTAAGACTTTGTTCGGTGTTCAAAGCGTCAGAGAGACAAAGAATATTGACCTTGTTATTACACTGGAGGAGTGGAATAAAGAGCGTGAGTATGATCGCCTGGGACTGGAAGATCAGTATACAGAATTTCTTGGGAATAAGGTAGTCTGCCACAATCTCCCAATCCGTCCAGGACGTAATCTGGCTATTATTGTAGAGACGGCTGCTATTAATCACAGACAGAAGTCTATGGGTTATAATGCTGCACAGGAGCTATATCAGAGATTACAACGTAGTCTTACAAAAAAAGATTAAAATATATACACGAGGAGAAAATAACTATGAAATACTGTTTTGGAGCAGATGTTGGGGGAACCACTATAAAACTGGGATTGTTTACAGTGGATGGAGAAATTCTTGATAAATGGGAGATTATTACAAGAACTGAAAATGAAGGTGAATCCATTCTTCAAGATATAGCAACGGCTTTAAAGGAAAAGATTCAGGAAAAAGCAATTCCGGCAGAAGAAGTGATAGGAATTGGAATGGGAATTCCGGCACCGGTAAATTCGGAAGGTATTGTGAGAAAGACAGCGAATCTTGGATGGGGATATAAAGAGGTTAAGAAAGAATTAGAGAATCTGACAGGTTGGCAGGTTGTTGTTGGCAATGATGCCAATGTAGCGGCACTCGGTGAGATGTGGAAAGGTGCTGGACATGGTGAGAAGAATATGGTCATGGTCACACTTGGAACTGGAGTTGGCGGAGGAGTGATCATGGGAGGAAGGCCTTTGATCGGTGCCAATGGAGCTGGCGGAGAAATCGGACATATCTGTGTAAATTACTTTGAAGAAAAGTGTTGTGGCTGCGGAAAGAAAGGCTGTCTTGAACAGTATGCGTCTGCAACAGGAATTGCAAGAATTGCCAGAGAACATCTCGCAGCTGATACGAAAGATTCAATATTGCGAACTTATGATTGGGATAAGATAGATGCAAAAATCGTATTTGATGCCTTAAAAGAAGGTGATCTGCTTGCAGTAGATGTTGTAGAAGAATTCGGAGAATACCTGGCGAAAGGATTAGCAGACGTAGCAGTCGTAGTAGATCCAAGCCTTTTTGTAATTGGAGGAGGAGTGTCAAAAGCAGGAGAAATTCTCCTTACATATATAGAAAAATATTATCGCAAGCGAGCCTTTTTTGCAAATAAAGATACTCAGTTTGCTATTGCAAGCCTTGGAAATGATGCAGGAATCTGTGGAGCTGCAAAATTGATCCTGGATAGTCAAGTGTAGAAGGCAGATGTTTCGAATATAGGAATATAGGAAAGGAGAGTGGATATCCACTCTCCTGCTTTTGATTTTTAAATTATCAATACTGGGGTAAGCCAAAATGATTATTGTGTGTTACCACCAGCATCACCGCCACCGGTATTGCCACCGGTATCACCGCCACCGGTATTGCCGCCGGTATCACCACCACCGGTATTGCCGCCGGTATCACCACCAGTGTTACCCCCGCCAGCATCACCGCCACCGGTATTGCCGCCAGTATTATCTCCAGTATTAGTACCGGTATTGTTACCAGTATTATCGCTATTTGTGTCATTGGACTTACTGTCATTTTCTTTAGAATCATAGTCTTCAGAATGGGTTTTATGTCCTGGACAACTCTGATTTGGAAGGCTGTCTGTTGCAAAGTATTCTGTTACACTTGGACAACTGGAAGTTGCCAGATATCCGCTAATTGTGCAGACGGATTTTTTCTCTACAGAACTTGGCATTACAAAATCTTTTGTTTCAAGATTCTCATGTACTCTGCTCATGATTCCTTTCCAGATGCGGAAACGGAATTTTGTATCGGAATTACATTCTTTGTTATCATCATAACCACCCCATACAGCACATGTGTAATATGGTGTATATCCGACAAACCATAAGTCCTTGTTGGATGTTGTTGTACCTGTTTTACCGGCAACCGGCATATTATCTAACTGGCAGGCTTTACCGGTACCTTCCTCTACTACGGTCTGAAGAGCACTCGTAAGAAGTCCGGCTGTACTGTCTTTGATTGCCTGGTGACTCTCGCCAGTTCCGTCAAGAAGAACATTGCCATCATGATCTAAAACTTTCGTGTAAAGAGTTGGTTTATTGTAAACGCCGTTGTTGGCAATTGCAGCATAGGCACTACAGAGTTCGTAATTATAAACACCATCTGTCAGACCACCAAGGGCAAGGGTTTTTGCGTTATCAGAATAAGTTTTTCCATTTACTACTTTGTTAGTTACCAGTGTGCTGATGCCAAGTTTCTCACAATATTCCATACCTACATCTTGAGTAACAAGATCACTGGTCTGTACAGCACAGGAGTTGAGAGAAAGTGCGATAGCGGTACGCATGGATACATCGCCTTTACTTCCTTTAATAGTTTTTCCACCGCCAACATCATAATTTTTATCATCAATGACAGAAGCAAGTGTCATCTCGCCCAGATCCAGAGCCGGTGCATAAGCAGCCAGGATTTTAAAAGTAGATCCAGGTTGTCTCTTGGAACCTTTGTATGCACGATTCAGTCCCAGACTGGTTGATTTGGCACCTCGGCCACCGACCATGGCTTTGATCTGACCGGTATACTGATCCATCAAAGTAATGGAAGCTTGTGGCTGTGGTGAGATGTTTATAACTTCATTGTAAGTATCACCTTCCTGAGCGATGGTAGATTTCCATTCTTCTACCATCGCACGGGCGGCATCTTCACTTTTATATAAAAGTCCTTGATCTTTGTTATAGGTTTCTTTTACATATTTTTTGATGTGGCCGGAAGAGTAATTCTCAGTACTTCCATCTGCACGCGTGACAGTCAGTGCATAGTCGAGACCATATTCGATATTTGATGGATAATTGGAATCATCGTTGGATTCTTCGTCACAAATCTGCTGAAGAGACTGATTCTGAGTGGAGTAAATGCTAAGACCTCCACTGTAAACAGCATTGTAAGCCTGTGTTTCTGAAAAACCACATTGATTCTGCAGGTCATTCATGACTTGATCTGCAAGTGCATCTACAAAATAACTGTATGCGTTGGAAGAATCTGTCTGGGTTTCGTTAACAGACTGGATTCTTGCATATACATCATCTGCCATTGCTTCATCATAAGCAGCCTGATCGATATATCCCTGTTTCAGCATATTCTTAAGAACCTTATCACGACGCTTCTGGTTCTTTTGAGGGTTCGTGATTGGATTCAGGTTACCAGGACTCTGTGTAATACCTGCAATAACAGCACTTTCAGAAAGAGTCAGTTCTGAAACATCTTTGTTGAAATATCTTTTCGCAGCAGATTGAACACCGAGACAGTTCTGTCCTAAGTTGATGGTGTTCAGATAAGCTTCCATAATCTCATCTTTACTCATCTGCTTTTCGATGGAAACGGCAAGGAACTGTTCCTGGAGTTTTCGCTGTAGCTTATCGTAGAATGTCTTTTCATTTACAAAGTTCGGAAAGACATTATTTTTTATGAGCTGCTGTGTCAGTGTACTGGCTCCCTGGGATCCCCCGGAAATAAGAGAAACACCGGCACGGACAATACCTTTGATATCAATTCCGTTATGCTCATAAAAACGTTCATCCTCGATAGCAACAAATGCATGCTGAAGATCTGCCGGAATCTCATCGATTGTTTTATATACACGGTTAGAACCTGCGGCAACAAAACGTTCAATTTCAGTTGTTCCGTCGTCAGCGTACACTAAAGTTGTAAATCCCTGTGGTTTTACATCATCAGGTGTAATATCCGGAGAATTGTCAATAATCTTTTTCACAAATAGTCCGCCACCGGCAACACCGGCGATTGCAACCACGATGATGCAAAGAAGGAGTGCCTTAAATAATCGGACTCCTACACGCTTTGTCTGCATAGCAGACTTTGACGTAATCTGCTTCTGGCGCTTTGCGGCTTTTTTCTTACCATAATTCATGCGTATATGCCTCCTTTATACCAGGTTATTATAGCAAATTAGCTATTTGAAATAAAGAAAAAAATGAAAACTTCATATTTTCTATGGAAAATCTTAAGAAGTTTGATATAGTAATGTGGTAGGAAGTAAAAAAAAGACTTCTTAAGCGTAATATGTATGAATGAAAAATCAAGGGAGTTATGTAAATATGTTGGAAAAATATAAAGTTGTGTATAAAGGTGGACAGGATGAAATTATAGAAAAAAAGTCCAGATTTATTGCGACAGTTGCTCCGGTAGAAAGCGAAGAAAAAGCACTTGCTTTTATAGAAGCAATGAAGAAAAAATATTGGGATGCGAGACATAACTGTTTTGCGTATGTCATCGGAGAGAGAGGACAGCTTGCAAGATGCAGTGATGACGGAGAACCTGGCGGCACTGCCGGAAAACCTATGCTGGATGTTCTTCTTGGGGAAGAAATCCGCAATATAGTAGTTGTTGTGACCCGCTACTTTGGAGGAACACTTCTTGGAACCGGAGGGCTTGTAAGAGCTTATTCTTCTTCTGCACAGGCGGGAATCCGTGCATCTGTAATTATAACCAGAATCCGGGGACTTAAACTGAATATTAAGACAGATTATAATGGTCTTGGAAAAGTGCAGTATATTTTGGGACAACGTGGAATCAAGCTGATTGATCGTATTTATACGGAAAATGTGGAATTAAGTGTTTTATTGCCTTTGGGAGAGGTAAAGACTGTGGAAGCAGAGATTACAGAAGGAACGAATGGAAGAGTAAAAATGGAAGAAGGCGATGAGTGCTGGTTCGCACAGATTGATGGGGAGCCGCAGATAGTGGCGTAAGAGCAAAGCTTCTGCGACGCTGCCTCTCGGCCATGGCAGTCGCCATATAGAAAAAAGCAACAAGCAAGAGCCTCGATGCCGCGACGCTGCCTCTCGGCCATGGCAGTCGCCATACATAAAAATAACAAGAACGACCGGAGAATGTAAACACTCTCCGGTCGTTCTTGTTATTTTTATGTCTTGCTTGTTGCTTTATGAGAATTCTGGTTCGATTAATCCGAAAGATCCATCTTTTCTCTTATATACTACGTTAACTTCTTCATTCTCAGCATTGAAGAATACAAAGAAGTTATGTCCAAGTAATTCCATCTGTACGCATGCGTCTTCTGGATACATTGGTTTGATTCCGAATCTTTTTGTGCGGACAATTTTTACTTCACCGTCTTCAATTGACTCTTCTGTCTCAAAAAGAGTCTTGCTGAAGTTGTTACCTTCCTGATTCTTTGCTACCAGTTTGTTTTTATATTTTCTGAGCTGACGCTCGATGACTTCTTCTACCAGGTCGATGGATACATACATATCGTCGCTTTCCTGCTCGGAACGAATGATGTTGCCTTTTACAGGGATTGTAACCTCAATCTTCTGATGTTCTTTCTGAACGCTGAGTGTTACATGAATCTCTGTGTCAGGTGTGAAGTAACGCTGTAATTTTCCTAATTTGCTCTCTACAGCATCTTTTAATCCTGGTGTTACGTCAATGTTCTTTCCAATAATAATGAATTTCATATTGTCCAACTCCTTTGCTACGTTTTTTCAGACGTTAATATCTGACAGTTGGTGGCCAGAACGGTAATCTATCTGATAGATATAGTATAGCACGTTTTGTTGTTAATGTATAGCACGTATTACTTCAATTCTTGAAATTTTTCCATCAGATTTTTTTGCGATGCGTAGACCGAAGCTTTTGAAGAAAACACAGGCTCCGATCTCGTTATTTATATTTTCTTTTTTTAACTGATCAAGCATCACCTCTTCCAGTGTATCGTTTTCTGAATACGGAAGGTCAATGGAAAGAAGCCTGGCAATATTTTTTGCTTTTGCAGATGCGTGGAAGATGTATTTGTCAGCATCATCAAAATTACAGAATAAGAATTTACGTGTGGCAAATAATACAGCGATTGCGCAGACACCGACAAGACTGCTCCAGATGGAAGAATGATCGATGATGATTTGTCTTGCAATTGCAAATAAGAGAACTTCGAAAACTGTCTGTGGGGAGTGAGAGTACATCATTTTAATAAGCTCGACACCGATGATCAGATTGAAGCAAGTTTCCAGAAGATCTTCGTAGTTAGGCCAGACATTTAAATCTGGAATTTTGTAAATCGCACCGGCTACACGCAGACACAATAAGATAATACCGGCGGTCAATATAAATGAAATAACAAATTCCAAAATATCAGACAGCCGTTTTAAAAATACAGATATAGATTCTTTCATATGTTTTTTGTCTCCTTGGGAATTAGTAATAAGTAAGTAGTAAAAATCTACGATATAGAGTATAAAGTATCGGAGTAGTCTTGCCAATATAGAATTTGGAAAGGATGTAGAAAATATGAAGAACACGGTCAAAAGATTCAAAAAACTGTCCGCAACAAAAATGTATACGGACAGCTTCAAGTCTTGAATAGTATTTTATTATTTCAGGTTGCTTCTTTTTCTCATCTTAGGATCCAGAATTTTCTTGCGGATTCTCAAATTGTCAGGTGTAACTTCCAGAAGCTCGTCAGTGTCGATAAAATCGATTGCCTGCTCCAGACTTAATACTCTCGGAGGTGTCAGGCGGAGAGCCTCATCTGCACTGGAAGAACGAGTGTTTGTAAGATGTTTTGTCTTGCAGACATTAATCTCGATATCATCTGTCTTTGCATTCTGTCCGATGACCATACCGGAGTAAACTTTTTCACCTGCGCCAATGAATAACTGCCCACGCTCCTGGGCAATATAAAGTCCGTAAGTTACAGATTCTCCAGTCTCAAATGCGATCAGAGATCCCTGTTTTCGATACTGAATATCACCTTTGTATGGTGCGTAGCCGTCAAATGCTGTGTTCATGATTCCATTTCCCTTTGTATCAGTCATGAAATCCCCACGGTATCCAATGAGTCCACGGGAAGGAATACGGAACTCAAGACGGGTATATCCGCCATTTCCGGCACCCATCGTCTGAAGTTCGCCTTTTCTCTGGCTCAGTTTCTCGATGACAACACCAGTAAATTCGTCTGGCACATCGATGTATGCAATCTCCATAGGCTCTAAGAGCTTACCATTTTCATCTTTCTTATAAAGAACTTCTGCCTTGCTGACAGCAAATTCGTATCCTTCACGTCTCATATTCTCAATAAGAACAGAAAGGTGAAGTTCGCCACGACCAGAAACTTTGAAAGAATCCATGTTCTCTGTATCTTCGACACGAAGGCTGACATCTGTATTCAGCTCACGCATCAGACGGTCACGCAGGTGACGGGAAGTCACAAATTTTCCTTCCTGTCCGGCAAATGGGCTGTCATTTACCATGAAGTCCATGGAAATCGTAGGCTCTGAAATCTTCTGGAACGGAATGGCTACCGGATTTTCAGGAGAGCAGAGTGTATCTCCGATGGAAATGTCGGAAATACCAGAAATTGCTACAATGGAACCGATGGTTGCTTCTTTTACTTCTACTTTTTTCAGACCATCGAATTCGTAGAGCTTACTGATTTTAACTTTCTGCTGTTTGTCCGGATCATGATGGTTGACAACAACCATATCCTGGTTCACTGCGATCGTACCGTTATCTACTTTACCAACACCGATACGTCCTACATACTCATTGTAATCAATTGTACTGATAAGAACCTGAGTCGGAGCTTCCGGGTCGCCTTCCGGTGCAGGAATATAGTCTAAGATTGTATCAAACAGTGGTTTCATATCTTTCATGTCATCTGTCAGCTCTAAAGCAGCAACACCAGCTTTTGCAGAAGCATATACGAACGGACAGTCAAGCTGTTCATCCGATGCACCAAGATCAATGAGAAGTTCCAGAACTTCATCGATAACAGACTCAGCTCTTGCTTCTGGCCGATCGATTTTGTTGATGCATACAATAACAGGAAGTTTTAATTCCATTGCTTTTCTGAGAACGAACTTTGTCTGTGGCATAGCACCTTCAAATGCATCAACTACGAGAATAACTCCGTTTACCATTTTAAGGACACGTTCTACTTCGCCGCCGAAATCAGCATGTCCAGGTGTGTCAATGATATTAATCTTCACCCCGTTATAAGTAACGGCAGTATTTTTAGAAAGAATAGTGATTCCACGTTCTCTTTCAATATCGTTGGAATCCATGACACGTTCCTCAACGGCCTGATTTTCACGGAATACGCCGCTTTGCTTTAATAATTCATCTACCAGTGTCGTTTTACCGTGGTCAACATGGGCGATAATTGCGATATTTCTTACATCTTCGCGTTTTGTCTTCATTTTATAACATCCTTTTCTTTGAATCTTCACTTGTAAACACTTCTAATTTAATATATACAACTTTATTAGTCTACCACATTTTTGAAATTTTACAAGAGTTAAAAAAGTTGTTCTAAATTCTGTACTTTAAGCATAGATTATTAAAGACCATAGGAAATACGTTTTAGAGGAAGGAGAACTTAAAATTATGTCAGATAAGATTATTGAAAATAACCAGGTGACGATTATGGGAGAGATTGCTTCAGATTTTACTTTCAGCCATGAGGTATTCGGGGAAGGATTTTATATGGTAGAGGTAAAGGTGAAGCGTCTGAGCAACTCGGAAGACCGGATTCCACTGATGATTTCGGAGCGTCTGATTGATGTGACAAGAGATTATACAGGTGAGTATATTATGGTGAATGGTCAGTTCCGGTCTTATAACAGACATGAAGAGCAAAAAAATCGGCTTGTATTATCTGTATTTGTAAGAGAGTTGGAGTTTATTGATGAAGAACTGGATGGAGCGAAGACGAATAGCATTTTCCTGGACGGCTATATCTGTAAACTTCCGGTCTATCGGAAAACTCCACTTGGGAGAGAAATCGCTGACCTTTTGCTGGCGGTGAACAGACCATATGGAAAATCAGATTACATACCATGTATCTGCTGGGGAAGAAATGCGAGATATGCTTCTGCATTTGAAGTAGGAGAGCATGTGCAGATCATAGGCAGAATACAGAGTCGTACTTATATAAAGAAGTTATCGGATACGCTGACGGAAGAGAGAACCGCGTATGAGGTATCTGTAAGTAAACTGGAATGTGTGGAAATATAAAAAATGGGTAGGTCAGAATGTTCGCAACTTGTTTAGAAGTATAGTCTTTCATTGACATCCCTTGATAATGATGCTAGAATTTCAATTAATAATGAATCATGACAGAAAATTTAAAACGCATGAAAAGTCAGGAGGAGTACGATGGCTATATTTACTGGAGCTGGAGTGGCAATTGTCACACCATTTAATGATGATGAAGAAAGAAGTATTAATTATGATAAGTTAGATGCACTGCTTGATTACCACTGCAATAATGGAACAGATTGTATTGTAATCTGTGGAACAACTGGCGAGTCTGCAACAATGACAGAAGAAGAACATATGCAGTGCGTAAAGTTTGCAATTGACAGAGTGAAAGGCAGAATCCCAGTTATTGCAGGTACAGGTTCTAATTGTACACGTACAGCAATTGATATGTCTAAGGAGGCAGCAGATTATGGTGCAGACGGATTACTTCTTGTTACACCTTATTATAATAAGGCCACACAGGCAGGACTGATCGCACATTATGGAGCTGTAGCAAAAGAAGCGAAGGCACCAATTATTATGTATAGTGTTGCAAGCAGAACAGGTTGTAATATTGAGCCGGCTACTGTGGCAGAACTTGTAAAGAATGTTGACAATATTGTAGGTGTAAAAGAGGCATCTGGAAATATTTCCCAGGTTGCAAAGATCATGTCTCTGACAGATGGTAACATTGATCTGTACTCAGGAAATGATGATCAAATCGTACCATTACTTTCTCTGGGAGCAAAGGGAGTGATCTCGGTTCTTTCTAATGTAGCTCCAAAGGAGACGCATGATATCTGTGCGAAGTTTTTTGAGGGAGATATGAAAGGAAGTCTGGACCTTCAGTTAAAAGCAATTCCGCTTATTGAGAAGCTTTTCTGTGAAGTAAATCCGATTCCTGTTAAGAAAGCAATGGGACTTATGGGAAAAGACTGCGGACCGCTTCGCATGCCATTAACTGAACTTTCACCAGAACACACAAAAGCACTGGCACAGGCCATGAAGGGTTTTGGAATTGAACTGGCATAGAGATTTTTAAGAATGGCAGCAGGAATGATAATTACAGATAAAAGGATATCCCGGGTGATATCCTTTTCTGTCATGTAAAAAGACAAGGAGGAAAAATATTATGGTACGTGCGATTATGCATGGCTGCAATGGCAAGATGGGACGTGCGATCACTACACTTGCAAAAGAAGATGCAGAGGTAGAGATTGTGGCAGGAGTGGATGTATATACGGAAGTTGTAAATGAATATCCAGTGTTCGAAAGTATCGAAAAGTGTGATGTAGAAGCAGATGTTGTGATTGATTTTTCAAATGCAAAGGCAGTAGACGGACTTTTGGATTATTGCGTAGAAAAACAGATTCCTGTTGTTCTTTGCACAACAGGACTTTCAGAGGAACAGCTTCAGGAGGTAGAAGAAGCATCCAAGAAGGTAGCAGTTCTTCGTTCTGCCAATATGTCACTTGGAATCAATCTTTTGATGCAGCTTTTGAAAGAGGCGACAAAAGTACTGTCTCCGGCAGGTTATGATATTGAAATTGTTGAGAAGCATCACAACCAGAAATTGGATGCTCCAAGTGGAACTGCAATCGCTCTTGCAGATTCTATCAATGAGGCGGCAGATGGACAGTACGAGTATGTCTATGACAGAAGTCAGGTCAGAAAGAAACGTGATAAAAAAGAACTTGGAATATCAGCCGTGCGCGGAGGTACAATTGTTGGGGAACATGAAGTACTCTTTGCAGGAATAGATGAAGTGATTGAGTTCAAACATACAGCATACTCCAGAACTGTATTTGGAAAAGGTGCTGTAGAGGCTGCAAAATTCCTTGCCGGAAAAGAGGCAGGAAAATACGATATGTCAGACGTAGTATTAAAATAATATTACGAGGAATCTTGGGGCAGATTGCAGGAGTGCAAAGCACAAAGCAATCCGTAAATATTATAGTTGGAAAAAACAACCATATTATATAAAGGAGAGGTTATGAAAGATTTAGAAGCACGTTATTTGGAGAGACTTTCTCAACTGTATCCGACTATTGCTAAGGCATCAACAGAGATTATTAACTTACAGGCAATTTTAAATTTGCCAAAAGGTACGGAACATTTTCTTACGGATATCCATGGGGAATATGAAGCATTTTCCCATGTTCTTAAGAATGGATCGGGAGCAGTTCGTAGAAAAATTGACGAAGTCTTCGGAAATACTATGAGTAGTAAGGATAAGAAGACCCTTGCTACTCTTATTTATTATCCAAGAGAGAAGATGGAGCTCATTAAGAAAAAAGAAGAAAATATGGAGGACTGGTATAAGATTACGTTGTATCGTCTGATTGAAATCTGCAAGCGGACTTCAAGTAAGTATTCCAGATCTAAAGTCAGAAAAGCCCTGCCTCCGGAATTTGCTTATGTCATTGAGGAATTGATTACAGAGAAAGCAGATGTTCTGGATAAGGAGTCCTATTATAATTCTATTGTAGATACGATCATCCGGATCAAACGTTCCGAAGAGTTTATTGTGGCTTTGAGTGAATTGATCCAGAGACTTACTGTAGATCATCTGCATATTGTAGGAGATATTTATGATCGTGGGCCAGGACCACATATTATTATGGACAAGCTGATGGGTTATCATTCTATGGATATCCAATGGGGAAATCATGACGTACTCTGGATGGGGGCGGCAGCAGGACAACAGGGCTGTGTTGCAAATGTTGTCCGCATCTGTGCAAGATATGCAAATCTGGAGATTTTGGAGGATGGCTATGGAATTAACCTCCTGCCGCTTGCTACATTTGCACTGAACACATATCGGGATGATCCATGCAGCTGCTTTGAACTGAAGGATGATCCGGACTATGACCCCAGTGAAACAATGCTGAACATGAAGATGCATAAGGCGATTTCTATTATCCAGTTTAAGATAGAAGGACAGATTATCAAAAAAAATCCTGGATTTAAGCTGGAACACCGAAATCTTTTGCATCTGATTGATTATGAAAATGGTTTGATCGAGTTGGATGGAAAAACATATGAACTTCTGGATAAAAACTTCCCGACGATCGATCCAAAACGGCCATATGCATTGACAGAAGCCGAAGAAGAGGTGCTGGATCGTCTGACACAGGCATTTGTCAACTGCGAAAAATTACAGAGCCATATGCATTTTCTTTTAAGTAAAGGTGGATTATACAAAGTATACAATAACAACTTGTTGTATCACGGGTGTATTCCGCTGAATGAAGATGGAAGTTTTAAGTCAGTAAAAATATACGGGCGTTCTTACAAAGGAAAGGCACTTTATGAGGTGCTGGAAAGCTATGTGAGAAAGGGATTTTATGCCATTGACGAGAAGGAACGAAAGCGTGGGAAGGATATGATGTGGTATATCTGGCTCAGTGAGAATTCACCGCTGTTCGGTAAGGACAAGATGGCAACGTTTGAGCGATATTTCCTGGCAGAAAAAGAGACACATAAGGAGAAAAAGAATCCTTATTATGATTTTTTGGAAAATGATAAGGTGGTCGACCGTATTTTGAAAGAATTCGGACTAGAGCATTCCTTTAGTCATATCATCAATGGTCATATGCCGGTAAAATCCAAGAATGGAGAAAATCCGATGAAATGTGGAGGCAAAGTATTTGTTATCGACGGAGGATTTTCAAGAGCATATCAGAAACAGACCGGAATTGCAGGCTATACGCTGATCTATAATTCTTATGGTATGATTTTAAGTGCCCATGAGCCGTTTGAATCGAAAGAATCAGCAATTGAAAATGAAACAGATATTCATTCTGATACCATTGTGACAGAAATTGTATCAAAGCGCCAGTCTGTTTTAGACACGGATGTGGGAAAAGAACTGGTAGAACAGATCCATGATCTGGAATTTCTCCTGGAGGCATACAGAAGCGGCCGCATTGCAGAACGACTGTAAAATAATGTCAATCTCTAAAAAGGTATAGAAAACTGTAAAATGCAGATATTACTATCAGCAAGTGAAGTATTTGCATGTAGCATTCTATACGGAAAAGGAGACGAAAATTATGAAACGGTTAAAAAAGTTATTGTTGATTATGATGTGTGTTGGTATTCTGGTTTCAGTTACTGCCTGTGCAGGAAATTCAGATGATAATGGAGCAGGGCAGAATGATGTGGTGAATGACAATGGCGCGAATGACACACAGACTGGTGATAGTGCCATGGACAAAATCGGTGACGGCCTGGAAGATGGAATTGACGATGTCGGAAAAGGCGTAGGAGATGTAGTCGATGATCTGGATGGTGATGGACGGTCGGATAACCGGAAAAACACAAACAATAACACAGTGAATGATGCGACGACTGGTAATGACAATGTGAACGACAGATAAGAAAAGAATGTAAGATAAGAAGACAAGGTCACATTTTTTTCGGGGATAAATGGATTTGTCCCTGTGAGAGTGTGGCTTTTCTTTTAGATAAGGAAAGGAGTTTTTTCATGCATTTCAGACCTTGTATAGACATACATAATGGAAAAGTCAAACAAATTGTAGGCGCAAGTCTTACTGATCAGGGCAATCAGGCAAAGGAAAATTTCACGGCCTCTGAAAATGCGGATTATTATGCAAAAATGTATCAGAAAGACGGACTTATAGGGGGACATGTGATACTTTTAAATCCGGTATCTTCAGAATATTATAGAGAAACGAAAGCACAGGCAATGCTGGCACTTGGCGCATATCCAAAAGGACTTCAGGTGGGCGGTGGAATCCATGCCGAAAATGCAGAAGAGTTTCTGGAGGCGGGGGCAAGCCATGTGATCGTAACATCTTATGTGTTCCGCGACGGGAAGATAAATTGGGAAAATATGGAAAAACTTAAACATGCAGTGGGAAAAGAAAATGTTGTTATTGATTTGAGCTGCAGGAAAAAAGAAGACGGTTATTATATAGTGACAGACCGCTGGCAGAAGTTTACGGATGTAAAACTGACACAGGAAGTTTTAAGGGAAATTGCCGGATATTGCGATGAATATCTGGTGCATGGTGTAGATGTAGAAGGAAAATCAGCCGGAATTGATGAAGAGCTGGCAAAAATTCTTGGAGAGTTCGATATGATACCAGTGACTTATGCAGGAGGAATCGCAAGTCTTGAGGACATTGAACATTTTAGAAAAAAGACGGGTGGAAAAGTGGATTTTACAATAGGAAGTGCGCTGGATCTTTTTGGAGGACATCTTCCATATGAGCAGATTAAAAAATATTAGTATAGAATTTATGCAGCTTAGTTCGCAACAAGAATGCGAGAGAATTCTTGAATGATGAGAAAATATTTCAAGTGTGAACAGTTTGAAAACACTTTGTAAATTGGTTGAATTGCATTCTTGATAGTGATAAAATGGATACTGAGTAAATTTACGGACAAGGAGTAATGTATAGATATGGGCTTATTGCAAAAAATTTTTGGAACACATAGTGAAAATGAGTTAAAGCGTATCTATCCCATTGTAGATGAGATTGAAGCGTTGGGGCCGCAGATGGAGCAGCTTTCCGACGAGGAGCTTAAGAATAAGACACAGGAATTTAAGAGCCGTCTGAAAGACACAGAGACACTGGATGATATTCTGCCAGAGGCATTTGCAGTTGTGCGTGAGGCGGCAGGACGTACACTTGGCATGAAGCATTACAGAGTACAGTTGATCGGAGGAATTATTCTTCATCAGGGACGTATTTCTGAGATGAAGACTGGTGAAGGTAAGACACTGGTTTCTACACTTCCGGCTTATTTGAATGCATTGACCGGTGAGGGGGTGCATATTGTAACAGTCAACGACTATCTGGCAAAGCGTGATGCTGAGTGGATGGGACAGGTTCATGAGTTCCTGGGACTGACTGTCGGAGTTGTATTGAATAGCATGGATAATGATGAGAGACGTGCTGCATACAATTGCGATATTACTTATGTAACGAACAACGAACTCGGATTTGATTATCTGAGAGATAACATGGTTATTTATAAAGAGCAGCTCGTTCAGCGTGGACTGAAATATGCTATCATCGATGAGGTCGATTCCGTATTGATTGATGAGGCGAGAACACCACTGATCATTTCCGGTCAGAGTGATAAATCTACCAAGCTATATGAAGCATGCGATATTCTTGCGCGTCAGTTGGAAAAAGGCGAGGCGAGTGGTGAATTCAGTAAGATGAATGCCATTATGGGCGAGGATATTGAAGAGACTGGTGATTTTATCGTCAATGAAAAAGAGAAGAATATCAACCTGACAGAAGATGGTGTAAAGAAAGTTGAAAAGTTCTTTCATATTGAGAACCTGGCTGATCCGGAAAACCTGGAAATCCAGCATAATATTATCCTTGCACTGCGTGCACATAATCTGATGTTCCGTGACCAGGATTATGTTGTAAAAGACGATGAAGTACTCATCGTTGACGAGTTTACCGGACGTATTATGCCGGGACGCCGTTATTCTGACGGACTTCATCAGGCAATCGAAGCAAAAGAGCATGTGAAGGTTAAGAGAGAAAGTAAGACACTGGCAACCATTACTTTCCAGAACTTGTTTAACAAATTTGAGAAGAAAGCCGGTATGACAGGTACGGCTCTTACTGAGGAGAAGGAGTTCCGTGAGATTTATGGAATGGATGTAATTGAGATTCCAACCAATCGTCCGGTTGCGAGAAAAGACTTGGAAGATGCCGTATACAAGACAAAGAAGGAAAAATTCAAAGCAGTATGTGATGAAATTGAGAAAGCACATTCAAATCATCAGCCAGTGCTTGTTGGTACAATTACAATTGAGACTTCTGAACTTTTAAGCGGCATGCTCAAACGAAGAGGAATTAAGCATAATGTATTGAATGCTAAGTATCATGAACTGGAGGCTGAGATCGTGGCGCAGGCAGGTATTCACGATGCTGTCACAATCGCAACGAATATGGCCGGTCGTGGTACAGATATCAAGCTGGATGATGAGTCAAGAGAAGCCGGTGGATTAAAGATCATCGGTACTGAGCGTCACGAATCCAGACGTATTGATAACCAGTTACGTGGCCGTTCCGGACGTCAGGGAGATCCGGGAGAATCTAGATTCTACATTTCTCTGGAAGATGACCTGATGAGACTGTTCGGTTCTGAGAGACTGATGCAGGTGTTTGAGACGCTTGGAGTAGAAGAAGGTGAGCAGATCGAGCATAAGATGCTTTCCAGTGCGATTGAGAAAGCTCAGCAGAAGATTGAGAGCAATAACTTTGCAATTCGTAAGAATCTGTTAGAGTACGACCAGGTTATGAATGAGCAGAGAGAAATCATCTACGAAGAGAGAAGACGTGTGCTGGATGGCGAGAATATGCGTGATTCCATCTTCCATATGATTAACGATTACATTGAGAATACTGTAGATGCTGAAGTTTCAGTCGATCAGGACTATGAGGACTGGGATCTGATTGAATTGAACCGTGTAATAGGAGCGGTCATTCCGATGGCACCGGTGACACCGGATGATGTCAAAGGCATGGGACAGAAAGAGCTGAAGCATCTGTTAAAAGAGCGCGCAGCAAAAGCATATGAAGCAAAAGAAGCAGAGTTTCCGGAGCCAGAGCATATCCGTGAGCTGGAACGTGTCGTGCTTTTAAAAGTTATTGATGCAAAATGGATGGATCATATTGACGATATGGATCAGCTCCGTCAGGGAATCGGTCTTCAGGCTTACGGTAACCGTGACCCGAAGATTGAGTATAAGATGCTTGGATATGATATGTTCGGCGAGATGACTCAGGCAATTACAGAGACAACAGTCAGAACTTTGATGCATGTAAGAATCGAGCAGAAAGCTGAGCGCGAGCAGGTCGCAAAAGTCACTGGAACCAATAAAGATGACACAGCTCTTCGTGAGCCGAAGAAGCGGGAAAGCAAGAAAATCTATCCAAATGACCCTTGCCCATGTGGAAGTGGTAAGAAGTACAAACAGTGCTGTGGAAGAAATAAATAACAGACGAATCGAAAAAGGGATGAATCTCCCGTTGCGAAAAGTGACGGGAGAGATGTCATTATGCAGTAAGTTAAAAACATAAAAAAGAAAGAGGTGAGGCAGTGTGATTGAATTAGAACAGTATAAGGGAATTATGAACTCCTATGAAGAACCTCTTGCCGAAATGAGGGATTCACTTTGACATTTCCGGCAAAGAGAACAGGGTTGAGGAACTGGAACGTAAGATAGAAGAACCGGGATTCTGGGATGCGCCGGAAGAATCACAAAAAATCATGAAAGAATTAAAAGATCTTCAGGAACATTTGAAAGTGATCCATGCATTATATTCGGAGTATGATGATATCTGTACACTGATTGAGATGGTTGATGAAGAGGAAGACCGCTCGATGGTGAAGGAAATTGAAAAGGATATTGCTCATTTTGAGGAAGATTTTGAAAAACTCAGAATTGAGACATTGTTATCTGGAGAATATGATTCCTGCAATGCGATTATGACATTACATGCCGGAACAGGCGGAACGGAGGCATGTGATTGGGTGAACATGCTGTACCGTATGTATACCAGGTGGTTTCAGACAAAAGGATTTTCGGTTCAGGTACTGGACTATCTGGATGGAGATATTACCGGAATAAAAAATATTACATTTGAAGTAGTTGGAGACAATGCCTATGGCTATCTGAAATCAGAAAAAGGTGTACATCGGCTTGTAAGAATTTCGCCATTTAATTCAGCGGGAAAAAGACAGACTTCTTTTGCTTCCTGCGATGTGGTGCCGGATATTGAAGAAGACATTGATATTGATATTTTAGATGATGATCTGAAAATTGATACCTATCGTGCAAGCGGGGCTGGTGGACAACATGTCAATAAGACATCTTCTGCAATCCGAATCACGCATTTGCCGACAGGAATTGTAGTTCAATGCCAGAATGAAAGATCACAGCATCATAATAAAGAAAAAGCTATGCAGATGTTGAAGGCAAAATTAAAGCTGCTGCAGGAGCAGGAACAGGCAGAAAAAGTATCAGATATCCGGGGAGAAGTAAAAGACATCGGATTCGGTAATCAGATAAGGTCCTATGTTATGCAGCCATACACGTTGGTAAAAGACCACAGAACGAATGTGGAAAATGGCAATGTTACGGCGGTTCTTGACGGAGATCTTGATATGTTTATAAACGCCTATTTAAAATATGTATCAGGCGGTGAAAAGGGAGGAACGGTATGATAAATATAGCAGTGATGGGGTATGGTACAGTTGGTTCAGGTGTTGTGGAAGTTATTGATACCAATGGTGAGCGCATTGCCCAGAGAATCGGGGATGCACTGAATGTAAAATATGTGTTGGACATCAGGGATTTTCCAGAAGATCCGATACAGGAAAAAGTAATTCATGATTTTGAGACAATTATCTCTGATGATGAGATCCAGATCGTTGTGGAAGTCATGGGAGGAATCGAGCCAGCGTATACCTTTGTGAAAAGAAGCCTTCTTGCCGGAAAATGTGTCGTAACTTCCAATAAGGCACTTGTGGCAAAGCACGGTGCAGAATTGCTTTCTATTGCAAAAGAAAAGAACATAAATTTTCTGTTTGAGGCGAGTGTAGGCGGTGGTATTCCGATTATCCGTCCGCTTAATTCTTCACTGACAGCAGATGAGATTGAAGAAATTACCGGAATCCTCAATGGCACGACGAATTATATGTTGACGAAGATGTTCTATGAAGGAGCAGATTATGCTTCTGTATTAAAGGAAGCACAGGATAACGGATATGCAGAGCGAAATCCGGAGGCAGATGTAGAAGGATACGATGCCTGCAGAAAGATTGCAATTTTGTCATCTCTGATTTCCGGTCAGCAGGTAGATTTTGAAGATATTTACTGTGAAGGAATTACAAAGATTACAGTAGAAGATATGAGATATGCAAAGGCTATGGGAACTACAATCAAGCTTTTGGCTTCCAGCAAGACACATGCCGGAAGACTTGGCGCGATGGTCGCACCTTGCATGCTTTATCCGGATCACCCGCTTTACAATGTAAATGGTGTTTTCAATGCAATTTTCGTTCATGGAAATGTCTTGGGAGATGCGATGTTCTATGGAAGCGGGGCAGGAAAACTTCCAACGGCAAGTGCTGTTGTATCCGATGTAGTGGAAGCGGCCAAGAACCTGAACCGCAATGTGATGACTATGTGGAAAGAAGAGAAACTCCGTCTGGAAGATAAATCTTCCATGAAGAGACGATTCTTTATCCGTATGAAAGGGAACGTGGAGGAGAAGATTGAAGATATCCGTTATTCCTTTGGGGATGTTGAAATCGTGAAGGTTGACGGTCTGGACGGAGAGTTTGGATTTGTGACTCCGATCATGATGGAAGGTGATTATGATACAAGAGCGAAGAGTTATGAAGACCAGATTCTTCATATGATCCGTATTGAAGATTAGGGAAAGGGAGAAACTATGCTGATCGTTAAAAAATTTGGCGGGACTTCTGTTGCCAATAAAGAACGAATATTTAATGTGGCAAGACGCTGCATTGAAGACTATAAAGCAGGGCATGATGTGGTAGTCGTGCTTTCTGCGATGGGAGATACAACAGATGAGCTGATTGAACTTGCAAATTCCATCAACCCAGATGCAAAGAAGCGTGAGTTAGATATGCTTTTGACAACAGGCGAACAAGTGTCAGTATCATTGATGGCTATGGCTATGCAGGCACTGGATGTGCCAGCGGTATCTCTAAATGCATTCCAGGTTGCGATGCATGCAACATCACGTTATGGAAATGCAAGATTTAAACGTGTAGATACTAAGCGTATCAGACATGAACTGGATTCCAGAAAGATTGTGATCGTAACAGGATTCCAGGGTGTGAATAAGTATGACGATATTACAACACTTGGACGAGGTGGTTCAGACACAACTGCAGTTGCGCTTGCTGCGGTACTTCATGCAGACAAATGTGAGATTTATACAGATGTTGATGGAGTCTTTACAGCTGATCCGAGAATTGTAAAGAATGCAAAAAAATTAGATTTTATTACTTATGATGAGATGCTGGAGCTGGCGAGCCTTGGAGCGAAAGTACTTCACAACCGTTCAGTCGAGATGGCAAAAAAATACAATGTAGAGCTGGTAGTCAGATCTAGTCTCAATCAGACAGAAGGAACCGTAGTAGGGGAGGGAACAGGAATGGAAAAACTGTTAGTAACAGGAGTTGCAGCAGATAAAAATACAGCAAGAATCTCTGTAATCGGAGTAGAAGACAAACCAGGGACAGCTTTTAGTGTATTTGATACATTGGCAGCCAATAACATTAATGTAGATATTATTTTACAGTCTGTAGGACGCGAGGGGACAAAAGATATTTCCTTTACTGTTGCTTCGGATGATCTTGAACATGCGTTAGAAGTTTTGGATAAGAATAAAGAAAGACTTACGATTAAGGATATTACATACAACAAAGATGTGGCAAAATTATCTGTTGTAGGAGCAGGAATGATGAGCAATCCGGGAGTTGCATCCAGAATGTTCGAGGCGCTGTACAATTCCAGAGTCAATATCAACATGATTTCAACATCAGAAATTCGTATTACAGTACTCGTAGCTGAGAAAGATATTGATAAAGCTATGAATGCAGTACATGATGAATTTGTCATGGAAGAATAACAGATGAGATCTCTTCCCAATCTGTTATTCTTCCCGATTATTTGAATTTGCAAGAAAGCCGGTAATAATCTGTCTCACTTCGTCAGAAGCAGCACGAAAAAGAAGTAAAAGCTTTAGCTCTTCATCGGAGAGATAGATGATATTATCGGATTTTTTGCATTTAATATACGGAATTTCGCCCTCGGAAATTCTATCGGGCTGCATGGAATACAGAGGAATCTTGTAGCCGTTACAGAATAAAAGTTCATCAATGGTAATATGATAAAAGTCAGCAATTGATTTGAGTAATTCCAGATCAGGGGTGCGTGTGCCACGCTCGTAATTGGAATATGTCTGACGAGAAATATTCAGATATCTGCTAAATTCATCCTGCTTAAGATTACTTCGCTCACGCAGAATACGAAGATTCTCGGTCAATTGGATATTGGCCATTGATGTTTCCTCCATTGAATCAAAAATATGTTTACATCATAACAATTTGTTCAATAAATAAAAGAATATGCGCCGAAATGTGGCAAAATAAGAAAAAGCAACAATATGTTGCTTTTAAATAAAATTAACAATATAATCAGACTATTTTAAACTAAGAGTACTGTTGTGATATTCGCTGGAGAATGTAACATCTGTTCCAAACCATTCTGGTGGTGTGAAAGAGAGTGCCGAAGCTTCATCTGGAAATTCTACTTCAGCCAGAAGCAGTGGAGCCAAATCGTCTTCAAAGATATCTAATTCAATAGTTAGAGAATCATTGAGTGGAATCATATAACGTTTTTTTCTGATGAGACGTCCGTCAATCTTTGTGAGCAGATGCTGATATGAAGCTTCATCAAGTGGCAGATTATATTCTTCTCTTGCCATGAGACCTTTTGATTTATAAGTGAGTTCATGTTTATTATTGTCCTTCCGGATACGAATAACCGGATCCGTGTTCAGATAGGCCTGTTCGATGTGACGACAGGGATAATCCTGATAATCTTCCGGAAGAGTATCAATAAGATATTTGCGTTCTATTTCCATATTATAATACCTCCATGGCATAATCATAATTCAGTTTACACAAAAAGTAAACAGTGTTACTATTAAGAAAATGAGTCAAGAAAAATAAGAAAAGGAGAGATCCGTTATGAAATTTAGTATGAAAAAAGTAACTGTATTATTAGCAGATGGATTTGAAGAGATTGAGGCTCTGACGGTAGTAGATCTGCTTCGAAGAGCAAAAGTGTATGTGGATACAGTATCAATTACAGATGATTATACAGTGCGCGGAGCACATGGAATACCTGTGCAGACAGAGGATCTGATCACAGAGATTGATTTTAAAGAATCCGATATGATCGTGCTTCCGGGTGGAATGCCGGGAACAACAAATCTGAAAGAAGATGAGAATGTCAGAAAGGCAGTTCAAGAAGCATATGACGACGGAAGATATGTGGCAGCAATTTGTGCGGCACCGACAATTCTCGCAGATATGGGACTTTTAAAAGGAAAGAGAGCGACTTGCTATCCAGACATGGAAAGTGAGATTGAAGATGCATATCTGACCGGAGCACCAGTAGCAACTGACGAAAATATCATTACAAGTCAGGGAGTTGGAACTGCAATTGATTTTGCACTGAAACTGATCGAAGTGCTTATCAGCGAGGAAAAAGCAGTAGAAATTGCAGATTCTATTGTATATCAGAGATAATTTATGAAAACCTTATAAAAAAACGCAATATCCGTAAAATCGAACTGGATATTTGGAAATGTTTGTGATATACTTCTTGAGTGAATGCAATGTAATATGCCCTTTTGCGGATTGCCCATGCAAGGGGGATAGAAATAGGAGGAAAAGGGTAGATGAGTTTACAGGTAGAAAAATTAGAAAAAAATATGGCGAAACTCACAATCGAAGTTTCTGCTGATGAATTAGAAAAAGCACTTCAGAACGCATACAAGAAACAGAAAAATAAAATCAGTATGCCAGGATTCCGTAAAGGAAAAGTTCCGCGTCAGATGGTTGAGAAGATGTATGGAGCAGATGTATTCTATGAAGATGCAGCGAATGCTCTGATTCCACAGGCTTACTCAGAGGCTTACGATGAGTGTGATCTTCAGATCGTATCTCAGCCGGAGATTGATATTACACAGATCGAGAAAGGAAAACCGTTCATCTTCACAGCACTTGTTGCTACAAGACCGGAGGTTACTCTTGGAGAGTACAAAGGACTTGAGGTAGATAAAGTATCTACACGCGTAACACAGAAAGAAGTTGACGCTAAGATCCAGGAAGAGGCTGGAAAGAACGCAAGAACAGTTGCAGTAGAAGGACGTCCGGTTCAAGACGGAGATGAAGTTGTTCTTGATTTTGAAGGATTTGTTGACGGAGAAGCATTCGAGGGCGGAAAAGGAGAGAACTATTCTCTTACAATTGGTTCCGGAACATTTATTCCAGGATTCGAGGATCAGCTTATCGGAGTAGAGGCAGAGAAAGAAGTAGAAGTTAAAGTTACATTCCCGGAGGAGTATCACGCAGAGAACCTTCAGGGAAAAGATGCTGTATTCAAATGTACAGTACATGAGATCAAAGAGAAAGAGCTTCCGGAGATTGATGATGAATTCGCAGCAGAAGTATCTGAGTTTGATACATTAGATGAGTACAAGGCTGATGTAAAAGCTAAGATTAAAGAAGAAAAAGCTAAAGAAGGAAAAGCAAAAAAAGAAGATCAGGTAATCGCAAAAGCTATCGAGAATGCAACAATGGAGATTCCTGAACTTATGATCAAGACACAGGCGCGCCAGCAGATGGATAATTTTGCTCAGAATCTGATGTCACAGGGACTGACAATGGAGCAGTATGCACAGTTCACAGGAATGACAGCAGACAAGATGATGGAGCAGATGCTTCCATCAGCAGAGAAGAACATTAAGACACGTCTTGTTCTCGAGGCAATTGCAAAAGCTGAGAATATTGAGATTTCTGACGAGAAGATTGATGAGAAGTTAGCTGAGATGGCTAAGTCTTACGATATGGAAGTTGAAAAACTTAAAGATCTTGTAGGAGAGGCTGAGAAACAGCAGATGAAAGACGATATGGCTGTTCAGGAAGCAATTGATTTCCTTGTTGAGAACGCTGTAGAGAAATAATAAGTCACTGAAATATAACAGGGAGGCATATGTATGAGTTTAGTACCTTATGTCATTGAACAGACAAGCAGAGGAGAGCGTTCCTATGATATCTATTCAAGATTATTAAAGGACAGAATTATATTTTTTGGAGAAGAAGTTACAGATGCATCAGCGAGTGTAGCAATCGCGCAGCTTCTTTTCCTGGAAGCAGAGGATCCGGAAAAGGATATTCATCTGTACATTAACAGTCCGGGCGGATCTGTATCTGCAGGTCTGGCAATTTATGATACTATGCAGTATATCAAATGTGATATTGAGACAATCTGTATCGGTATGGCAGCAAGCATGGGATCATTCCTTCTGGCCGGAGGTACAAAAGGAAAGAGACTTGCCCTTCCAAATTCCGAGATTATGATTCATCAGCCATCTGGAGGAGCTCAGGGTCAGGCAACTGAAATTCAGATTGCAGCAGAGCATATCCTGAAGACTCGTGAGAGATTGAACCGGATTCTTGCAGAGAATACAGGACAGCCGCTGGAGGTCATTAGCAGAGAGACTGACAGAGATAATTTTATGTCCGCTGAGGAAGCCAAAGCATTTGGATTAATCGATGAAGTAATTACAAGACGATAGGGAACAGATATGTTCCCTATTCTTTAATGAGGTGTAGAATATTGGGAAGAAATGATGATCAGATAAGGTGTTCATTTTGTAATAAGTCACAGGCTCAGGTGAAAAAATTGATTGCAGGACCGAATGATACTTATATCTGTGATGAATGTGTGGAAGTATGCTCTGAGATTATAGAAGAAGAGATGGCATATGATGAGAATGATTCCTGGACTCCGTTTTCAGATATCAATCTTTTGAAACCGGAAGAGATCAAGGAATTTCTTGATGATTATGTGATTGGACAGGATGAGGCAAAAAAGGTTCTTTCTGTTGCTGTATATAATCACTACAAGCGTATTATGGCACAGAGAGATCTCGGCGTCGAATTGAATAAGAGTAATATACTGATGCTGGGTCCGACAGGGTGTGGTAAGACACTTCTTGCCCAGTCACTTGCAAAAATTCTGAATGTTCCATTTGCAATAGCTGATGCAACAGCTCTTACTGAGGCAGGATATGTAGGAGAAGATGTGGAAAATATTCTTCTAAAACTGATTCAGGCTGCAGATTATGATATTGAACGTGCAGAGTATGGTATTATCTATCTTGATGAGATCGATAAGATTACAAGAAAATCTGAGAACCCGTCAATTACAAGAGATGTATCTGGAGAAGGTGTTCAGCAGGCACTTCTTAAGATTGTAGAAGGCACGGTTGCAAATGTTCCTCCACAGGGTGGAAGAAAGCATCCACATCAGGAATTGATACAGATAGATACAACGAATATTTTATTTATCTGTGGCGGTGCATTTGAAGGAATTGATAAGATTATTGAGAAACGTATTGATCAGAAATCTATCGGATTTAATGCAGAGATTGCAGAGAAGCATGAAGATGATGTAGATAAATTGTTAGCTCAGGTGCTGCCACAGGATCTTGTGAAATTTGGATTGATTCCGGAACTGGTAGGGCGTGTACCAGTTACAGTATCTCTTGAGATGCTGGATCATGATGCTTTGATCCGTATCTTGACAGAGCCAAAGAATGCAATCGTAAAGCAGTATCAAAAACTTTTGGAACTAGATGGAGTGAAATTAGTATTTGACGATTCTGCATTAAACGAGATTGCAGATATATCATTGAAAAGAAAGACCGGAGCCAGAGGACTTCGGGCAATCATGGAAAATACAATGATGGATATTATGTATCGCGCACCGTCCGATGAGACACTGAAAACGTGCCGGATCACCGGTGACGTGGTGACAGGAAAAGCAAAACCAGAGTGTGAACACACTTCTGTGAATACACAAAGCGCATAATGAAAGAGGCGGGTACGAGTAAAATTGTTCCCGTCTCATTTTTGAATTATAGGAGTAAACAGTATGGAAAATGAGTTGATGAGTCTGCCGATGGTGGCACTTCGTGGACTTGCAGTGCTGCCAGAGCAGGTGACACATTTTGATGTGAGCCGTGAAAAATCTGTGCAGGCAATCACACAGGCCATGAAAAAAGATCAGAAAGTATTTCTTGTAATGCAGAAGGAAGTTGAAGTGGAAGAGCCAAAGGAGTCAGATCTTTACAGAATTGGCTGTGTTGCAATTGTAAAACAGATTGTAAAGCTTCCGGGAAATATGAAACGTGTTCTAGTATCGGGAGAGCAGCGTGCAGGTCTTTCCTGGATTGAATCTGAAGAACCTTATGTTCAGGCCGCGGTAAAAATATTGCCGGATTTCTGCAAACCGGAAGACAGGGAACTGTTGGAAAATCCAATCAATGAAGAAGGAATGGTACGTGGACTTCGTGAACTGTTCAGGGATTATATGTCAAAAAATCCAAAGCTTGCAAAAGAACTCGCCATGATGATCGAAGAGATAAAATCGCTGCGCGTCATGGTCGATACAATTGCTGCCAATCTTCCAATGGATTATGAAGATACCCAAAAAGTTCTGGAAGAGCAGGATATTCTTCAGAGATATGAAGACATTTCTCTTCGTGTGGTCAATGAGATGCGCGTACTCAGTGTGAAAGAGGAACTTCAAAAAAAGGTAAAAGAGCGTGTAGATAAGAATCAGAGAGAATATATCTTAAGAGAAGAGATGAAACTGATTCGTGAGGAACTAGGGGAAGATACACTTCAGACAGATGCGGAGGAATTCGAACAGGCAGTGAAAGATTTAGATGCATCTTGTGAAGTGAAAGAAAAATTAGCAAAAGAAATCAAAAGATTTAAAAGCCAGATGGCAAGCCCGGCAGAGTCTGGGGTTGTAAGAACTTATATTGAAACGATGCTTGAGATGCCGTGGAATAAGAGATGTGAGGAGAATCTTGATATCAAAGCTGCGAAAGAAAAGCTTGATGAAGAACATTATGGTCTGGAAAAGGTAAAAGATCGTATACTGGAATTTCTGGCAGTTAGAATCCTCACAAGTAAAGGACAGACTCCGATTCTTTGCCTTGCAGGCCCCCCAGGAACCGGTAAGACCTCTATTGCAAGATCACTTGCAGAAGCGCTTGGAAGACCTTATGTCCGCATTTCTCTTGGTGGTGTGCGTGATGAGGCTGAGATCCGGGGACATCGCAAGACTTACGTAGGCGCAATGCCTGGAAGAATTGCGACAGCACTTCGAAATGCAAAAGTAAAGAATCCACTGATGCTTTTAGATGAAATTGATAAAGTTAGTAATGACTATAAAGGAGATACATTTTCTGCACTTCTGGAAGTACTGGACAGTGAACAGAATGACAAGTTCCGTGATCATTATCTGGAAGTTCCAATCGATTTGTCGGAAGTACTGTTTGTTACGACAGCTAATACATTACAAACAATTCCAAGACCACTTCTTGACCGTATGGAAGTAATCGAGATCAACAGTTATACAGAAAATGAGAAAATTCATATTGCCCAGAGACATTTGATTCCAAAGCAGTTAAAAAGTCATGGACTTTCAGAGGAACAACTTTCAATCAGTAAGAAAGCACTTCAAAAAATTGCGACCGTGTATACAAGGGAAGCGGGAGTTCGTCAATTGGAAAGGAAAATTGGAGGCATCTGCAGAAAGTCAGCCAGAGAGATTCTGGAAGATAATAAGAAATGTATTAAAGTTACAGAACGTAATCTGGAGCATTATCTAGGCAAAGAGATTTACCAGTTCCAGAAGGCAAATGAACAGGATGAAGTCGGAATTGTCCGAGGACTTGCATGGACCAGTGTCGGAGGGGATACACTTCAGATTGAGGTTAATGTGATGCCGGGGGAGGGTGAGATCCTTCTGACTGGTCAGCTTGGCGATGTAATGAAAGAATCTGCAAGAGCCGGGATCAGTTATATACGTTCTGTCAGCAAAGAACATGGTATTGATGAGAAATTTTTTAAAGAACATGATATACATATCCATATTCCGGAAGGAGCAGTACCAAAAGATGGACCGTCTGCAGGTATTACAATGGCAACGGCGATATTCTCAGCTGCGACAGGAAGAAAGGTACGTGCGGATGTGGCTATGACCGGTGAGATTACACTAAGAGGAAGGGTGCTTCCAATCGGTGGATTAAAAGAAAAACTTTTGGCAGCAAAAAATGCCGGAATCCGGATGATTCTGATTCCTAAAGAAAATGAGAGGGATATTGAAGAAATGTCTTCAGAGATCACAAAGGGTCTTAAGATAGTCAGTGTATCTCATATGGATGAAGTGCTTGATTATGCACTTTCTAAAGAACAGGAGGGATAAGATGGTCATTAAAAATGTAAATCTTGAAACAGTATGTGGAATTACAAGTGTTCTGCCAAAGAATACAAAACCGGAGATCGCATTTGCGGGAAAATCAAATGTAGGAAAATCATCGCTGATTAATGCGTTGATGAACCGGAAATCTTATGCAAGAATTTCAGCGACTCCGGGTAAGACACAGACGATTAATTATTATAGTATTAATGATGAAATGTATCTTGTTGACCTTCCGGGTTATGGATACGCAAAAGTGTCTGAACAGGAAAAAATTAAATGGGGACAGTTGATTGAACGTTATCTTCATAGTTCTGCACAATTGAAAGCAGTATTCCTGCTGATTGATATCAGGCATGCACCATCTGAAAATGACAGAATAATGTATCAGTGGATTGTTGATCAGGGATTTCATCCAATCATTATAGCAACGAAACTCGACAAGATTAAAAGAAGTCAGCTGCAGAAGCAGATGAAAGTGCTAAGAGAAGGGCTGAAATTGATTCCAGGGACAACGATCATTCCATTTTCTTCTCAGACTAAGCAAGGAAGAGATGAAATCTGGGATATGGTAGAAAATCAATTTCTAAATCAATAATCACTAGGATATTCCTTTTTACAGATGCTTATGATATAATATACAAAGATGTTGTCTGCCTGTGAGTAAAGTGCCAGATGACAGAAATGATCGAAACAGATCATACAGTTCAAGAATGCCTCGGCATTCTTGCTGCGAGGTGCGCGTCATGCGATTGCATGACATACTTCTACTGCGCACCTCTGCAATCCTGCCGGAGGCTATATCAGCTGGGGGATTGACTCCCACCACTGATACCAGCTTGTTTCTCACCCTATAGAGGTGGGAGTCATCTCCCGGCTGATATAAAAATGAACTGTATGAAATGTAGCGCAAGGAGTAATGAACTATGAAAAGAGTATTGTTAAAGCTCAGCGGGGAAGCTCTCGCCGGGGAGAAAAAGACAGGATTTGACGAGGCAACATGTATTGGAGTTGCAAAGCAGGTAAAACAGCTTGTTGACGACGGTGTTCAGGTAGCAATTGTAACAGGTGGAGGTAATTTCTGGAGAGGAAGAACCAGCGAGACAATTGACCGTGTAAAGGCAGATCAGATTGGAATGCTTGCAACAGTTATGAACTGTATTTACGTATCTGATATTTTCCGTTTTGCAGGAATGGAGACAGAAGTATTTACCCCGTTCGTATGCGGTGCATTTACTACATTATTTTCAAAAGATAAAGCTGTGGAAGCATTGAATCAGGGAAAGGTTGTTTTTTTTGCAGGAGGAACCGGGCACCCGTATTTTTCTACAGATACAGGTGCTGTACTTCGTGCTATTGAGATTGAAGCAGATGCAATGCTTCTGGCAAAGGCAATCGATGGAATCTATGACAGCGATCCAAAGGTAAATCCACAGGCAAAGAAATATAACGAAATTAGTATTCAGGAGATTATTGACAAAAAGCTGATGGCGGTAGATCTGACGGCTTCTATTATGTGCCTTGAGAATAAGATGCCGATGCTTGTATTCGGACTGAATGAGCCGAACAGCATTGTAGAGACAATGAGTGGAACATTTACAGGAACAAAAGTGACGGTATAATAAGGAGGATATAGCAATATGAATGAGAAATTAAAAGTATATGATACAAAGATGCAGAAGACAATGGATAGTCTGGACAGTGAGATGGGAACGATTCGTGCAGGACGTGCCAATCCGAATGTGCTGAACAGAATTATGGTAGATTATTATGGAACACCAACACCAATCCAACAGGTAGCGAACGTATCTGTTCCGGAACCGAGAATGATTCAGATTCAGCCATGGGAGAAGAGCATGCTCAAAGTTATCGAGAAAGCAATCATGGTTTCTGATCTTGGTATCAATCCGACAAATGACGGAACTGCTGTAAGACTGATCTTTCCGGAACTTACAGAAGAACGACGTAAAGAGCTTGTAAAAGATGTTAAGAAAAAAGGCGAGGCGGCGAAAGTTGCAATTCGTAACATCCGTCGTGATGGAAATGATGCATTTAAGAAGCTGAAAGGTTCTGATGTTTCTGAAGACGAGATCAAGAATCTGGAAGATGAACTTCAGAAGATGACGGATAAGTATGTTAAAGAGATTGACCGTGCTGTTGAAGTAAAATCAAAAGAAGTTATGACTGTATAGTCTGGAATGAAAAGAAGAGGGCAGCCCCGGCAGATATGCAGGAGGGGTCTGTCCTCATTTAATGTTGATAAGATTTAATGTTGATAAGAAAAAAATTTCACAGAAGAATGCCGAGGCATTCTTGAATGTTGAAATATATTTGTGTCAGATTTGAAATGTGTGAGATAATTTTAGTCAGCAGGAGGATAATATTATGAATATACCACAGCATGTTGCGATTATTCTGGATGGTAACGGACGCTGGGCAAAGGCAAAAGGAATGCCGCGTAATTATGGGCATGCACAGGGAAGTAAGAATGTAGAGAAGATTTGTGAAGAAGCATGGTGTATGGGAATAAAATATCTGACCGTATATGCTTTTTCTACTGAGAACTGGAATCGTCCAAAAGAAGAAGTAAATGCTCTGATGAAGCTGCTTCGCAATTACATGAAAACCTGTCTTAAGACAGCAGCGAAAAATGATATGAAAGTCCGTGTAATCGGAGATATTACAAAATTGGATGAAGATATTCAGAAGAGAATTCTGGAGCTTGAAGAGGCAACGAAAAATAATGGTGGATTGAATTTTCAGATTGCAATCAATTATGGAAGCCGTGATGAAATCACAAGAGCGGTACGCACGTTGGCTGAAGATGTAAAAGAAGGAAAACTTATGCCGGAAGAAGTGAATGAGGCATGTATAGAAAGGTATCTGGATACACACGATATTCCAGATCCTGACCTTCTGATTCGCACAAGTGGAGAGCAGAGATTGTCCAATTATCTTTTGTGGCAGCTTGCTTATACAGAGTTTTATTTTACCGATGTTCCATGGCCGGATTTTTCCAAGCAGGAATTGGAGAAGGCAATTGAACAGTATAATCGCAGGGACAGACGCTATGGCGGCGTGAAGGAGGAATAAGATGTTTAAGACAAGGCTCATAAGTGGAATTATACTGGTGATTGTGCTGATCGCGACAGTCGGAACTGGAGGAAATGTTCTTTTTGGTCTGCTTGCGGTTGTCAGCCTGATTGGATTGACAGAATTATATAAAGTGATAGAAGTTCAGAATAAACTTTTAGGATTTGCAGGATATCTGGCAACAGTGGCCTATTATGTACTGCTCTATACTGGGAATCTTCAGTATATGACACTTTTTACGATTGTGTTTTTAGTATTAGTTATGGCGGTATATGTATTTACATTTCCAAATTACAGATCTGAACAGGTGATGACTGTATTTTTTGGAGTGTTTTATGTAGCAGTAATGTTGTCCTACATTTATCAGACACGCATGCTGGAAGATGGGGACATAGTTGTATGGTTGATTTTCTTAAGTTCCTGGGGCTGTGACACTTGTGCGTATTGTGCCGGTATGCTTCTTGGAAAGCACAAGATGGCACCAAAACTCAGCCCAAAGAAATCTGTAGAAGGTGGTATTGGTGGCGTACTGGGGGCTGCGCTTCTAGGAGTGTTATTTGCATTAGCTGTGAATCAGTGGGCAGGAGCACAGGCAGGAGTTCTGGAATACGCAATCATTTGCGGAGTCGGTGGAATGATTTCACAGGTTGGAGATCTGGCTGCTTCTGCAATTAAAAGAAATCATGAGATTAAGGATTACGGAAAATTGATCCCGGGACATGGTGGAATTCTGGACCGGTTCGACAGTGTAATATTTACAGCTCCGATTATTTATTATCTGACCATGGCGCTGGCGGGGAATTTGTAACGAGAAATCATATGATATATTAAAAGGTGGTAATATGAAGAAATTAGCAATTCTGGGTTCTACAGGTTCCATTGGAACACAGACACTGGAAGTCGTAAGAGAAAATGGAGATATCGAGGTACTTGGTCTGGCAGCAGGAAGTAATATTTCGCTTCTGGAAGAGCAGATCAGGGAATTTCAGCCAAAACTTGTAGCTGTCTGGGATGAGAAAAAAGCAGCAGAATTAAAAATAAAAGTACAGGATCTGGATGTAAAAATCGTAACTGGTATGGACGGACTGATTGAAGTATCAGTTATGGAAGAAGTGGAGATACTGTTGACAGCTGTTGTTGGTATGATTGGAATCCGCCCGACGGTTGAGGCAATTAAAGCAGGAAAAGATATCGCTCTCGCAAATAAAGAGACATTGGTAACTGCGGGACATATCATTATGCCCCTGGCAAAAGAAATGGGGGTTTCCATTCTTCCGGTGGATAGTGAGCACAGTGCCATTTTCCAGTCACTTCGAGGCAATAAGATGAATTCGATCCATAAGATTTTATTGACAGCTTCTGGTGGACCGTTCCGCGGGAAAAAACAGGAAGACCTTTTGAATATTCAGGTAGAAGATGCGCTAAAGCATCCGAATTGGGCAATGGGACGGAAAATTACGATTGATTCTTCGACTATGGTCAATAAAGGTCTGGAAGTCATTGAAGCAAAATGGCTTTTTGGAGTGGAGGTGGATAAAGTACAAGTCGTTGTACAACCGCAGAGTGTCATTCATTCTATGGTGGAATATGAAGATGGCGCAATTATTGCACAACTTGGTACACCAGATATGAAACTTCCAATTCAATATGCACTTTATTATCCTAAGCGCAGGTATTTGCCGGGAGACAGGCTGGATTTCTGGCGCATGGGAAAACTGGATTTTGAAAAGCCGGATATGGATACATTTTACGGACTGGCACTGGCTTATGAAGCGGGAAGAACAGGGGGATCGCTTCCAACTGTATTCAATGCGGCAAATGAAATGGCAGTCGGACAATTTTTGAACAGGGAGATTAAATATCTGGAGATTATAGAGATTATAGAGGATTGTATGAGAGCACATAAGAATATTGAGAACCCGACACTTGACCAGATTCTGGAGACAGAAGCTGAAACTTACGTACGAATCAAAAGCAGGAGGTAATCGTTAGATTTGGGTATTATATTTGCAATCTTAATTTTTAGTTTTATTGTGTTCTTTCATGAACTTGGACATTTTACACTTGCAAAGTTAAACGGCATTGATGTACAGGAATTTGCTATTGGCATGGGTCCGACATTATTTTCAAAAGAATACAAAGGGACAGTTTACGCTGTACATTTGTTGCCAATCGGTGGATTTTGTGCAATGGGCGAAGACGATGAAGAGACAGAGTCACCTGGAAACTTCAATAAAAAATCTGTATGGGCAAGAATTTCAGTCATTGCAGCGGGACCGATTTTTAACTTTATTATGGCATTTGTTCTCGCTGTAATTTTGACAGCAATGGTCGGATATGATAAACCAGTTATCTCGAGTGTAGAAGAAGGATATTCTGCGGCAGAGGCCGGCATACAAGAGGGAGACACCATTGTTCGGATGGGTGGAAAGAAGATTAATATTTTCCGTGAGATTACTTATTATAATCAATTCCATCAAGGAGAGACTGTGAAAGTAACGTATCTCCATGACGGAGAAAAACATACAGCGACATTAGTACCGAAGATGGATGACGAACTTGGATATTATCGTATCGGAATCAGTGGAGGTGGAAATACAAAAGCAAATGCATGGACATCTGTTCAATATGGTGCGTACGAAGTTAAATTCTGGGTATGTACTACATTTGAAAGTCTAAAACAACTGGTGACAGGAAACGTAGGCGTCAAACAATTATCCGGTCCAGTGGGAATCGTAAATATGGTAGATACAACTTATAATGAAAGCAAGTCATATGGTGTATTTATTGTAATAGCACAATTCCTTAATATTGGAATTCTGCTATCGGCAAACTTAGGGGTCATGAATTTATTACCATTACCGGCATTGGACGGAGGACGACTGGTATTTTTACTCATAGAGGCGATCCGTAGGAAACGGATTCCACCGGAGAAAGAAGGCTACGTGCATCTGGCAGGCATGGCACTTCTAATGATTTTGATGGTAGTAGTGATGTATAACGATATTGCCAGAATTTTCTTTTAATTGTAGTTGGGGACGGGGTTTTTTTGAAAAACCCCCGTCCCCAACTGAAAAATAACTTGTCCCAAATTGAAATTGTGTATGAGGTGTTGAATTGGAGTATACAAAAGCGACAATTGATGATATGGAAGAATTCTATGATCTTGTTCAAAATACGATTCAAGAAGTTTATCCAAAATACTATCCGGAGGAAGTGGTAAGGTTCTTTAGCCAGCAGCATTGCTGGGAGAATTTGGAACGTGATCTTGAAGAGGAACGCATTTATATCCTTCAGGATGGGGAGTGTGTGATTGGTGCCGGAAGTTTTGAGGGCAACCATATTACTCGGGTCTTTGTGAGGAAAGATTATCAGAGACATGGCGTTGGCAGTCTGATTATGCAGCGGTTGGAAGATGTGATTGCCAGAGAATATGAGTCGGTACGTCTGGAGGCTACGTTGCCTGCAGTAATTATGTTTGAAAAGAGAGGGTACCGTACAATTCGCCATGAAAAGTGGACTGTGAGAAATGGGGCAGTGCTTGTGTATCCTGTGATGGAGAAAATATTGCGTAGATAAGAGGACATAAGGGAAAATGAAGACGATTACGATAGAAGATGTAGAGAAGAAAGATATAAATCAGGTCACAATTTTGGATATCCGTCCGGAGGATGCTTACTGTAGAGGAACCGTTGAAGGTGCAATCAATATTCCGATGCAGGAAGTGGACAATCGAAGAAATGAGATTCCGAGAGATAAACCAGTATATGTACTTTGCCACACCGGGGAGTGGAGTGCTTATACAGTAAATATGCTGGAAGAAGCAGGATATGAGGCGTACAATATTGAAGGTGGATATCGTTCTTTTCTACGTATGATGCTTGGACGTTTTGTGGAAAATGAGACAGTCATGGCTGAAAAACAGAAGGATATTGAAAAAAGTATTATTAAAAAGTTCCGTAAATCTGTCTGGTGCAAATTTACGAAGGCAATTCGGGAGTATGAACTTGTAAAAGACGGAGATAAGATTGCTGTCTGTATTTCTGGTGGAAAAGATTCTATGCTTATGGCGAAACTTTTTCAAGAGCTTAGAAAGCATGGAAAAGCAAATTTTGAGCTAGTCTTTCTTGTAATGAATCCAGGATATAATGCAGATAACTGGAAGATTATTCAGGATAATGCAAAGGTCCTTGGAATTCCGTTAACAGTATTTGAAAGCAATATTTTTGATACTGTAGCAGACATTGACAAAAATCCGTGTTATCTCTGTGCAAGAATGCGCAGAGGTTATCTTTATTCACATGCGAAGGAGCTTGGATGTAATAAGATTGCATTAGGACACCATTATGATGATGTGATTGAGACGATTCTGATGGGAATGCTATACAGTGGAAAGATTGAGACAATGATGCCTAAACTTCATAGTACGAACTTTGAAGGTATGGAGTTGATCCGACCAATGTATCTGATTAAAGAGGCGGATATTATTGGATGGCGAGATTATAATCAATTAAATTTTATCCAGTGTGCATGCAGGTTTACAGAAAATTGTGCAACCTGTGGCGGAGGACGTGGTTCCAAACGTGATGAAATGAAAGAATTAATCGCGCAGTTCAGAGAAGAAAGCAATCTGATTGAAAAGAATATTTTCCGAAGTGTTCATAATGTAAATTTAAGAACAGTCATTGGATATCACAAAGATGATGATATTTACAATTTTCTTGATGACTACGATGAACGTGGAAAAAAGAAACATGAAAAAATGTAATTATTCTGTCAGTTTGAGGGTTTTATGTGATACAGGAAAACATACCTGTATCACACAAAAATTAAGATAATATAGTTCCTAAGTCATCTCAATATATTTTATTCTTTGGTGATGTATTTAGCCATCTAAGCTAATTTAATTCTGCAATTCTAGATACTCCAACATATATTTCTGAGATTTTATACCATGTTTTATAATCAACAATTCCAGTCACTGGAAGACCGAAGATTAACTGGAATTTTCGTACAGCAGCTTCAGTGGCAGGACCGAAGATTCCATCTGCATCAATCTTAGGAATTGCTGGATAGGCATCAGATATAACAAGGAGTTGCTCCTGCATCTGGCGTACCTTGTCACCGGTGGAACCGATACTTAAGTCGTAACCCGGCCAGGACGATGGAATACCGGAAATTGCACTGGCAGTGTTAATATACATGTCATCACCGTAGTAGTAACGCAGAATTTGGATAGGAGTATAGCCTTGATCACCTAAGGTCTTTGAGCCCCACTGTGTCAACCTTTTTGCTACAACGTATAAAGAACCCGCAAGCCCTTATTTTACAGTGGTTTGCGGGTATTTTACTGATATAAGAAATAATAGATTTTCAGAGAATCTTGTTCTCGGTCGTAGACAATTTTGTCCACAATCTGTTTTAATGCTTCGTTCTTTTGGGCTGCAGTAAAAGAATCGGAGACGAGGATATCATAGACGCCCTGCACCCTTAACAGCATGTTGGCAGCAGGATCCGGCGTATCTTTTGGAGCATTGTCTTCCAGTTCTTTTAATTGTTCTTCCAAGTGTATGCGTTCTTTCTGAAGCAGTGCTTTATTCGTTTTATATTCCTCAAGAGTATCAATTCCCTCACGGTAAGAAGCTTTGATTCGTTCTTCTTTTCCGGAAAGACTTTCCAGACGACTGGTTAATATATTTTTCTCATTGGAGACTTCTATCGGCTGACGTTCTTTTAAGGTGTAAGAAATGTTGCCGGAGCTTAGAGATTCCTTGACGCAGGCAAGGACCTCTTTCTCCAGGACAAGGGAACTGATTCCGTGTGGTTTCTCACATTTTCCTTTATGATATCCATAGCAAGAGAAGTAGGAGTATTTCTCACCGTTCGCACGTTTCATGGTGGCAGCAGTCAATGTGCGTCCACATGCAGGACATTTCAGTAATCCGGAGAGCCAGTGTTTATATGTAGAAGAGGGGCGTTTCCCGGAAGGTCTGTAGGTTGTTTCGAATCGTTTCTGTGCTGCATCAAATAATTCCTTTGTAATAATTGCCGGCTGTTGTCCTTCTGTGACGATCCATTCATCTTTATCCTTGATTCTGTTCGTACTGTTTTCTGTTCGGTTCCACCGAATCATACCGCAGTAGGAAGGATTCTGAATGATGTACTCAATAGATCTCCGCTCAAATGGTTTGCCCTGTGAGGTCTTAAGCCCAAGATTGTTCAGGCGTCTTGCAATATCAAAAAATCCGATGCCTTCATTCGCATACCAGTTAAATATCATGCGCACGATTTCTGCTTCTTCCGGGATAATTACCGGAGGCTTGCCATGCTCCACGACCTTGTATCCGAGTGGCGGACGTGCCTGGTATGCTCCACGGGTTGCATTTTCTTTCATGCCCCGGAATACCTCACCGGAAAGACGGATAGAGTAGTATTCGTCCATCCACTCAATGATACGCTCAATCAGAGAGCCGAAAGGATTATCTGAAAGAGGTTCGGAGATGCTCACGACTTCTACATTGTGTTGCTTCTTGAGAAGAGACTTGTAGACAATGGATTCTTCCTGGTTCCGGGCAAATCGTGAGAACTTCCATACCAGAATCAGATCTACCGGGTGATCAGAACCTTTGGCAAGTCCGACCATCTCCTGGAAGCCTGGACGCTTTTCTGCTTTCCTGCCGGAGATCCCAAGGTCAGAGAAAATCTTGAGGATTACAATATTGTTCCTGGTAGCATACTCCCGGAGAAGATTCTCCTGAGAATCCGGAGAGATTTCTTCCTGATCGTGCGTGGATACACGGATATAGCCATAGGCATATCTTAATTCACTCATCATATCACCTTCCTTAGTATATATGTGCAACGTCGCACAAAAATGGGTATAAAAATAACAGCCAAGCACAGAACAACAGTTCCGCTTGCAAGACTGCTCCGAAGATGATACAATATGACTTGAACAATCAGATATAGTATATCTTCGGATATGCGAGCCACCCTGAGCCAACGGGGTGGCGATTTCTTTTTTTTATTCAGCTTTTGTCAATTTTACTTTCGTAGTTGTACCGGCCATAGAGACTTGATAGGAAAGTTCTTTATCTGCATCAGAGTATGAGAAGTCTTTTGTATCATCAGTTGATGCAAGCATAGCATTATCAGTCTGCTCTTTATTTCTATCAGATGTCCAAGTGTAGTCAGCTGAGTACTCTGTTGGAGCTGTATAGGTTCCTACCCAGTAGATAGAAGTTGTGTCACCGTTATCAGATACCCAATTGACAGTAATTGTATCGTCGGCAATAACAGCCTCCATCCAGGAACCGTCATTATCTTCTGATTTCCATGTCCCAGCTAAATCAACAGGTGCTTTTTCCTCTTCTTTTTTTGTTTCCTGTGTAGTTTCGTTTTGTTTGGAATCAGATTTATCAGATGAGCTTCCACCTCCACATGCAGACAATGACAATGCCATTGTTCCGGCAATCAATAATGCTACAATTCTTTTCTTCATAATTATTCCTTTCTTTCTTCATTTGTAATTTGAGAATAAGCAAATCTAAGTAAGTTTTATATATAAACGCCGAAGCGGTTATATCCGTTTAAACACTGCCAAGTTCGGAATGAAATAGATAATATAATTATCTACAATCTTGTATACTCCATACTTCTCACGATAACATGAGATACATTCTTCTAAGAATTCCTCAGTTACTTCCAGATATTCGGCAGTCTCATATCTGTTCGTGCAGCCATGCTCATAGGCATTGATCAGACCAGTAAGACCAATCAAGCGATTGTATCCGTGTAAGCGTGCCTGGCGTTCCTGTTTGAGGTTCGCAGAAATATCCATATCAAGAATATTTCCGACTGATGTGTGATGGTGTCCAAGTTCTTCTGCCAGAACACAGGCTTTTTCTGTTGTAGTATTAATATCCTGCCGGATTGCTATCCGGTTGCCTTTGATACGTCCATTGTTATATTGTAATGGTTTTTCCTTTACTATAAGTCCGATATCGCAGGCTTCATCTAAAAGTGCTTCATAAGCATTCATCGTAAACACCTCCATGATAAATGTAGCAAAACACCTGTCCGATAAAAAGGACTTAGAAATCTTTGTCATCCATAATATCATCGTCTGATGTATCAGTTCCTTCAGGAACGTCTATGTCTGTACGTGCTTGAGCTGCATTCAACATAGTTGAGTTGTCAGAAAAATAAGTATTTGCGGTATAGCTTGTCATATTGGATAAATCAGTAGCATAGTCAACAACTTTTTCCTTACCAACTGAATTAAGCAATCTGAAGGCTTCTAGTAATTTTTGTTCAGAGTCAACGTCCCCATGTCTATCGAGAGCATAATATATAGATAATGTATCATTCTTTGTATTATATAATACAACATCAATAATAGCATTAAGCGCAGCCGCTTTGTTAGCATAAGAATTAAATGGGCTTTTTAGTGCTTCAGTCATGTTGCTTATTTTTTCTATTTCATCTGTATATTTTGTAGCGCTATCAAGTTCCTTGCACATTTCATTTAAACTATCACAAATAGCTTTGAAAACAGTTGGACTATTTTTTAGACTTCTTCCAGTTATTTCAAATACAATAGTACAATCAGAAATGTATTTACTGTATTTAGTATCCATGTCAGCATTCATATTAATGTCTTTTCCAACTAACCATCCTGGATTAACATTTAAAGAATTAGCGATAGAATGCAAGACAGGAAGTTTTGGATTAGCGATTTGCCCACGTTCATATCTCTGGATAGTTGATTTTGCCACACCAATATCCTTGGCAATGTCTTCTAAAGTATAATTTCTTAAAGAACGGGCGTGTTTAATTCGTTCACCTATTTTTTTTACATCCATAATACGCACCTCCTTTATGAGTACACTATACAATAATAAATTGCATAGTGCAATACTAAAAAAACAAAAAAATAAAAAAAGTTGCACAGCGCTATTGACTTGAAAGTTGCATAATGCTACAATTCGATGTGAAAGGAGGGATTAGGTTGGTAAATTCAAGAAAAATAAAGGGGCGTCTTGTTGAACTGGGATTAACGCAAAAAGATGTTGCAGAAAAAATTGGCGTAGCACAACCAACAGCGAATCAAAAAATTAATAACATTCGCCCAATGGATTTGCAAGAAGCAGAAGCAATTGCGGATTTACTAAAAATAAATCCTGGGGAATTCGTAGAATATTTTTTTACATAATAGTTGCGCAGCGCAACTATTGGAAGCGCATGATAAAAATGTAAAGGAGGATACATGAACGAACTTGTATATCTGAAAAATGATGAACCAGTATGTAGTAGCTTACAGGTAGCAGAGAAGTTTGGAAAGAGACATACTCATGTGATTGAAAGAATTGAAAAAATCATTGAAAATGACTCAACCGAAAATTCGGCTCAGTGTTTTAAGGCTTCCATATACAAAGACAGTACTGGCAAATCAAACAAAATGTATGTAATGAACAGAGATGGATTTACATTCCTTGTTATGGGATTCACTGGAAAGAAAGCTAATGAATGGAAGTGGCAGTACATAAAAGCTTTTAATCAAATGGAGAAATTCATCAGAGAGAAACAGACTAAGATTTGGATTGAAACCAGAAAAGCTGGCAAGCTGACCCGTAAGGCGGAGACAGACACTATCAAGAATCTTGTTGAGTACGCGAAAGCGCAAGGTAGCCAACATGCGGATAAGTTGTATATGACCTATTCAAAACTCGCGAACAAAATGGCTGGAGTCTCAAAGAGAGATGAAGCTACAGTAATGCAACTTAATAACCTGTCTCTTATGGAGCATATCATTTTATGTGTGATTGATTCTGGGATTGTTGCCGGAAAGCATTACAAAGAAATCTACCAGGATTGCAAGAAGAGGCTGGAGACAGTAAAGGATTTAGCATACTTAGAACAGAGTGCATAGGAGGACAAGAAATGCAAGCGAATTTGGAAATTAAGAAATATTTGGAGGAAAATGGAATAACACAAATTTTCATTAGCCGTAAAACAGGAATCGAAGCATCTAAGCTTAGTTTGGCATTAAATGGTGACCGAAAATTAACGCTTGATGAATATGCGCTTATTTGCGGTGTACTCGGAGTGAGTGCAGACAAATTCTTAAAGCCAAGGCAGCCTGATCAAAGAGGGGAGTGATGGGAATAAAAAAGTTTGAAGTTCTAAAGATGATTACAGACGAAAAGAAATTTAGCGAATTAATTTTTGACTTGATTCATGATTGTGGAACAAGTGATAAGCTTGCAGAACTTCTTGCAGAAGAAATATCAGAAAAAGGGTTACAGACAATAAAGTCCATAGCCCAATCAGATTATCCGTTATCTTTTTCTCGTAAGCAATAATAGCAACCATTTCCACCATACGGTGAGTAAAAAGCAGCCCGGATGGCAGCGTCTTCATAAGATGCACAGTTTACGACATTATCTGGATTCATTTCATCAATTTGGCAGAGAGATGTTTCGTTATCCAGGTCATGTATTTCACCGGTAGCTTTATTTAAAACATAACGATTTCCGTTGAATGGAGAGTTGTATCTTCTCATATTGTCACCTACCTTTTCTGTTAGAATTACGAAGCTTCTAATAAGTATGGTAGACCACAATATATAGAAAGTCAAGATTAATATTGTGAAAAACACAATATATTGTGTTAGAAATAAAAAAGTATACAAAATATTGGAATATACAAACATTCAGTCTATCACTTTTTATGTGCTTAAGCAACAAAAACAATTAAGCTTTAGAAAAAGTTAAGAAACCAGTGAGCAAAGTGATGTGGGAGGTGAGTAAGGTGAGATTGAGGAAGATAATTGGCTGGATACTTGTTTTTACACCAGCAGCATTAATAAGAGCTATAAGTATTTTGCCTGATGCAATTGGAATGGCGATATTAATATTTTTATTATTTCTCGCGGTATTCACAATTGTACGAAAAGGATTGCATCTCATAGCAACAAGTACAAACCGTACCACATAACTTATAGAAGAGGTGGTGTAATTGAAACATTTTAACATTGTAGTTATTAATGGAGAAGAAAAAGAAATCTCTTCTCTTTCCAAGGAAGAACGACAAAGGCTGGTAGACGAATGGAACCGGCGGGCGCTGGAGCATCTTGGATATAAGCGAGAGAAAACCGCTTAGGCGGTAGAAAGGAGGACAAGCCCATGAGAGTTAGAGACTGGATAGTGGTAGGAATGATGATGAACGGACTGCCGATGGCTATGTTTCTTCATTGGCTGGTCATGGGATATTAGACATGAAGAAAAGATGGACAATGAAGAGGATTGTGGACACGTTATTCGTGTTGGTAATTCTGGGAGACATCGCGACAATGATGATGTTCGTGATAATCTCCATCAAGATTCTGAAAATGCAGGAGGTGATTACATGGCTGATACAGCAAGCTTAAAAGAAATCTTATTCCGGCATAGTGCGGAGCAGTGCAAGGTGTGTGAAGCAATTCCATTTGAGGCAGTCGGACATCGGTTTGAATATGAAAAGTTCAAGATGCTCCATGAGGTTATTGAGGAAGCTGACCTGGAGGACGAGTACCAGGAATGGAGACGGGCTTACGGATATGTATAGGAAGGTGGTGAGGGTATGAACGAGATCGCGACAGTGATGAACGAGGAAGAGTTCGGGTATTTTCTTAAGAGCTTTGAGAAGAAAGCTGACTTGAAAAGTCTGAGCTTGATTTCCAGAAGATGCCAGGTCGTTGATACGTTGTGCAGACTGCAATCGGATACCGTACTGACAGTCGGGCAGATCAAGCAGTTGTTCGAACTGGCAAAATAAAAATGAGCGCTCACAAAAGCCGGCAAGCTTAAAGCGCTCAAGAAAAATAAGTCAATTACATTATAAGAAAATAGGAGAAATAAGTCAAATGGCAATTAAAGATGTAGAAGTAAAAATCCAGTTATCTGAGTTGGAGAATGTGATTATGGTAGCGCATTCTGAGGCAATGAAGGCAGCAGGACTGTCACCAGAAGGAAATATGAAAGCTGCTAATATAACTGTTGTAATGGTAGGAAAGGTTAGGAATCATCTGACAGGGGTGGAGATGCTTCCAGAAAAGAAGATGAGACGGGCAAGAATGTTCGATGCGTTGTCAAGTATTTTATTTGAAGGAGAAGAGAACAATGACGGCAACTAATTATGAAATCCAGGAGAATATCCTGACATTAGAAAAAGAGAGTGAATCAGATGTCTATCACAAAGAATTGAATCTGATCAGTTGGTATGGGAATCCAGCAAAGCTTGATATCAGAGGGTGGTCCGATGACCATACCAAGATGACAAAGGGAATCAGCCTCACAGAGGAAGAATTCATAAATATCGCCCGGGCAGGGCTTGAAAAATTAGGAGGTAAAGAATAATGGCACAGATTGAACTTAAGTTTGAAAGTTTTGAGGATATGAAGGAGTTCGCAGAAAAATTCCTTGGCGTAGCAGATGAACAGGCATACCCGGTATATAGGGAAAGTAAGGGTACAAACGGAGCCCAGAGCGCAGCACCAATCCAGCAGACGCCGGTAGCTGTACAGACAACACCGGTACAGACTGCAGCACCGGTACAGGTTGCCCCGGTAGCTCCGGTCGTACCAACTGTAGAGCATACCTATACATTGGACGAGCTGGCAAACGCAGCCATGACGCTGATGGATAAAGGAATGCAGAATCAGCTGCAGGAACTTCTTGCAAGTTATGGCGTGGAGGCGCTTCCGGCACTCCCAAGAGAAATGTACGGGAACTTTGCAACAGCACTTAGAGGAATGGGGGCAAATATCTAATGGGACATGCAGAGAGAGCACATGCGCCTTTAAGCGCGTCAGGTGCACACCGTTGGCTGGTGTGCACGCCAAGTGCAAAGCTGGAAGAACAGTTTCCGGACTCTACTTCGGAAGCAGCAAGAGAAGGTACGCTGGCGCATGAACTGGCAGAGTTAAAGGTACGGCATTATTTTTATACTACAGATTTTGGAAAGAGAAAATATACGACAAGAGTCAATAAGCTGAAAAAAGAGGAACTCTGGAAGGACGAGATGGAGCGGTACACCGATGAATACTTAGAGTACTTGAAGGTCACAGCCCTCAATCTGACGTCGGCGCCGTATGTTGCAATCGAGCAGAAGTTAGGCTTAGGCACTTGGATCCCGGAAGGATTTGGCACTGCAGACTGTGTAATGGTGTACGGCAATACGGTGCACGTCTTCGACTTCAAGTACGGAAAAGGAGTACAGGTAGATGCAGAACAGAATCCACAGATGATGCTGTATGCACTGGGCGCTTATAACACCTACAAGATGCTGTATCCGATAACAAATATCCAGATGACAATCATACAGCCGCGCATCGACCACGTATCGGAATGGTCCTGTACACGGGAGGAGCTGTTGGACTTCGGTGAAAAGGTCAAAGAAAAGGCAGCACTCGCCATTGAAGGAAAAGGGGAATATCATCCGGACGAGAAAGCGTGCCGGTTCTGCCGTGCAAAGGCGCAGTGCAGGGCGAGATCTGATTATAACGTGAAGAAGGCTTTCGATATTGGCGAACTGCCACCACTGATCAGCGTGGAAGAGGCAGGAAAAAGGCTTTTGGAATTACAGGACGTCGTTAAGTATCAGAAAGATCTGCAGGAGTGGGCGTTAAGTGAATGTCTTGCAGGAAAAGAAGTTCCCGGATGGAAGGCAGTAGAGGGAAGAAGCACAAGAGACTGGACGAACATGGACGACGCATTTGAGAAACTGATCAGCACAGGAGTATCCCCGGAAGAGATGCTGTATGAAAAGAAACCGCTGACTCTTGCACAGGTGGAAAAAATGGTCGGAAAGAAAGAATTCCAGGAAGCAGTCGGAGAATTTATTGAGAAGAGCCCAGGAAAGCCGACGCTGGTGAAAGAATCGGATAAGAGAGAAGCAATTACGAACAGAGTGACAGCCGAACAGGCATTTAAGGAGGAAAACTAACATGGATAATTTATGTAACGTAACAACAGGAAGAGCAAGATTTTCATTTGTACATTTATATAAGCCTTATGCATATCAACCGGGGCAGGAAGAAAAGTATCAGGTAACGGTCCTGGTTCCGAAGAGTGATGCGGATACCAAAGCGAGAATCGATGCAGCCATTGAAGCTGCGAAGCAGAAGGGCATTTCTGAAAAATGGAACGGAGTCTGCCCGCCGATCGTTTCGACTCCTGTCTATGATGGAGACGGAGTGAGACCATCTGATGGAATGGCATTTGGACCAGAGTGTAAAGGACACTGGGTATTTACAGCATCAGCAAAAGCAGATTATCCACCGGAAATCGTAGACGCAATGGGAAACCCGATCATTAATCAGTCTGAGGTATACAGCGGAATGTACGGACGTGTCAATGTGACTTTTTTCCCATATATGTTCGGAGGAAAGAAAGGAATCGGCTGCGGACTGGGACCGGTACAGAAACTGGAAGACGGAGAGGTACTTGGTGGAAGCATGCCGAAAGCATCAGCAGTATTCGGAACAGGCGTGACAAACGCTCAGCCAGTTACAGGATCATCACAGCCTGTTGCTGGCAGCGCACAGAGAATCAATCCGATCACGGGCTTACCAATGTAATAAGGGAGAGGGCGTATTGCCCTCTTCAGCTATCAGAAGGAGAACATGATGAGGCATTTAAGTATAGATATCGAAACAAAAAGCAGTGTTGATATTGGAAAGGCTGGATTATACCGGTATGCACAGTCTGATGATTTTGAGATCCTTCTGTTCGCATATCGATATGGCAATGAAGAAGTCCAGATCATAGACCTTGCACAGGGGGAAAAAATACCGGAGGCAATTGTAGAGGACTTGAAAAATTCAAGTATCATGAAGCATGCGTACAATGCAGCCTTCGAATGGTACTGTCTGAATCGCGCCGGTTACATGACTCCTCTGGGACAATGGAAATGTACCATGGTCCACGGACTTTATTGTGGATATACTGCAGGACTGGACGCTACAGGAAAAGCAATCGGACTGCCACAGGATAAAAGAAAGCTTGTAACTGGAAAAGCCCTGATCCGGTATTTTTGTGTACCTTGCAAACCGACGAAGAGCAATGGAAATCGCTCATGGAACCTGCCGAAGCATGCACCGGAAAAATGGGAGTTATTCAAAGAATACTGCCGGCAAGACGTTGTGACAGAGAGTGCTATTCTGGCAAGACTGGATGCATTTCCAGTACCGGACGAAGAAGAAAAATTATGGCAGATGGATATCCGCATGAACGCTTTTGGGGTAAAGGTGGATTCGGAACTGATCCGGGGTGCTTTACAGGTCAATGAGCAAAGTACAATTCTTCTTGAGACTGAAGCGAAAGAAATAACGGGACTGGATAACCCGAATAGCTCCACACAGTTACTGGACTGGATTCATAAACACGGGGTGGAAATGGACAACCTGCAGAAGGCGACTGTAACAGAAAAGTTAGCTGATGATCTTCCGGACAATGTGAGACGGGCGCTGGAAATTAGGCAGCAACTTGGAAAGACGTCAATCAAAAAGTATGTGGCTATGGACGTAGCGAAAGGAAACGATGACAGAGTGCGAGGACTTACACAGTATTATGGCGCGAACCGGACAGGACGATGGGCGGGACGATTGGTGCAGATGCAGAACCTTCCGAGAAACTATATCAAGTCCCTGGACTATGCAAGAAAACTTGTAAAGGCTCAGAACTATGACGGAATCAAGCTCTTATACGGGAACGTGCCAGATACATTGTCACAGCTTATTCGGACAGCGTTTATCCCATCAGAAGGAAATAAATTCGTGGTCGCGGACTTTTCTGCGATTGAAGCCAGAGTCATAGCCTGGCTGGCAGGAGAGACATGGGTCAATGAGGTATTTGCCACCCACGGGAAGATCTACGAGGCTACCGCATCTCAGATGTTCCATGTACCTATTGAAAAGATTGCAAAAGGGAATCCGGAGTATTCCCTGCGCCAAAAAGGAAAGGTGGCGACCCTTGCACTGGGATACCAGGGAGGCTCTAACGCACTGATTGAAATGGGAGCATTAAATATGGGATTATCAGAAGAGGAACTTCCGGATATTGTCCACAGATGGAGAAGTGCGAACCCGCGGATCCGTGACTTGTGGTATGCAGTCGAAGAGGCAGCTCTTGCAGCCATGCAGACTGCTCAGCCACAGGCAATCTACAATCTCATTTTTAATCTTGAGAGCGATATCGTATATGGGCAGAATTTTCTGACCGTCCAGCTCCCGAGCGGGCGGAAGTTATATTACCCGAGACCGTTTCTCAAAGAGAACCAGTTCGGGAAGATGGCGATCCATTACTATACGGTCGGACAGCAGACGAGAAAATGGGAAGTGACCTCTACCTATGGTGGAAAAATGACGGAAAACATTGTGCAGGCGATTGCAAGGGACTGTCTGGCAGAGACTTTAAGAAGAATTGACGCAAAGGGATTACAGGTCGTATTCCATGTGCATGATGAGGTCATCATCGATGCGCCGATGGATACGACAGTCGAAGAGATCTGTAATCTGATGGCAGAACCGATACCCTGGGCGCCGGGACTGATCTTAAAGGGTGCAGGATTTGAAAGTAACTATTATATGAAAGACTAGGAGGCCGGAAGGTGGAAAATAACAGAACTCTGCTGATCAGCATGGCAGGAACGAGAAAAACAAAACACTGGCCGAGAACAGAGATTACATGGGCAGAATTCGCGGAAAAATTAAAGACGCCGGTACGCAGTACAGAATCTTTGGAAGAATACCTGAGCTTTGCAAAAGTAAAGCAGGATGAGTTGAAGGACGTAGGGGGATTCGTAGGCGGAGTATTTGCCGGAGATATAAGAAAGGCAGCTTATGTAGAAGGGAGAGACCTTCTGACACTGGACCTGGACAATATTCCGGCAGGAAGGACCGAGGATATCCTGAAGCGCGTGGCAGGGTTAGGCTGTAATGCAGCCGTTTACAGTACCAGAAAGCATTGTGGGTACAAGCCGAGGTTAAGAGTTATTGTACCTTTAGACAGAACAGCAACTGCAGATGAATATGAGCCTGCAGCAAGAAAGCTTGCGTCCCTGATCGGAATCGAATTCTGTGATCCGACGACATTTGACGTGGCAAGACTGATGTACTGGCCGAGCTGCTGCAGAGACAGTGAGTATGTCTGTGAGGTATATGACCGTCCGTTCTGCAGTCTGGAAGGGCTCCTTGGGATGTATGGAGACTGGACGGATATCTCACAATGGCCACAGGTACCGGGAACAGATGCTGTAGAAAGACGCAGACTTGCAAAGCAGGAAGACCCGACAGAAAAGAAGGGAATCATCGGAGCATTCTGCAGGACCTACAGAATCACTCAGGCAATGGAGAAGTTCATTCCGGGAATGTATGAGCCTACGGTCATGGAGGGTAGATACACTTACACAGGCGGTTCTACCATTGGCGGTGCTATCGTTTATGACGGCGACCTGTTCTTATACAGCCACCATGCAACAGACCCATGTTCCGGGTTACTGGTCAATGCATTCGACCTGATCCGGCTGCACAAATTTGGAGACCTGGACCAGGAGGCGAAAGAAGGGACTCCGAACAGTAAACTGCCATCTTTTATGGCTATGACAAAGCTTGCAAGCAACGATAAAATGGTATCGGCATTGTTGGCAAAGGAAACATTTGAAAAGGCACAGAATTCCTATGAACAGGTAGAACAGCCGGAAGAACTGGACCTTGCGTGGCTGGATCGGCTTACAAGAGATGGGAATGGAAAGATAGCCAAGACCATCAATAATGCGGTACTGGTACTGGAAAATGACCCGCTGTTAAAAGGGAAGATCGTGACGGATGAATTTGCCAACTGTGGACTTATCCTCGGCAAAGTGCCGTGGAGCAAAGAGGAAGGAAAGCGCAGATGGAAAGACGAAGACGATGCGGGATTCTATAACTACATGGAGCTGTTCTATGGGATTACCGGAAGGGACAAGCTGGACAGCGCCCTTCTGATCGTGAGCAGCCAGAACAAGATCAATGATGTAAAAGAGTATTTAAAAGGACTGACCTGGGACGGAAAAAAGCGCATCGACACTTTGCTTTCGGATTATCTGGGCGCAGAAGATAACATTTATACGCATGCAGTCATGAGGAAATCCTTGTGTGCTGCAGTCGCAAGAGCCATAGTCGGTGCAGTGAAATATGATTACATGCCAATCTTTACAGGACCACAGGGAATTGGAAAGAGTACATTCTTAAGTATTCTTGGAAAGGAATGGTTCTCGGATTCCTTGACCAGTTTCGAAGGTAAGGAAGCCGCGGAGCTGATACAGGGAACGTGGATCAATGAGGTCGGGGAACTGACGGCCATGACCAAGCAGGAGACCAATGCGGTCAAGCAGTTCTTAAGTAAGACGGACGACATCTACCGCGCTGCTTACGGGCGCAGGACGAATAAATATCCTAGGCGGTGTGTGTTCTTCGGCACGAGCAATGAGGAAGAATTTTTAAAGGATATGACAGGAAACCGCCGGTTCTGGCCGGTGGATGTCGGGGTGCACCAGGCAAAGAAATCCGTGTGGAACGAACTGCCGCAGGAAGTGGACCAGATATGGGCAGAGGCTTATATGTACTGGAAAATGGGAGAACCCTTATACATGTCCAGAGAAGAGGAAGAAATGGCTGTAGAGATGCAGGAGAGCCACAGAGAGTCTTCCGGGAAGGAAGGGATTATCAGGGAATTCCTGGAGCGTAAGATACCATCGAACTGGGATTCTTTAGACCTGTTCCAGAGACGCCTGTATTGGAATGGGAATCTGCGTTTAGACGACAAAATAGAGCTTGTGGACCGGGATAAAGTGTGCGCTCTGGAGATATGGACCGAGTGCTTTGGGGGTGAGGCAAAGTACATGAAACGCATGGACAGCAGGGAAATCAATCAGATACTAGGAAGTATGAAGTCGTGGAAACCAAATCGGTCTAAGCGGAGATATGGTCCTCACGGGATTCAAAAAGGGTTCGAATACGTTGCCAAAAGTGTTGCCAAAGCGGAATTTTAATGGCAACTGAATGGCAACATTGGCAACGGACGAAAAAGGAGCATGTTGCCAATGTTGCAAATAAAATTTAAAAGTGCAACGGTTTTGGCAACATTGAAATCGCTGAAAATAAAGGCTTTTCTATATTATGTTGCCAATGTTGCCATATTTTATATATGAGAGTAGAAATAAATAATAAAAAATATATATAGCGTACATAACGCACATAATACAGGGGTACATATACGTGCGTACGCGAGGAACAGTAACGGGAGGGTTGCAAAATGCTGGAGCGGGAAATTGAAAAGAAACTGGTGGACGGCGTACGAAAACTGGGAGGCAGGGCGTATAAGTTCGTGAGCCCGGGAAACGATGGGGTGCCGGACAGGATCGTGGTACTTCCGGATACGGCGCCGATGTTTGTGGAACTGAAAACGGAATCGGGAAAATTATCCAGTCTGCAGAAAGTGCAGATCACAAGACTGGAAAAACTTGGTCAGAATGTGAGAGTGCTGTATGGTCTGGAAGACGTGAAGAGATTTTTGGAGGAGATGCGAAATGGAATTTAGACCACATGCATACCAAGCGCACTGCATTCAGAAAATCATTGAGATACATAAGATCGGCCTGTTTCTGGACATGGGACTTGGAAAAACAATCACGACGCTGACTGCCGTCAAAGAACTAAAGTATAACCGCTTTCAGGTCAGAAAGGTCTTGGTGATCGCACCGAAGAAAGTAGCAGAGGGAACCTGGACGAAGGAAAAGGATAAATGGGATCACACCAAAATGCTTCGGGTATCACAGGTACTTGGGAGCCGGGCAAAAAGGATCCGGGCGTTAAATACACCGGCAGATATTTATATCATCAACCGGGAAAATGTATGCTGGCTGGTGGATTATTACAAGCAGTCATGGCCGTTTGATATGGTGATTGTGGACGAGTCCTCATCGTTCAAGAGCCATAAGGCGAAACGATTCAAAGCATTGGCAAGCATGGAAAGCCATATCGACCGCATGGTGGAGCTGACCGGTACACCATCACCGAACGGACTGGAAGACCTTTGGAGCCAGATATTCTTACTGGACGGAGGCGAAAGACTTGGAAAACGATATACACAGTTCCGGGAACGATACTTTGATCCAGGAGATCGGGGACAGAATATCGTGTATAACTACAAAGCAAAACCGGGGACGGAAGAAAGTATCCTGTCCAAGATATCGGACATCTGTATCAGCATGAAGGCTGAGGATTACCTGCAGCTTCCGGATATCATTTATCATCAGGTGCCGGTGACTTTGGACACGAAAGCAGAGAAAGCCTATAAAGATCTGGAACGGAAAATGGTCCTGGCGCTTCCGGAAGACGAGGATGAGATTAGTGTGACCAGTGCCGCCGCTTTGAGCAATAAATTGTTACAGCTGTCGAATGGTGCAATCTACGATGAGGACCACGAGGTACATGAGATCCATAGCTGCAAGATCGAGGCTTTTCTGGAGCTGATCGAGAGCCTGCAGGGAAAATCAGTTCTGGTATTTTATAATTTCCAGCATGACAGGACACGGATACTGGGAGCACTTAGCAAACTGAATCTCCGGGTGAGAGAGTTGCACACGACAGAAGACGAGGATGCGTGGAACCGTCATGAGGTCGATGTGCTGCTGACACACCCGGCAAGCAGTGCCTATGGATTGAACCTGCAGCAGGGTGGGAACCATGTGATCTGGTTCGGGCTGACCTGGAACTATGAGCTATACACCCAGGCGAATAAACGATTGCACAGGCAGGGGCAGGAGGAAAAAGTAATTATCCATCATCTGGTGAGCAGCGGGACGAGAGACGAGGACGTTATGCTGGCTCTGGAGAAGAAGGACGATGTGCAGAACTGGGTCATGGAGAGTCTGAAAGCAAGGATCCGGAAGATACGACAGGAGGTGTAAAGTGATGCGCTTAAGCGAGACAAAGAAAAAAAGCATGATAGAAAAATGGGTGGAGAACCATAAGACACCGGTTATTTGTCCCGGATGCAATGAAGTCATCCGGGGGGACGATGAACTTGAAAGTGTCGAGTATGTGAAGACAAAGAGAAAAACTGAAATATTTTTTCATCGAGAATGTTACAGAAAAGTGTGGAGATAAGAGAACAGACAAAACGACGAAGGAGTTGAGGACGATGCTCATTAAATTAATATATAAAATCCTGAAAAAACTTATTGATAATTGCGATAAATTCTACTTGGAGGAAACAGATCCGGACGTGATAGAGGCGAAAGAACTTCTTGGTAGAGTGGAAAAAGCTATGAAAGCAAAAGGAGATGATGCTAATGCACATCAGTAAAGACCAGCGCCTCGATGCTATATCAGGTCGTGACCAGATGGCGGAAAAGCCACCAACGGAAGAAGCGAGCAGACGCTTCCGGACACCGGCATGCTACAGCATATTGGGATATTTGGCAAGGCAGAAGGCGAAAAGGAACAAGATTGATACAGGGGAGGAGATAGGACGTGGACAAAGAATGCTTGAAAAGGTATCAGAAGAATCAGAAGGAATTACAGAGCCTTGAAAGAATTCTGGAAAGATTATATCAGCAGTTAGGGGACGTTCCTGAAGTATCGGGTAAAGTAAGTAAGTCTTCAGATGACTTTCCCTACATAGAACAGCATGTTACAGTCAGTATGCAGGAGCCCAAAAGCGCTTCCAGAATTAAGGATAAGATCCGGGAGAAGGAAAACAGAAAGAAAGAGGTACTGTCTGATATGGCACGAGCAGAAAGGATTGTCGTAGGAATACCGGAAGGATTGACACGACAGATTATGGAACAGGTGTATCTGGAAGGAATGAGCCAGCAGGAGGTTGGAGAAGCTATTGGATATACACAAGGAAGGATAGCACAGATCATAAAGACAGTAACAAAAGATTAATAACATTAATAATTTAGATATGTTATTATTATACTGAACTTAGTGAAAAGACAATTTTCATTATGGTTTCTCTTCCTCAAGAAGAACATACAAAACCCAAAAGGAACGGCTTGGTAACAGGTCGTTCTTTTCGTTGCATAATGTCACATTTTGGGATATTATGAGGGTAGGTTTTAGGTATGGGAGGAAATGTTGAATGATACAAATATTAACATATAGTGGAAACGAAGAAAAATTACGAGGAGAAGGCATTAGGCTGAATAAAATTCATGATGCTGAAGCGTTAGATTCATTTGAAATAAATATAATAAGCTTACAAGATGATAATATGTGGGTAACACGGGAGCGTACTCTGGGTACAATTGATACGATTGGTGATCTTATAAGTTTGTCAAAAATGATTGCAAGTAGCAAACAATCCAAGATAATTGTTATTCTTCCACAAAACAACAGATTTACATATAACACGCGGGAGAGCGATTGTGGATATTGGAAACGCAGAGAATTCAAAGATGCGTTGAGGGACTTTCATTATGTTTTAGGCCATGTGTTTCAACCGCTTGAAAGGATAGATTTAATATATGAAAATACAACAACTTTAGTTGGCAATAAAAAAGTATTGGCTTCATTTCATTTTGATGAGAGTGTGAAGCATGTGCTGACGAAGTCGGAAAAAAGTAATAAGCCTACAACAGTGGAAGTTGGAGAAAAGATACTCTCTACGTTAAATATCAGTAATTGCAATGAGGTACGAGATTTCCTGTCATTAATTGGTCTGACTAAAGAAAAATCAAAGGCTCCTGAATGGATGGAAGGGATAAATATGTTTGATGATGATAATCAGTTGGAAATTATTCAAGAGAATAATAAGGCAATAGAAACTGCAAATGAAAATATTTCGAATGCTATGAAAGTTATTAATCAGAACAAAAGATACAAATCCGTTCTTTATACCAGCGGAGACGAGTTGGTGGAAGTTATATTCGAAATATTAGAAAAAATGTTAGGATGTGATTTATCTGAATTCACTGACAAGAAAAAAGAAGACTTTAAATTTATGATAAATGATAAAGTGTTTATAGGAGAGATTAAAGGAGTGACTCCTAATGTAAAGAAAGCGAATGTATCACAGTTAGATGTTCATGTACAAGAGCACTTGGATGATAATGATGAGGAAAGTAAGAATATAATAGCATTGTTGATTATTAATCACCAGAGAAACAAACCAATTTCTGCAAGAGAAGGTGTAAATGATGAGGTAATAAAATTGGCAGAAAGAAATGGTAGTTTAATTGTTGAAACAATAACATTGTTAAAATTGTTTGAGCAATATTTATTAGGGAAAAAGAGCAGAGATGAATGTATAGATACTCTGGCAAATACTACAGGATTATTAGAATTGTGATCAAAACATAATAAGCAAGCAGACAGGGCACCCTACGGGGTGCTTTTCTGATGCAATAAAACAGGAAAGAGAGAGGTGGTGACGTGTCAGATGTAAAAGAACAAATCAAAAATGATTACTTATCCGGTGTCTCTCCGAAGAAATTGTCTGAGAAGTACGACACCAGTTTGAATACAATAAAGAGCTGGATCAAGCGTTATGGCTGGTCGAAGCTCAAGAAAGAGCGGGGTGCACCTTCTAAAGTTGAGGGTGCACCCTCTATTGTACCCGCAAAAAGAAAACGGGGAGGACAGCCAGGGAACAAGAATGCAACAGGTCCACCGGGAAATAAACACGCTGAGAAGTTCGGATTCTTTTCCAAGCATCTTCCGGAGGAAACATTATCCATTATTCAGGAGATGCCGGAAGATCCGTTAGATGTCTTGTGGGATCAGATACAGATTGCTTATGCTGCTATTATCCGGGCACAGAAGATTATGTATGTCCGTGATCAGAATGACAAAACTAAGGAAATGACCTTGGATGGAAGTGAAGCTACCGGATATGATGTACAGCAAGCCTGGGATAAACAGGCGAACTTCTTAGCGGCTCAGGCGAGAGCTCAGAAGACTCTTGAGGGAATGATTAACAGGTATGAGGATCTGCTACATAAGAACTGGGACCTTGCTACAGAAGAACAGAGAGCTAGAATCGAGCAAATTAAGGCTAACACAGACAGGTTAAAATCTGGCGGAAATGATGATGGAGAGGACGGTGTGGTGATTGTCAACGACGCGCCAACAGGTGAAGATATCGGACATTGTGATACCGAAGTATTTGGTGATATTCAACAACAGGAAAGTTAAGCACATCATCCTGACTTCTGGACGTGCCGGCACGAAATCCAGTTATGCAGCTATTCGGACAGATTATCAGGTTGTGTCAGATCCGCATGGTTCTGCAGTCGTTCTTCGTAAGCATCATAACAAGCTTCGGAAGACTGTGTACAAGGAGATGATTCGAGGAATCAACCGTCTCGGTATTTCCAAGAAAAAATTTGCGATTACAAAGTCTCCAATGGAGATTACGTACAAAAAGTATGGCACCACCATTTATTTTTCCGGTTCAGACGGCATTGACGATACCAAGGGTATTATCGATGAGGATAAACCAATCAAGCTTGTAGTATTAGATGAGCTGACGGAGTTCTTTGACGATGGCGAAGGCGAGGATGAGCTGAGCAATATCGAAGCAACATTTGTCCGAGGTAACAGTAGCGGATTCCAAATGATTTATTTATATAATCCTCCGAAGAATCCAAATGCACCAATCAATCAGTGGTGCAAGAAGATGGAGAAACGTGAGGATTGTATTCATATCCACACGGATTACAGAGATGTTCCGATCAGTTGGCTTGGACAGGCGCTGGTTGATTCTGCAGAAGCTATGAAGCGGGCAGATGAAAAGATGTACCGCTGGGTATGGCTTGGACAGGCAGTCGGTGTAGATGAGCTTATCTATTACATGTTTGGAGACCGGCACAGACAGAAGCCTGATCCGAACAGAAGATATGACAGAATTTATATTGGCGGTGATTATGGTCAACAGAATGCGACGACATTTGAAGCATTTGGACTTGATACGTATCGAAAGAAATTTCCAGGACTGGGAGAGTATTACCATAGTGGCCGTGATACGGGAAAACAGAAGAGTCCGTCAGAATATGCACAAGACTTGGTTGAGTTCATGAATGAATTGCATGAGCAGTATGACAACCGGGTCTTTTATATTTTCCTTGATCCATCTGCAAAAGGGCTTGCGGAGGAAATCAGACGGGCGACCAGAGCAGTGAGCCTGGATTATCAGGTATTTCTAAGAGATGCTGAAAATGATGTGGCACTTGGAATCAGCCGTGTGCAGAAAGTGCTGAGTTTTGACATTATGAGCGTATCCCCAAAACAGGAATATGCGGTAAGTGAGTTCGGTACCTACGAGTACGACAAGAAATCCATTGAAAAAGGCAAGGAAGTACCTGTAAAAGAAGATGATCACTGCATGGACGCAATCCGATATTGTGTTATGGGAGCTTGGAAGAGATTAAAATACTGGCTGCCAAAAGACGAAACGGAAGAAATAGATGTATGCGATATTAGCAGGAAGGAGGTAGAGGACGATGAATATCTTTAATTATTTCAAAAAAGCTGGAATCGATACGGTAGATGCATCATTTTACCGGAAGATAGCAGAGTGGGTATCCTGGTATGAAGGAAATGTCAGAAATTTCTCTTTTTACAAGGTGTATGGCGGACGTGGAACATATAAGCGCTGCCGGAGAAAAAGCATGGGGATGGCAAAGAAACTGAGTGAAGATATTGCTGATCTCCTGCTCAATGAAAGGGTTACAATTACTCTGGACGATGAGGCTACGCATAATTTTGTGCATCAGATCCTTGATGATAACCGTTTTCTTGTTATGGGAAATGATTACCAGGAACGGAAAGCATTCACTGGGACGGTCGCGTATATCCCATATTTGGACAACGCTGAGATCGCAGAGGACGGGACAGTGATTTCCGGAAAGATCAGCATCAATTATGTGGACGCACCAAACATTTTCCCAGTCAGTTGGAACAACGGCAAGGTAACGGAGTGCATTTTCGTTTTTCCACACACAATAGCGAGAAAGAAATATGTCCAGTTGCAGTCGCATCTCTTAGAGAATGGTGAATATGTAATTAAAAACACAGTGTTACGGTGTGATTCTGGAAGCCAGGAGGGTACGGAGTTACCTGAGAAAGAGTGGAAACAGTTAAAACCATTCAAGGAGCTTGCAAAAGAAGCAAGAACGGGATTCAGTGAGCCACAGTTCGTGATCGACAGGCTGAACATTACGAACAATGCTGATGAAAACAATCCGATGGGTGTTGCAATCTTCGCAAATGCAATTGATACGCTCAAGAAGCTGGATATTGAGTATGATTCATACTGCAATGAATTCGAGCTTGGCAGAAAGCGTATTTTTGTACGCCCGGAGATGCTGACTAATGCAGATGGTACACCAGCATTTGATCCAGACGACAGTGTATTTTATGCACTGCCAGAGGATGATGCAAATGGAGAAGGCCTTCTGAAAGAAATTGATATGTCTCTCCGGGCAGAGCAGCACAGCAAGGCAATCAATGATGATCTGAATTATCTGTCGCTAAAATGTGGATTTGGTACAGACCGATATCAGTTCGGGGCGACTGGAGCTAAGACAGCCACAGAGATTATTTCGGAAAACTCAGATATGTATCGAATGATTAAGAAGCATGAAATACTTTTGGAAGATGCTCTGAGGCAGTTGATTCAAATTATAATCCGTCTGGGAATGATACTGGGGAATACACTGAATCCTGAATGCGAAATCACCATTGACTTTGATGATTCAATCATTGAGGACAAAGAGACAGAGCGGAGCAGAGACCGACAAGATGTCAGTATGGGAGTCATGAGTCTGGCAGAGTACCGTGCTAAATGGTATGGAGAATCAGAAGAAGATGCTGCTAAGAATCTCCCAGAACAAAATCAGGTGATGGAGTAATATGAAAGATGATTACAAGAATAAGCTTGCAAGTAAGATTGCTTCCAGGTATCAGGATTTGGAAGAGCGTATCATGCAGGATATTGTCCGGAGGATTATGAAAGCTGGTGAAATAACCAGTACTGCAGATTGGCAGATTAACCGGTTACGGATTTTGGGATATTCCTCCGAGGATATCGAAAAAGAAATCAAGAAGGCGCTCAACGCTTCTTATCCAGAGATGTTCGAACTATATGATAAGGTGATCAACTGGGAATACGTCCGGAATAAAGATATATATGAGCAGATTAACGCCGAGTACATACCATTCGAAGAGAATGGACAGCTCAAGCAGATTACAGAAGCAATCATTGATCAGAGTTTTGATGATTTGGAGAATGTGACCAACTCCCTTGGCTTCTACCTGGACTACGGCAATGGTAAGAAGGTATTGACGCCACTTTCTCAAGTGTATACCAAATACCTTGATGCAGCATGTTACGATATTGTAACTGGTGCATTCGATTACAATAGTGTGTTGCGTAGAGTTGTGACACAGCTCACCAACAGCGGACTCCGACAGATTGATTATTCTTCCGGGAGAGCTAACCGGGTTGATGTGGCTGCAAGAAGAGCGGTCATGACTGCAGTCAGTCAAATTACCGGAAAGATATCTGAGTACAACGCACAGAAGCTTGGAACAGAGTATTTTGAAGTGGAGTGGCATGCGGGAGCACGTCCGACTCATGCAGTGTGGCAGGGGCGTGTCTGGTCGAAAGAGCAATTGTATTCAGTCTGTGGACTGGGTACTGTGACTGGACTTCTGGGAGTCCACTGTTATCATACTTATTATCCGTTCTTCCCTGGCATTTCACAGCGCAACTGGTCTGATGATTGGCTGGAGGAGCAGAACCGGAAAGAGGCAGAACCTAAGTCATTTGACGGCAAAGAATATACCTTGTATGAAGCTAAACAGAGGCAACGACAGATGGAAACAGCTATGAGAGCGCAACGCGAGAAAGTGCGATTACTGCAGTATGGTGGCGCTGATCAGGACGAAATCATTCTGCACAAGGCAAAATATCAAGGACAGCTCAACGAGTATTCCAGGTTCTGCAGGAAGATGAGCCTCACAGAGGAACGTGAGCGTATTTATCTGGATATGCGTGGAAAAGTTGCTACGAACAACAAGAGCCAGAATTCCATGTTCCACCCAGAAATGGTTAAGAACGCATCGAAAGACGTAGCTCAGTATAAAAGATATAAAGAAGTTCTTGGAGATCCTGTTGGTTCTCTTGCTAAGTTCGGGCAGTTGAAATATAATGATAGTGAACAGTGGGAAAAGCTTCAGAATAGGTTTTCTACATATGTTGAAATCAACAAGAAAGATTGGTCGGAAGAATTTAAGAACACGTCTAAACAGGCGTATGATAGATTCAGAGAGCAAGGAGAAGAATTATCAGTTCATGCTTTGAGTCGATTACCAAGATTAAATAAGTCAGGATATGAAGTGATTCACGAAGAAGATGTGCTCGATCTAATAAAAACTATGCCGAATTATTCTGAAGGAGAAGAGAAAATGATTTGGTTCAGCCCAAGCAAACAGCTTGTAGTTATAAAAAATAAAAACTCCGGCGATATAGTTAGTATTGTTCGAAGGAAAAATAAAAAGGAGGAATGGACGGATGCAGGTCTTTAAAAAATATATGAATTATATAAAGGATTTTCTTGAAAATACTCCGGAAGATATATATGAGTTTTCTATTATCCTTGAAGATGCATTAGTTGATGAGTACGATGCAATGCATGCGGAACAGCCGAGAGCAACTGAAATATTGGCAGAAGAAACCCCAGACATTTGTGCATCAGCAGAACCGGGAATGAAACCAGAAGAGATTGAAAAATTTAAACGTGAGTTGGAAATTGAATACAACAAAGCGTTAAAAGCAGTTGTGTAGTTACCACCAGTCGATATGACCGGTGGTATTTTTGTACGCATTTTTAGGAGGTATCATGATAACTGTAACAGTAAAAGATAAAAAAATTAGCATGTCTGGTCATGCCTGCCGGAAAGATTCTAGTGGTATCGACCGGGCATGTACTGCAGTATCAGCTCTGACCTGCAATCTGATTAATTCGTTAAGAGGTCTGACTGGTGACAGAATCCGTGCAGATACAGGCAGCGGTATGACGGTAATTGAATGGGAGAATCTTTCAGATGGTGGAAAACTTCTGATAGATTCATGGTTCCTGGGACTTACAGATATCAACCGGGAATACAATTGTATAGAATTTCAGTAACAAGCACCCGAGAGGGTGTTTTTATTATGTCCAAAACGTGAAGACAAGAAAAGCTCGGGAGCCTGTCGAGGCAAAACGGAGGTAAAAAGCATGAGGTACAGAATGAATTTACAGCTCTTTGATGACGGCGCAGGAGCTGGCTCTGGTGGGCAGGGTGGAAATGCCGGGGCTGGAAACGGCGGTCAGGGATCCGCTGGGAGCGCATCCGGAGCGCATAATACCGGAACATATACCTATGAACAGCTGGAAGAGATCGCGAGTGCAAGGGTAGAGCGTTCAGAGAGAACAGCACTTGCAAATTTCTTTCGGACGCAGGGAATGACAGAAACTGAGGTTACACAGGCAATCAATAATTTCAAAGCAGAACGTGCTGCCAATCAGCCAGACGCTGCAAAGCTCCAGAAGGAGCGTGACGATGCTTTGAATGAGGTGCAGCAGATGAAGAATGAAAAATTCTTATCTGGGAAAGGTGTGAAATCAGAAGATCTTGATTATGTCATGTTCAAGGTATCGAAACTTGTAGACGATAAGACAACATTTGAGAAAGCTGCAGAAAGATTCCTGAAGGAGAACCCAAGATTTGCAGGTGGTACGAACAGTTATCGTATTTCAACATCTGCAGGGAACACTTCTGAGGGTTCTGGTGGAGATATGAACGCTTCCATCAATGATCGTATCCGTGCTGCAGCAAGAAGATAATGGAGGTATAAAATGAATAAAAACAGAATGAATTTAAGAATGTTCCAGGACGATGTGAATATTATCGACCGTACCGGAGCAGAGTCCCTGATTCCAACCCAGGAAGCAAAAGAAATTATTCAGGGTACAATTGCGCAGTCTGCAGTACTGTCAAGGGGACGTAAGCTGGCAAATATGACAAGCAAGCAATACAAGATGCCAGTTCTTGATATGCTGCCGATTGCCTATTTCGTAAATGGCGATTCTGGACAGAAAAAGACAACAAAGCAGGCATGGGATAAGAAATTTATCATTGCAGAGGAAATTGCGGTAATTGTACCGATTCCAGAATCTGTATTAGATGATTCAGACTATGATATTTGGGGCGAAGTAAAACCAAGGGTCACAGAGGCATTTGGAAATAAGATTGATGGAGCTGTACTGTTTGGTACCGATAAACCGTCTACTTGGAGAGACGATGTTGTTGCGACAGCCACAAAAGCTGGATCCGTGGTAACACTTGGCTCAGCGGATCCGCTGTATGACAAAATCATGGCAGAAGACGGTGTGATTGCCAAAGTTGAGAATTGCGGATACATGGTCAATGGTCACATGGCTGATATTTCCATGAGAGCGAAGCTTCGCGGGCTGAAAAATACCAACGGTGATCCGTTGTTCAAAACAGATATGCAGGGTTCTACACAGTATGCGCTGGACGGTTCTCCAATGAACTTCCCAAACAATGGTTCATTTGATAAGACTAAGGCGCTGATGATTTCTGGAGATTTCTCACAGCTTGTATATTCCATCAGACAGGATATTACATTTAAGCTGTTTACTGAGGGTGTTGTTCAGAACACAGATGGATCTATTGCATACAACCTGATGCAGAATGACATGGTTGCACTTCGTGCAGTAATGCGTCTTGGCTGGGAGATTCCAAACCCAATTAATGCACTTGCAAAAGATAAAACCAAAAGATGTCCGTTCTCAATTCTGAAAGCAGGGGAGTAGGAGTAAATGTACGCAGATTATTCATATTATGCGGATCACTATGGCGGGGATATTCCTGAAAGGGAATATCCATCTGCTGAGCGCAGGGCTGAAGCTTATATCAGGAAACTGACTTATGTCAGAGGAAAAATTTTTGCAGTTGAAAATACTGCAGTAAAAGATGCAGTGTGCGCGGTGGCTGACGTGTATTATTCCTGTAAAAAGAAGCAGGAAGCAGGTACGGTCAAGTCTGAGAATAACGATGGATACAGTGTATCCTATGCGGTAGAGCAGGCTGACGGTCAGACAATGGAAGAGCTGATCAGAAAGAAAGCGTATGAAGCGGCATCTACATATTTGCTTCCGACCGGGTGGTTATCAAGAAAGGTAGGGTGTTGTCATGCTGACGAATGCGACGATTACAATCTATAACCGGAAGCCGGGCAACAAGAACACATTTGACACCTGGCACAGAACAGTGATTAGAGATGTACATGTGTACGTGGATCACAAGGCATCTGTTGGAGATTCTGGACTTAACAGCGCGGAAGTGTACAAGATTCGTATTCCTACAGATGTGGAGAATGCAGATCAGTATCTTCTACCAGAGGAATATGTGAAGAAAGATAATCCGGGAGATTGCTGGACGATTCAGATTGATGATTATATTGTTCTGGGAGAATGTGACAAGGAGATTGAAAAGCCAGCAGATCTCACCGATGTACGATTGAGACACTGTAAAGTGTTGTCCTGGTCAGACAACCGCTTCAGAGGGCTCCCGCATTGGAGAATAGGAGGCGCTTAAGATGGCATCAAAGAAAAATTTCAGCATTACGACTCCAAGAGGAAGCGTATTCACAGAGATAACGGCGAACGGTTCTGTCCAAGCGAGGCTTGAATGGAATCCGTCATTTGCCCGGACAAAAGCAGAGAATTTTTCGAAAGCTCAAGAGTTTGTCGATTCCGAATGTCTGAGATATATGAATCCGCTCACGCCAAGGAGAACAGGAATGATGATTAAGTCAGCAACACTTGGAACTGTGATAGGTTCCGGATCCATTGAGTACCTGACACCTTACGCCCGCCGGCAGTATTACGAGCATAAGTCTAAAGCGAGATGGTTCGAAAAGATGAAGGCAAGCAACAAGGAGACTATTCTGAAAGGAGCAGAGCAGATTGCAGGACGGTAAGAAGCCGATTATCCAGAGTATCCGGGATTATGTTATGACGTACCCGGATATCGATGACCGGAAAATTAATATTGATTATCTTGGCAATGGAATGGAATATTCTATAGACCCAATTGGGGCAGATCCTATTTATAAAAGATATGTAGATGGGAGCTGCCTGAAACAATTCCAGTTCGCATTCACTTCGAAAGAAGCTTATGATGGTGACGCCAGAACAGGCATTGCCAACAGTGGTTTTTATCAGGATTTTGCGGAATGGACAGAACAGAACAATTTAGACGATATCCTCCCAGAGCTGGACGGGCACGATGCTATACGGGTAGACGTGTTGCAGTCCGGCTATTTATTTAGCACAGAGGAAGATCTGGGGCGGTATCAGATGATTTGCAGATTGATTTATAAGTAGGAGGTACAAAATGTCAGAAGCAGATACAAAAAAGAAATTAGTCGGAAGACACAAAAGAGTGGCATTTATGGACGTTGCCGGTGACGGAAAGACATATACCAGAATGACAGGATTCACGTCCATGTCTGAGAGCAAGAACGCTTCCGAGTACAGCCGCCATTATGTGGACGAAGAAAGTGAGAGAACAGATGTTGTGGGATATGCCCCATCAAACGATTATGAATTTGACCGCTATACCAATGATCCAGTACAGCAGAAAATTGCAGAGATCACAGATGATGAGCTTCTCGGCTCTGATGCGCAGGTAAGCATCGTTGTGGTAGATCTTTTTGATATTAAGGCAGATACACCGAATACATGTGTTGCTAGAAAGCGTGATTGGAGCGTTGTTCCAGACAATTCAGGAGATGGAACTGATGCATTGATCTACAAAGGTAGCCTGAAAGCCAATGGTGAGAAAATCAAGGGTACCGCCACAACAACAGACAACTGGCAGACATGTACGTTTGTAGCAGATTAATAAAAAGATAGGAGAGTGAGCCGATGAGCCTTTTTAAATACGGAAATCTCGAAGCAGAGATTGATTTTACCGATGCGGATTTCCTGGACCGCATTGATGAAGCGAAGCAGAATTTGGAAGAAGACATGAAGGGAATACCTAAGACTGGAAAAGCAGCAGATATTGTTCGCGCACAGTGTCAGTGTTTCTTCAATTTTTTTGACTATATTCTTGGAGAGGGAACGCACGAAGAGATGTTCCAGGGGAGAACCAGCCTCAACATGTGCATAGATGCATCAGATATGATTGCTAAGTTCGAGGAAGAGGAGGTTGACAAGTTGAACAAAAAGTATGACAAGTATACTGTTCAGCAGCACGGAAACAGACAGCAAAAGCGCAATTATAATAAGCAACAGGGAAAGAAGCACAATAAAGGAAATGTTAGTTATTATCCTAATGGTATCAGGTAGCACGCCATGAACATTCTGATTGATAAGTTCCCCGATACGGTATGCGTAAACGGGAAAGACTATGAGGTCGAGACAGATTTCCGGGAATGGATACGATTCACGAAGTTGGTGGAAGACGAGGACGTCCCGTGGCAGATTAAGTGCCGGCTATTATTGCAGTGGTATATAGATGGAATTCCGGACGATTTGGAAGAGGCGATTGAGGCTCTAGGGGATTTTCTTACAATGAGGCAGGATGGCGAAGAATCCGATGAGCCAATGCTTCCACCAAAACAAGTGTATTCTTTCGATGAGGATATGGTTTGGATTTACAGCGCATTCCGCGAAGCATACGGAATCGACCTGCAGTCTGTGCCATATATGCATTGGTGGGAGTTTCAGACGCTGTTCATCGGACTTCCGGACAACACAGAAATCAAACAGCGCATTTTGTACCGGAACACAGACCTCCGGGATATCAAGGATAAGGACGAGCGTAAGAGAGTAAAGAAGATTCAAGAGGCAGTTGCTCTCAAGAAAAAGAAGTGCAGGAAAATGACAGATTATGAGATTGGAGATATGTTCGCATAATGAAGAATATGATCAGGATCCCGACAGAACGAAAGTGGTATAGATGTCCTTATTGTGGTAAGAAGTTATTGATTTACGAGGATACAGCCAAATGTAGTGGAGTGTATCTGAACTGCCGGGAATGTAAAAGAGAAATAAATATTAAGATTTAAAAGCACATGTGAGCCGTTGAGCCGTGCTATCAGAAAGGATGATAGTATGGCAGACGGATATTTGAATTTTGATACCAAGATAAATGAAAAAGGTTTTAATGAGGGCGTTAGTAAACTAAGCAGTCTCGGAAAAAGCGGACTATCCATAGTGTCTAAGGCAATGACTGGAGCTGTGGCAGTTGTAGGAACCGCTGCCGGTGTAATTATTAAGTCGTCACTTGGTGTTGTTGCGAATATGGAGCAACAGGTAGGCGGTGTCGAAACACTGTTCAAGGATAGTGCGGACACCGTAATCAAGAATGCTAACCGTGCATATAAAACAGCGCAGATATCTGCAAATGATTACATGTCTACAGTCACGAGTTTTTCTGCATCCTTGCTGCAGGGACTTGGTGGGGATACGGCTAAAGCAGCAGAGATTGCAGATATGGCGCTCATCGATATGGCGGATAATGCCAATAAGATGGGTACCAACATGCAAGATATCCAGAACGCCTATCAAGGCTTTGCTAAGCAAAATTATACGATGCTCGACAACCTAAAGCTAGGTTATGGCGGTACTCAATCGGAAATGATTCGATTGATTAATGATTCTGGAATCCTAAATGAAAAGATAAGTGATCTGGACAATGTCACATTTGACCAGATGATCCAGGCAATTCATGTAATTCAGCAGAATCTTGGAATTACAGGCACTTCAGCGGAAGAGGCCGGAGAAACCATTGAAGGATCTGTTAATTCTGCTAAGGCAGCATGGGAGAATTTCCAAGGCGGAGTAATAACAAGTCAAGAGCTTGTAGAAACATTTGGAACAGCAACTCAGAATATTCTCAAGAATCTTGGTGAGATAGTCCCAAGATTGGGAAAAACCGGACTTGAAGTTGTTGGGGCAATTGCTGATAAAATTGGCGATTCCGTTCCAGCGGCGAAAGGTTTTGCTGATGCAGTTGGAAACATTACTGATAAGCTCGGCAGTATGGATACCGGACAACTTGCAAACCTTGGTAAGATGTCCGCAGTTCTGATTGGAGCTGTTCCTGCATTTTCGTTGATTGGCAAGAGTGCCGGAACATTTTCCGATATTCTTGGTGGACTTGGAGATGTCACAGGAGGAGCGATTACTGCAATCGGTAAGTTTCCAGGCGGATTAAAAAATGCCAAGGGAGCAATTACTGGATTTGCTGGAAGTCTAAAGAATTTAGGCAGTTCAATTGTTGGACCATTTCAAGTATTAACGCCGAAGCTTAACAGTGTTATCGGAAAGACGTTCTCTTTTTTACCGACTAAGATTTCCGGATACGTTGGAAAGATTGGTCCTGCAGTAGCCGGAAAATTTTCTAAAATTACATCCGCATTTCAAGATTTTGGTGGGTACATCGGAGCCTGGGGAGGGCAGATAGGAACAGCATTCCAAGGAGTTCTTGGAAAAGTAGCCGGATTCATGCCCGCATTTGCAAATCTTATGGGATTTGGGGCTGTACTCGGAGTTGTAGCCGTGGGGCTTGGCTTATTATACAGCCAGTTCGGTACACAGATAGACCAGATACTGCTTATGATGCAAACTAAGGGACCGGAGGTTATCACTAATTTCTGTAATGGAATTGTAGCAGCATTACCGAATTTGATTGCGCAAGGCGCTACGATGCTGAATAACCTCATGCTTGCGATTACAGCAAATCTACCGGCAATTATTCAAGGTGGTATTGCAATTGTATCTACTCTGATCACAGGCATTGCGCAGCAGTTACCTACATTGATTCCAACAGCGCTCATGATGATTGTGACGTTGGTCAGTTCCTTACTGTCTAACGTTGGTCAATTGGTAGACGCAGGCATTAACCTATTGGTGGGACTGGCTCAGGGAGTTGTGAATGCACTTCCACAGCTAATTAATAAGGCACCGACGATTATCGGGCAGTTAGCAACGGCAATTATTTCCAATCTGCCGAAGATTTTGCTTGCTGGAATTAAGATTATAACGATTCTGGGAACCGGACTTATCCAGGCAGTGCCACAGCTTATTAGTAAGATTCCATCGATTATCAGCCAAGTAAAGAACGCATTTACAAGTGTTGATTGGGGCAGCGTCGGAATGAACATCATTAAAGGAATTGCGAACGGACTCAAGGGTGCCGCAGGAGCAATTGTAGAAGCTGCCAAAGGTGCAGCGGAAAGCGCACTGAATGCGGCCAAGAATGCATTGGGTATTCATTCCCCATCTAGGGTATTCCGTGATCAGGTAGGTAAGATGATGGCTCTTGGAATGGGAATCGGATTTGAGCGGAATATTCCAGTCAAGTCCATGAGTACCGGAGTTCAGAGGGCTGTAGCTGGATTACAGAAATCCGTAGACATTGCACTGTCTGCAAGAACTTCTGATAAGACTGTAGGAGGTGTGAAGAGTATGCCAGGATTCGATAATAATGATATTGATTATGACAGGCTGGAAAAAATCCAAATGAAAGCAGCGGATAAGCTTGCAAAACGTCCGATATTTCTTGATACGAAACGGATAGACACACCATTACCGGAAGGAGCGGTACCTGTATGGTAAAAGCGTATTATAAAAATAGTAAAGGAGAGGTGCTCTGGTTGACCAGGGCACCTTTTCGCACAGTTGAGGCTGATTGGTTCGATTCCACCTGGGAAGAGACCGACAGCGGATATGAGAAAGAAATTACAATTGATGTTTTTGGAAAAAGAGAAGAATTCACGCAGAACATGGAGACTCTGTACAGAATTATTTCTGTAGATTCGGAGACGGGGAATTATGGCCGGCTCTATGTGAACGATACATTTTTGCCGTGTCAGATCTACAAGACTAAAAAATCCGGTTGGAAGGGTTACGTGTACACGGAAGTCGTACTTACATTTTTAGCTCCGGAGCTGTCATGGATTACAGTCCTTGAAAAGAGATTCTATCCGCAGGAGCAACCGGCTCTGGAAAGTGGGCTTAACTTTCCGTTTAATTTCCCGTTTAACTTTGCTGACGAGAAGCGTGGATCCAGTGCATTTGAAATCGACCATATTATTCCATCTGATTTCGAGATGATAATTTATGGTCCATGCGTGAATCCAAAGGTGCTGATTAATGGATACCCATATGAAATCCTAACAACACTGGAAAGCAATGAGTACCTGGCACTGAATACCTTGGAGGAAACAGTTGTGAAATACCTGTCTAATGGTACGACAGCCAATCTTTTTGACGTTCGCGGATATGATTATTCCATATTCGAAAAGATACCATCGGGACTTGTGTCTGTGAATTGGAGCGGAGACTTCGGAATAGATCTATACATATTCCTGAAAAGGAAGGAGGCAGCATGGTAATACTTGCTACAAAACAACGAGAGATTGGAAGCAATCCACTGAGAAAAGCCAATTGTACCTTCGACGTGAACGGGGAAATGAAGTTCTCTGTAAAGATTGCCCGGTGCTATTGGACAGAAGAAATGACCTACGGGAATCTAGTATATATTCCGGACACAGAATTCGGAGGGGTTGTTGGAGAGATTCTTACCAGTACTACGTTAGATTATGTAGAACTGAAAGGCTATACATGGCGAGGACGATTAGCATACAAAGCCATTGAGCCACCGTCAGGAAGTGATTATAAGGTTGTGTCGGGAGAGATTAACACAGTGCTTAAATCGCTTATAGAGCCTGAATTTGGAGGTCTGTATGTAGTATCCGGTGAGAATACCGGAGTCTCTGTGAGCAATTACCAGTTTGACCGATATTGTACGTTACTGGAAGGCATTACAAAGATGTTGAAATCAGTCAGGTATCGGCTAGATATCCGACATAAGAGAGAACAGGGAGTTCCCGGATATATTTTGATCAGAGCGGTTCCAATTGTAGATTATTCTGATCAGATAGAGTTGTCCAAGGATTGCGGTCTGAATTATACAATGGAAGATATCCGGGACGGAATCAATCACTTGATCGTAACCGGCAAGGGTGAACTGCAGGATAGAAATGTATTTCACCTGTATGCCTGGCCGGACGGGAGTATTAAGAAGACGCAGTATTACAAAGGACTTGATGAAATTACTCAGGTCTATGAGAATACATCGACAGAGACAGATCAACTGGAAGACCAGTCAATTGATAAGCTGACAGAGCTGATGAGTAAGAAAAAATTCGGCATGGATGTGGAGAAGCTTGGCATTGATGTAGGTATCGGAGATATTATTGGCGGACGTGATTATCTGACTGGTATGTACGGAGCAAAACCTGTTGAGAATATTACATGCAGCATAACTGCAGGCGTGATATCGAAAGAATATGAATTGGAAGGAGAAAATGACGATGGAAATAGTTAGTGGATTAGGCGAAAAGCCTCATGTGACGAGCCAACAGTTCCGACAGATTCTGGAAGGAACTATTGGACAGAAAAGCTATATTGTGACTTCTGGAGAGAATTTAGAACCGGAGCTGGCTGCCAACAATCTGCTTAAGATTCGAAGCGGAATGATGAGTCATCACGGAAATGTATCCAGTGTGAAGATTGGAACTTATGATGAAGTGGAGTTGACGAATGGAAGTCAGGGCATGAAACGTATCGATCTTGTGGTTAACCGATATACAAGGAATGCCGAGACGAACATAGAAAAAAATGAATGGGTTGTAATCATGGGAACACCCGTAGCGTCTAACCCAGTAGCTCCGGCATATACTGTCGGGAACCTGCAGAAGGGTGACCTTGTAGATGACTGCCCGGTATTTGAGTTGCATTATGACGGAATTAATGTGACAGAAGTTAAAAAAATGCTGTCAGTTCTGCCTAATGTTGCTGAATTAAATAGCAAAACAATTAAAGCATTTGGAGCGTCAGAAAGCGATTATATAAGCTTTACAGCGCCATTTGACTGTTATGCAATTATAGAATTTTCATGTCTTGGCTGGGGCTATGATGGCGGGTTTTTAGAGTTCCAGATTAAATCATCTGAATCATTGCCAGAGATATTTGCTCACACAGGTGGTTGCTCTGGAAATAATAGCGTTTATATTCCTTTACTTGCAAAAAGCTGTTTTTCTGGATTAAAAAAAGGGAAAACATATAGTTTTTCCCGTAAGAATCTTTACGGTTCATTTGGAAATAGTTGGAATATAAAATGGTCAGCTATATGCATACCGGCGTGATTATTTACGAATACTTACTGACACCCCTAACATATGCCCTGATATGTATCCACCGCCATACGCCCATATTACAAGATATCCATCAGAATCGACTTCCATTGCCGATATCATAGTAGTTTGTTGATTTGGTTGCCCCTCTCTATATAGGCATGTGACTTGTGGATAACAGCCTGCAAATTCCTTACCAACAAATTCTCTAGCATGCAACCAAGTTGTGCTGTAGTAATGCAATACAATTTCACCATTGTAGAAATGTGGTATTTTGCTATTTTATTAAGTACTCCTCCTTTCTTGCATTAATAAAGTTACGTATATAAAAGCGCATAACAAAAGCACCCGACCATTGCCGAGTGTGAAGTGAGTGTGAATTGTGGTAAAAAAGTTATGCGCTTAAATATTTCTTGTGGTGATATTTCACCGATTCCTGATCAACGCTGCAGTAGAGCATTGTCGTCTCAGTTTTGGCGTGCCCGGCCATGATAGAAGCTTCCTGTAACGGCATGCCTCTGTTAATGGCATTAGTAATGGACGTACCTCGAAATCTGTGTGGATGAGCCTTTTCGACTCCTGCACGTTCTCCGGTACGTCTTATCATATCTTCTATTCCAGCCTTCGATAGCCGATTGTGTGGACTCTTAAGTCCTACAAATAATGCCGGATTATTATCGGTTCTGCTCTGCAGGTATTCCTGCAGATACATGTTCGTTCTTTCATTCAGGTACACCGTCCTTTCTTTTCCACCCTTACCATATACAATTAAATCCTTACTGCTCCAACGAATATCATCTCTATTAAGGCTTGCAAGCTCCGACACTCTGACCGCCGTGGAATATAAGAATTCCATCATAGCCTTGTCCCGGATAGTTGCACAGCTTCTAAGCAACTGCTCACGTTCCGTATCTGTGAATGGACGCTTGACGCGTTTCTCCACCTTGATTGATTCCACCAGTACCATCGGATTCTTCCGGATTCTATCATGATCACGCAACCACACGAAAAAGCTACTGTATACTGCACGCACTCCTTTGAGCGTGCTATTTTGCACCTCCCGGATGCTCTTATATGCTCGCATATATCTGGATATATCCCCGTCTGCTATGTCTGCCACTGGCTTATTGATGTATGATAACAATCTTGTCAGCTCATATCGATACCGATTAACCGTATCAGTACTCTTGCCCTCCAATGCCTTAGACATTAAGTAATCTTCCAGGTCAATCCTCCAGGAATCATCCACGCATTGTACCTCTGTCTTTTGTGCGACGTCGCACCCAGCGAATACCATGTGCAGCACATTCTTAAGCTCCCGGATTTCCTCGTCCTCCAAGGCTGGTTGCATTCTCCTTAACACTTCCATGATTCGTTGTTCCATATCGATCTCCTTTTTGCTTTATGGTAGCATGTAGGAAACTCATATGACGCAACAATTCGTTGCTGAATTAAATAGCAAAATGATGGCTGGTGATTACACTGTCATTGATTTATCTGGTTGGATTTTTAGTTATAAACAACTCGGAAATAACTTACTATGGTTTAACATTGCTCAAAACATAAATAACCAAAGTGCAAGTAACCGAAGAGATCAGGGCGTAAAAAACCATTCACCCTACCGTTTGACCAACATTCTTTCGGTCATATAAATGTTGCTGGATATCCGGTAGGCGAAGATATCTTTTCCTTTTACAAAGATGGGTCTGTATGGATGGGAAGTACCGGATACGATGGATATGCTACATATCATGCATCCGGGATACTTGTAATTAATTAAAGTTGTTTCCAACTATGAGCCACGGATCCGTCCTTGTTGTTTTTCATGATGTACTGGGTCATGCTCATATCCCATGCAACTTTAAGATAGCCGTTGACTTCTCCATTAATGTAGATTGTAGACACCAACATAATGCCAGCCCAGTCAGATGGCGCGCCGTTGCCATAGTAACTGCCATAACGATACAAACCATCATCCCAGCACCCATATGCGAGATTTTCGGATGCATTAAACACTTTAAGTGCATGACCATTGTCATTTTTAGAATTTAATATTTTTATATTGCTATTTTATTAAGTACTCCTCGGAAAGGAGTAACAATTGAAGATTATTTTCAATGACGCAACGGAGCTGGTTGTCCAGTCGGCATCGATCCGTGTAGATGGAAGTCTCCTGATCAAGACTATATCGGCAACGGAAGAGGAACTTCGAACCGTGTTCCAGGATAAGTTCAAGACTCAAAAGATGACCGTGACAGAACGGGAGTCCACAGTCGCAACTTATGAGAATTACACCAATCTCAACGCTCTTGTGAAGTACATTGGCGGAATTCTAGGAGTAGTGATATATCGGGAAAAAGAATCACCAATGGATCGTATTGATGCACTGGAAGAGCATGTGGACAATCTAACGGAAGCTAACAAAAGCCGTGAGGCTGAATGTGCAGAGCTTATCGCTACCGTGGACAGTATCCTCACAGACGTATTGCCGGCACTGCTCGGCGATGGCGCAGAAGAAACTGATACAGAAAATACGGATACAAAATAGGAAAGGAAAAGAAAGGATGAATGATATGGCAACATTTATTGCAAGCAGAATTATGGAAGAGGCAAACAAAAGCACAGAGGCAGGACGGAAGAAATACCGTGCATATTTTAGGACAAGATTGTACAAAAAATGGAAAGACGAAGTGGACACAATCCTGGAAATCGATGGTTACGATGAGGTCATCGTGGGCTAAGGAGGTGTAGTATGGTAACATTACTTGATATTAAGCGCACGTACAGTGACGGAGGTATGCGTCTGTTACTATTGGCGGACAGCAAAGAGGACACGCTCCCGACACTGCTTTCGGACATAGACGGATTAAGCGGTGCTGGGGGGGGTTACTCCGGGCAGTATAGTAATTACTCCTGCATCAGATGTATGCATTATGGCCAATGATGGCACATGGGGGCCGTGGTTATGATGGATAGCTTATTATTATATAAAATCCTCAAGAACAGAACCGGGGCAGAGATATCTGCCTCCGGGAACCCAGCAATCATGTCAGATACATTAAAGAATAATCCGATGAATGAAATGAAAGTGTATGGCTGGAGTAAGCAGGAGACGACAACCGGGGCGCAGCTATTCCCAACCATAACTCCAAGTATAGAAGAGAAAAACGGTATAACTGTAGAATACATGGAGCACGGGAAAATACACATCAGTGGGACATCGGAAAAGACGGTGGATTTTATGACACCGACATTTGAGCTTTTGGCTGGAACATACACGCTTTCGATGGGAATTAACATTGATAATACTCTTATGAGATGCACATTGAGTACGGCAGAAGGATTACCATATTTCGATATACTTAATAATGAGGCAAGCAAGACAGAAACAACAGAAGATAATATGATACTATATCTTTTGTTACGTGTATACGGTGGAAAAACTATAGATATAACGATTCAGCCTATGCTTAACACGGGCACATCTCCGCTCCCGTGGGAGCCTTACACCGGCGGACAGCCAAGCCCATCGCCAGACTATCCGCAGGAGATTGTAAGCGCTGGCATGAAGTGGAGCACTGGAGCACAGTTATACGATATGGATACCAGGCTGAATGTTGACGGCATTGAATATAAAAAAAATGGAACATCTTATACAGTTAATATTGTGAAAATATCTGGAAATTTGCTTTATGGAGCTCCGTTTCAATTTTCTAAAGAGGATGTAGACGCAACGTTGAGCGTTTCTCAATTTTTCAACCTGGAACGGGCTAATGTCAGAATTAGTTTATTGGACTCGGAAAGTAATATTGTTGGTACGCTATGGGCAGATAAGGCTAAAAAAGAGCTTAGTGCAAAATGCTCAAAAATAAGATTTGACTGGTCAAAAGGTGGCAAATTCATAGTATCAGACTTGATGCTGAATTTTGGAAACACCGCTCTCCCATACGAACCGTATACAGACGGTGTTCCGAAGCTCTATGGAGATAAGGTTAATGTAGATGTGTGTGGAAAAAATTGGTTGCATGTTACTCCGTTCAGTACCAAATTCCAAAACGGAGTAACATTTGAGTATGTCAAACCTGGTGGAATTAAGGTTACTGGAACGGCAACCGCAAATGTAGATAGCCCGATTTTCCCGATAGAATTAGAGCCAGGAGATTACTATGCTGATAGAACAATAGCGAAACCAGCTGTAGTGGTAGAACGAAATGGAAAGTATACATGGATTGATGGCAAATTTTTTAAGATACTGCAAAATGATGTGCCTAAATACTGGTACTTTCCGATATTACAAGGCGATACTGTAAACGCTACAATCTATCCACGTATCTACAAAAAGGAAGAGGCGCCACGATTCCTCTCCATCAGCACCCCAACCGGACTCCCAGCTATTCCAGTGGACTCAGATGGAAACTACACCGATGCCAATGGTCAGCAGTGGATAGCTGATTATGTGGATTTGAAGCGTGGGAAGTATGTACAGAATATATGTGACTTACCGCTAAAAGATATCAACCTCGAATGGTGTACCTGGGGAGTGAATTATATTGTCAGTAATGGTACTGGATTTTATGCGTACTTAACGAAATATGCGCATGTAGGAAATACAAAAACATTAGCTACTATATGCCAACATAATGCTGACGCCTGGGGAGGGAGAAAAATTGGTTGCAATGCAGAAGTGAATAGTAACTATATTACAATTTCATTGCATACAAGTGATTTAGATGATGCATCGGATAACAAAAAGGCAATAGAATCTTTCAAAAAGATTGTTGAGCAGACGGATGCACACGTATTATATGTTCGTGCAGAGCCAATCGAGCGCGACCTCACGCTAGAAGAAATCGAGGCATACAAGAACCTTGTAACTTATGCCGGAACAACCATCGTGGAAAATGATGCAGAATGTTATATGGAAGTCTCTGCCGGTGGAGGAGACAACCTTAGAGCAAAGAAGCTGGCGTTGATACTGGGAGAGTAGAGGTGATCATATGGAAATACGTGCAAGACCAAGAGGTCTTATTTTTATACAGAAAATTCAAGAATCGAGGTACATAGAGTGTATGTAGACGTAAACACAATCATTATGGCCGGAAGTCTGTTGACAGCCGTAGTGGTTATTTTTTCTGCTATTTTTGCGGTGTACAAGTGGTACTTAAAACAAAATCAGCAGGACGTAGAAATTGAAAGAGTAAAGTCAGAACAATGCTTGCTGACTTATGGAATTCTCGCTTGCTTGAAAGGACTTAAGGAGCAGGGGTGCAATGGCCCAGTAACTGAGGCAATAGACAAGATTGAGAAGCATATAAATAAGCAAGCGCATGATCAGGAGGATTAGATGATATGGATATTACAACATTAGGAACAGTAGTTGGAATCGTAGCAATCTGCTATGTGATTGGACTTGGCTGTAAGGCTTATGAGAAAATTCCGGACAAATGGATTCCGGTCATCATGGCTGTATGTGGCGGAGCTCTGGGCGTTGCCGGACTCTACACAATGCCGGATTTTCCGGCCGGAGATGTGATTAATGCAATTGCGGTCGGAATGGCGAGTGGGTTGGCAGCGACCGGAGTAAATCAGTTGTATAAACAGCAGTGTAAGTAGAGGGCGAGTAATCGTCCTCTTATTATTTATGTGCGATGTCGCACAGGAAGGAGAAGAGTATGAACATTATCGAAACAAACCTTAAATTTGGAGCATTATCCACACGTAAATCAACCAAGAGAGCAATCCTGCATCACGCAGAAGCTTCCAAATGCACTGCAGAGGATATCCACCGTTGGCATCTGCAGAACGGCTGGTCCGGTGCTGGTTATCATTTTCTGGTAAGAAAAGATGGCTCTATCTACAGACTCCGACCAGAAAACGCAGTCGGTTCCCATGCAAAGGGTAGCAATTCAGACAGTATCGGAATCTGCTTTGAGGGGTCTTACATGACGGAGACCATGCCACAGGCACAGATCAACGCCGGCCGAGAGCTGTTGAGCTACCTGAAAGGCAAATATGGATTCAGTAAGGTCCAGGCGCACAGAGATGTATGCTCTACCAATTGCCCGGGCACGAATTTCCCGTTCACGGAGATTGCGGGAGTAGCTGCATCAGCGCAGACTCCAACACCAGCACCAACACCAACGCCAGCTCCAAGTGGACCATCTTACCGGACAGGAACCGTCTACACTTTGCTGGCTGATCACCTCAGAGTCCGCACTGGTCCGGGAACAGGATATACAACCAAGTCACGTAAGCAACTGACAGTCAATGCCAGGGAACATGCTTATAGCAACGGCACGCTCAAGAAAGGCACTCGCGTAACCTGTAAGGACGTTCGCAAGAACGGTAGTGACATCTGGATCAAGATTCCAAGCGGCTGGATTGCTGCATATTATGGTGGCAAGAAGTACGTAGGGTAGTGTATAATCTGACATATATAATAGGTAGAAACTTCTTTATACGTCCTTGCAAAATGGTCATCCAGTTTGGACATTGAACCTGTCTTCCATCGCAATACTGTGTAAGTATCGGCTGTCTTACATTTGGTCTTGCAAGATAGTCGGCAAATAATTCATCTACGATGATTGAAATAGAATCGTAAATATTCCGTTCAGGAATCCATTTGTGGTCAAATGCAGTGGAAGATGTAATAGTAAAATCATAGCCCTGGTTCCGGTACCCCATCGTAATTGGTCATTCTGGGTTGGGGACAAAAGTGGTCTAAATCCACTTTGAAATGAATTACAACTGTATCATCTGTGATATCAATCCGTTCAATCAATTTATTTACAAGTACCCGTTTTGTTGCAACATCTGCATTCATAAAGATATCTTGCCACGTTGGCAAATTATGATATAAATTTTCCCAATCCTCCTGACTAACGGAAAGATTTTTTATATTTGTTTCCAATTCCTCAACAACTGTTTTCTGTTTCGATGCTTTGTCTTTTTGCCTTTCAATACTCTTTGCAAGGTCTTCCAACGACAATGGGTATGTACCTGTAATTGCATTTGGAATTGCATCATTCAGAATATCAATATTTTTTTCGATTTCCTGTAAGTTTCTTTTTTCACGTACAAGAATCTGTTCCTGTTGACTCTTTTCAAAAGACTGATTTTCTAAAATCTGTTCAAATATATTTTCATCTTCCTGTAATCGTCCGACATACTCAGATAATTTTTTAAATACGATTGGTTCTATTTTATCCGCACGAATCTGCTTCATTTTTTCATGTGGAACACCCTGCCATACATTTTGACACTTATAAATACTTTTCTGAGAACTCCTGCGTTCCCCTGTTCCTTTAATTGTCCAATAATCATACTTTGTACCGTTAGTCAGTTTTCGCCCACAGTAACCACAATAAGCGACATCAATCAAAGCCAGTTGTCCGTCATTTCGTGAAATAACAGTTGCCTTTTCATTCCATGGCTGTTTTTGATACTTTGTCCCTCGTTTCTGACGACTGATTTGAACTTTTTCCCACACATCACGATCAATAATAGTAATTTCATCATTTGGCTTTTCAGCAATAATCCAATCCTCTTGTGATAGAGAACGATATCTACCAGCAGTATGTTGTCTCCTTCCATATGCAGTATATCCAGCATAAATCGGATTAGTAAGAATACTTGTAATTGTACCACTTTTCCACACATCATTGGGAGCTAAATTCTTATATCTATTATCTAAATTTAATGTTGTTGCTATTTTCCCTGAACCATACTCTTTATATAATGAAAGTTTATAGATATATTTTACCACTTCTGCTTGTTCTGGCACAATAACCAGATGTTTCAATGCCCTTTGATGTTTGCTATATTCTCCCGAATACTCTAATTTATATCCATAAGGAGCTTTACCACCCATAAATTTCCCCTGTTGTACAAGTTTTTGGGCAGTGTCCTTTACTCGCATACCAGTATCAGAACTACTTTTTTCTGCCATTCCATATTGCATGGCTAACTTTAGCATCCCCATAACATCTCCAAGGTCAGGAGTCAATAGTCCATCTTTGACGGTATACACATCTACTCCAAACTGTTTTAAAGACATAATATACATTGGAATCTCCAACATTCTTCTCCCCAGTCGGTCATCTTTATATGCCAACAGAATATCATATTCTCTATTTTCTGCATCACGTAAAGCTTCTTGTAAAACATCTCTATCGGCTACTGAATTTTTATAGCCACTGTTACTTCCCTCAAAATATTCTTTAGAATCTAAAATCCATTCCTCATGTTTCTTCACTTCCTCTACAACAAGCTTACGCTGAATAGATAAATCTCCATTTGCTTCCAACTGTTGGTCAGAACTTACACGAAGTAAAATTCTTACTATCTTTTTGGTATCTTCTTTTACGTCTGTCATATGATTTTCCTCCTCGATCTTGAAATACGACCATTTGTATTATCTTCACAACTCTCTTACATTTTCTGTGTTGTATTAACATGCATCTCCGTATCTAAACTGTTTTTTCTGCCATTCCATATTGCATGGCTAACTTTAGCATCCCCATAACATCTTCAAGGTCAGGAGTCAATAGTCCATCTTTGACGGTATACACATCTACTCCAAACTGTTTCAAAGACATAATATTCATTGGAATCTCCAACATTCTTCTCCCCAGTTGGTCATCTTTATCTGACACTAAAATATCATATTCTCTGTTTTCTGCATCACGCAAAGCTTCCTGTAAAACATTTCTGTCGGTTACTGAATCTTTATCCCCCACGTTATTTCCTACAATATATTCTTTTGAGTCTAAAATCCAATTTTGATGTTTCTTTACCTCCTCTATAATAAGCTCACGCTGAATAGATAAACTTTCATCCATCTCTGACTGATAGGTTGAATTTGCACGAAGTAGAATTCTTGCTGTTTTTTTAGTGTTTTCTTTCATATTTTTCATTTGATTATCCTCCTTAGATATCTGAGTACAGTAATCTGTATTTCTTTATAAATCTGTTACATTTTCTGTGTTGTCTGTTCCTTTAGAAGCGTTAACATAATTTGTTTTACTTCTTTCAACTGTGTTTCTTCCATCTCGCAATTGTTTTGTTTAGGGAAATCTAATATAACTTTAAAACCATTTGCTTCTGTTTCAAAACATTTACGTGACACGTTCTTCAATTTTGCCTCCACAAATAGATTACTTGTTACATCTTTATTTTCAGCAGGCTTGTCACATTCCTTGGATGTAAATGTGTTTATTATATGTTCTTTCCCAGAGTGATTAAAAGATGGGAATTTAGAAATTTCCTGTTTCATATCGGTACCTCCAATAAATTCATATTGTTGATGCCTTTATTTTTCGAGAAAAGTTTCCTCGCGGAGAAAGACAATCTGAATAATCCGCTTCATCTTTTGAATCATCGTAAAAGTGAATACCATTCGGAATTTTTTAATCTTGTAATATATATCCATCTGAAATCACTTTGTTTTTTTCTTACGTTTAAGAGCAGTATCATAATATTCAAGTAAATTATTTTCGGGATTCGGACTAGTCTTTACATCTTTCCTGTCTGAACTGTAGTCAACGACCTCGTCATAGTCATCCTTTGAAAATTTATATTCATGATGTTTCATTATTTTTAATTCCTGTAATTTGTACCAATTTTGTCTTAATGCATTTAGCTGTCGATTAAAACGAATGGTTTTGGGATAAAAAGTAATACCAATAATTGGCTCTCTGCCATCAGAAAAGCTACGAAAAAACTGTCCACAGCAGTGGCAAAGATAAAAGTAATTACCATCCAGTAAAAAATCTTTGTTTAAAGCTCCGCATACGGGACATATTTCAACGTCTATATACATTATTCTTTTCATACACATTCACTCCAATCTGAAAATATTTGTTGTATTTCTTTTGCAAGCTGTTGTTGACTTCCTGAAAATTGATCTATAAACTCTTTGAATTCGTATTCCACATCTAAAAAGAACGGATAAGATGCCCGTGAGTAAAACGTCAACCACCCCCTTATCATCGGGTCAATTTTTCCTATCTTTTCTTTTTTGCTAAAAATAGATTCGTCCAATATAATGTCTTTTGTCTTTTCTTTCAGCGAATTAATCGCCTTAAGAGTAGGAAAGCATTTTATTTTTCCATTTTGTTTACAGATTCTCCATCCCAGAAAATCAAATCCATCCGTGACTTTGCACAGGGTTGTTTTTCCTTTTGAGAGTTTCAACCCTCTGTCGGAAAGAAAATCATCAATTTTCGGAAGCAACACTTCTCGCAGACCAAATGTCGTATATACATCGGCTGGAAAGAGTAAATCATCAGCATAGCGTATAAGAATACCTCGTACATCAGAACCGATAGGCTCAACATCTGCACCGAAAGGTACATCTATGCCGAAAGGAACATCAATGCCCGAAAGGGCGTTTTTGCGGTTACTGACGCCGCATAAATATTTCCATTGATGAAGACTTTCCCGATAAACACCCTCAATACCATCCAATGTCCAATTGCATAAACAACTGGATACACTGCCACCTTGCGGTATTCCTTTCTCTGATGTATGGTAAGATTTATCCTTTATGAATCCTGATTTTAAAAACTTCCGAAGAAGTTCTGGCTTTATTGGGAAATTATCCAATAACCATTCGTGACCAATGTTATCGAAACAAGATTCTATATCTGATTTCAACACATATTCACAATCAGGATTTTTAGATAAATACTCTACTAGCTTTGACACAGCACTTTTAACACTACGTCCTTTTCGGAAACCATACGAATGTTCATCGGCATGTAATTCAACAATTGGTTCTATTGCGAATTTATACAGAACTTGCATTGCACGATCTTTATAAGTCGGAATTCCAAGAGTTCGATACTTTCCATTTGGCTTTTTGATATAAACTCGTTTCAGTGGACGTGGTTTATATCCTCGTAAACGTAAACTGAAAATTGCATTGAATTTATCAGTATCCGTCAGCCATAGAACATTATCTACACCTGCTGTTTTTTTGCCTTTTCTTGAACATACATGCTTGACAGCACAGGCTCTTGCATAGAACGAGTGAAACATGAATTCGGTCAAAGTTTTCCATTTACGGGTGTTGCCTTGTACATAAGCGACGTAAATTCGTCTTTGCAGCTTTTTAACTGACTTTTCCGCAAAAGCGAAATCAATTTCACTCCAACAGGTAGGTCTGTTAGTAGATGCATACGTTTTAGCGTTCATTTTGCTATCTCCTTTCAAAAGTTCTACAAGTACGAAAATCTGAGATTTAATATTTTATGGCGTAGTTATCACCTCCTTTGCTTGGGATATATTTAGTTGTAATTTCATAAGATGGTTTTTCACATCTCGTGTAATATAACCATTGAGATAAAATTGTTCACTTTAGGAACTGCATTTGGGTTGAACATTTTATGGCATAATTTTCCGCCCCCTTTGCTTGAGATATATTTAGTTGTAGTTTTTAAGAGATGTTTTTGCATCTCATGTAATATATAACCCGAGAGATAAAATTGTTCACTTTAGGAACTGCATCCAGGTTGAGTATTTTATGGCATAATTTTCCGTCCCCTTTGCTTGAGCTTTATTTAGTTGTAGTTTTTAAGAGATGTTTTTTATATCTCTTGTTATATATAACCCGAGAGATAAAATTGTTCACTTTAAGAACTTATTGATGTATAATGCAATTATCAAGAGTTTTGCATATGCAAACAGGCTGATGCTTGAATATTTTAAGACATAGTTTGCCCCGCCCCTCTTAGGGGATATTTTGTAAGATATTTATTTTTTACTCTATAAAGATTTAATACAAATCATTCACTTTAAAAACCTGTCAATGTATGGTTGGCTTACCAAAAGTTCTGCAAGTGCAGGCAATCGGATTTGGGATATTTTAAGGCATAATTTGCCCCGCCCCCCTTGAGGGATATTTTTTGGTGTTTTGTAAGATATTTATTTTTTATATATACTCTATAAAGATTAAGTGGAAATCATTCACTTTAAGAACTTATCAGTGTTTACTGCAATTACGAAAGAAAGTTGAGGATACAATATGGACTGGACTGAATTTAATAAACATTTTCCAACGGAAGAAAGTTGTAGAAATTATCTTTTCAAAAAGAAATGGACAGATGGCTTTTGTTGCCCTAAATGCGAATGTAAAAAATATTGGCTACTTGATCCATATAAATATAAATGTCAGCAATGTGGATATCAGTCAACAATAACTACAGGAACTATTTTTGAGCATACACATTTATCTATGCGTCAGTGGTTTGCCGCGATTGAATATGTCAGCTTTTATGGTAATTTTGCAACAGCTTCTGGCTTGAATACAGAATTGAAAAATATAGATTTGGAAATAGGAAGCAATCGTACTCGTTTAAATATAATGAAGACGATTAAATCTGAAATGTTTACACACGATAAAAAGCAAATAAATCGACCGCTTCGTGGAAAGATTGATATATATGTTGATAAAAATACCAATATTATAACAGCAGTAGAGGTTTATGAAGGAAAAATCGACCATATTCATTTATGTGAATTACCAGAATATACGAAAAAATATTATGACGAATTCATTCTGAGTAATATCAAAAAAGGGAGTATTCTAAAACGTGCATGTGGACTTTATACCGTTAATTCCCAAATAGACGGATATATCACAAAATTTCGTGGCATTGAAAGCTATAATGCAATTTATGCTCGAATGGTTTATGAACATTTTCAGACAGTAACACATGAGAAACCAAATGAACCATCGCATTACATTGAAAATTACTGTAACTATATCAACGCTTTTACGGATTCCATCAGTTTCGATGAACTATTTGACAATATGTTAAACTGCAAGCCTAGAAAAAATCCACGAAAAGCAATAATAAAACAAATTAGACTAACAAACGGCAGAATGGGAAAATAGCCATAGTGAGAGAAAGAATTACCATTGATTTTGCAAATTTTGTTATCTAATGCATATAATTCCCCCTAAAAAAGCGGAGAGCAAAAAATCTCTCCGCCTGATATCTGATTAACATACCACTCATTATTATACCGTATCAACAGAATACACAGTTCCATCAATGGTTACAGACAACGTTCCATCATCTTGTTTCTCAAAGCTCATATCATGCCCTGTCATATCATAAAGAATCCCTAAAATCTGCTCTATATCTTGTGTAGAAAATATAGCTTTTTTTCTTTTGTCTAATTCCTGAGTTGAATAAATTCTAGATTTAACTCTTTTCATAAATCGCATCTTCCTTTCCTGATGTAAATTGATTATATTCTCAATCATATAAATAGAAGGTATTTCAGAAAATTTATGAAAATCTGACATCTAAGGTGACTGATTGGTTCATTGCACCATTTTACCAATAGACTGGTAAAAGAAATGGAGAAGACCTCTGTCCTCTCCAAAAACCTATACATCATTTAAACTGTATCCTGATTTCTATATTTCTTCTTTTCTTTTTTGATTTACCAACATAAATACTTTGCTCTGTTCAATGCAGATATACTGTTGTTCTTCGCTTAAAGAACGGAATACTCGCAACATCTCATTTTCTTGACGGGTAGAACATTCTTTTACTGAATGGTCTAACAGATAATCTGTAGAAACGTCAAAGAAGTTTGCAAACATTTTCAATGTGACAAAATCAGGTTCACGCACATTCTGGACATAACTCCCCAATGTAGATGGTGCAATGTTTAATTTCTTTGCAAGTTCTTTTTGGGTAATGTCTCTTTCTTCAATTAAAGCACGTAGATTATCTCCAAAACTCATAGTATTCTTCCTCCATATTCCAATACTATATGAAGAACTCTTTCTATTTCTTATAATACGCAAATAGAGTTGACAATACTCATAATGCGTTTTAAACTTAGCTTATACATATACAGAGAAAGGCGGATTGTAATGTCTTACAGTAACCAAACCGTAGTCCATGCTGTTGATGCAATAGAGCATTATTTGAATAACAAATTGCCTGAAACAAAGCTATGGGAACACTCATTTATCAAGAAACAGATTGACAGGCGAGAACAGCAAGCAACTTTCACTATTGAAGACCACATTCGTGGAATGATTTATTCCATGTTAAGTTCAGGTGCTAAATGGGACAGAGTTGTTGATGGAATAGATGATTCAACTGGAAGAATCACTCCTATAGATGAACTGTTTCATAATTACAATATGGAATATATTTTATCCAGTTCATCTGATTTCTTTACTGAAAAAATAAAAAAAATTTGCGGAGCAACTCAAAGTACGAGAAAGCAGATGGAGGCTTTAATTAAGAACAATATTCCCTTATTGTCTAAGATTGAAAATCAATATGGCAGTATTGATTCTTGTTACAAAAAATATATAGATGAAGATTCGACTATGAAAAGGTTAATTGAAAAATTATCTTCTTCAGAATCTTTTTTGAAGATGAATCAAATGGGAGAAGCACTCAATGCAGAGTATTTAAGAAATGTCGGGTATGATATTGCAAAACCTGACAGACATATTAGACGGATTCTTGGAAGTAAAATCTTAGGCTGTTCAGTATGGGAAACTGTTCCTATTTATGAAGCAATGGATATTGTTCAATCAATAGCTGAATCAATGGGAAAACATTGTGCAGAGATTGACTATCTCCTATGGATGTATTGTGCAAACGGGTATGGAGAAATTTGTACTATAAGGAATCCAAAATGTGATATATGCGTAATCAGAGAATTTTGTACTCAAAAGAAAGAAGGATAAATATGTATTGTAAAAACTGCGGATATAAGCTTGGGGAAAATGCAAAGTTCTGTCGTAACTGCGGTGCAAAAATTCAAGAGACAGAACAACATATCACAACCAAAAATCTAAAAAAAATTAAAGCCACATATACAAAGGACAATGGAGAGCTGAAAATCACATATAATGAAAAGAAATTTGATACTTCACGGATAAAAAATATCTCTATTGAACAATGGGCGTATCCATTTTTAAGCAATGGAATCAAATGGAACGGATTATATGAAGAATTAAAAGATTTTACTGGTTGTACTGAATTTGTTTTACAATTTGACAGTGATGAAGAATCTTTTTCCATTATAAAAAATGCCTTAGCATCACAGCCTATAAAATTAGTTGGAACAAATAATACAGTTACTATTGTTTATTCGGAAAATCCATTTACTACCAGAATTACAATAAATGGGAAAGTTTTTGATACAACATTGTTGCAAAATCGCTGTATTGATGAATGGATACAACCATTTCAAGTACGGGAAGTACATTGGAATGGAATTTTCAAAGAACTGGAAGACTATATCGGTACGGATAAATATACAGTGTATTTTATGGGAGATCAAAAGTTAATGTCATATTTAATTGATGCTTGCCCTGAAACAGTATCCATATTTTATAAAGCTTTTAAAGTCCAGCAAAAATCAAAACCGTTACCGAATATAGGGAATATAAATACAGAAAAAATCAATATGGATAATCTTACAGATATTGCTCAAAAAACAGTAAGCTCATTAAAAGAGAAAATCAATAATACTACTGAGTCTGCCACTAAAACAAGTTCAGCAGAAACAAATAATCAAGAATTATCTATGAAATGGTATGATTTCCTTTCAAAATATGGAATGATTTTCTATATGATTTCAAGTTGTTTAGGAGTAGTTTTTTGTATAATTATGATGTCAATGGTTGGAGTTGGAACAGATTATCTTATTTATGCACTTTGCTATGTTGCATCAGCAATTGTTGCATTAAAGATAAGAAAACGTTTGCTTAATTTCCAAAAAGATACGAATAAAATTTTGACAATTTATTTTAGTATATGTGTTGCTGTAATGGCGATAGCTAATAACACTACATTGAGAGTCGCAAGAGGTCCTTTTATTCCTTGGCTGCTTTCTCAGATTGTAGTAATTATACTGATATACTTAAATTACACTTATTTCAAAAAGAGAGAACATTTATTTTGTAATTAGTAAGGGGAAGAATGTATGTATTGTCCAAATTGCGGTGCAGAATTAGAAAAAGATGCACAAGAATGTCCTATTTGTGGTTATCAGTTAGATGATGAATATGAACATAACGATTTTTCAGATATAAATGACGAAAAAGTGTGTCCTGTTTGTGGAACTATACTTGACAAAGAAGATACAGTGTGTCCTGTTTGCGGTATGGAAGTCGAACCATCTACCATTAAAAATAATCAAACTGAACCTGTATTGCTTAAAGAGCCGATAAAAAAGAAATCATCTTCTAATAATAGAAAAAGAATAATATGTATTATAAATTATATATGTCTTTTTGACTATCTTTTTATATCTTCTTAAATGTCCGCAAAGCCTTATTTTATCGGCTCTACGGGCATTTTGCTTTTGTGGTAAACCTCACATATCTAGGTCTATCTTCTTATATTTTCGCTATCAAGCGTGGTTAAAATCGTGGTAAATACTTCTATGCAATTAGACGCTGAACCTCTGATTTTGCGGTATCTATGGACGCATGAGCATACCAGTTCATTGTGATACTGATATTTGAATGCCCCATGATATACTGTAAATCTTTCGGGTTCATGTTCTTGCTTGCCAGTCTTGTGCAGAACGTATGGCGTAGCGTATGCGGTGTGATATGTGGCAAGGGGTTATCCTTATGGTGCTTGTTGTATTTCTTTACCATACGGACAAAAAGCATATTGTAATCAATCGCAACTTTGGGCTTGCCTTTCTGATTGACAAATAGGAAGTTGCCCCGTCCGTCTATCACAAATGGTTCTGCCTTTGGGCGTTTCTTCATCACTCGTTGAAATGCTTGTATCGTTTCTTTGCTTAATGGCACTTGCCTTGTTCCGCTTTTTGTCTTAGGCGTTTCAATATAATAGCCTTGTTCCTTGCTCTTTAGTAACTGGTGGTCGATAACCACAACCTCATGGATAAAATCAACGTCCATGATTGTCAGTCCGCACAGTTCCGAGATACGAAGTCCTGTCTTTAACAGTATCAGCACATCATCATAATACTTGTGATACACATTGTCCGTCTTGATGAATGAGAGTAGGGCTTGTTCCTGTTCCTCTGTCAATGCGACTTTCTCTTTGGTATCATTTTCTAGGACTTCACTTAACTTGAAATCAAAAGGGTTTTTCCTTACACAATCGTCTTGTATGGCGATATAGAATGACGCTTTTAACGAGCGTTTATGGTTGTTAATGGTGTTATAGGAAAAGCCTTTGTCTTTCATGCGTAACGCCCATTCCTTAGCGTCAGAGGGTTTTATCGTATCAATGCTCCTAGCACCTAACTTGTCCTCTTTCAATAACCGCATGAGCTGTTCCCGTTGTTTCTGTGTGCTTT
>OLNI01000021.1_pt1 | contig 160422 bp, 139 predicted proteins | sample 1672921 | NCBI WGS metagenome assembly OLNI01 (sample SAMEA3136737, study PRJEB25190) | human gut metagenome | biome: human gut; feature: human-associated habitat; material: faeces | place: Austria | collected 2013 | reverse complement strand
TGTTCGGGACTTACACCCGTTAGAGCGCGCCCATGGCGCGCAAACAAAGAAAAGGTTGCCTTTCCTGGCAGCCTCTCTTTTCAAAAAAATACCTCTAAATCTCTGAAAATACTTCCGATTTAATTTTGGAACGCATGCATTCCAAATGTTTCCGTTTTGCACTTTACTCATCCTTCACTTCTTCGCCTGCAAGCTTCAGGATATCTTCCACGGTGTCTTCCGTAATACCCATACGCTCCGCCACTTCATCGATCGATACTTTTCTTCCGTATTCTTCCTTCATGCTTTTGATTGTCTCGTCCAGATCATTCACCCGCTCGAGCATCTTCTTATCGCGGCGTTTTTCTTCGGTGTGGGATTCCAGCATCACCCGGATTCCAGCGCGCACCTGCTCCAGCACTTCTGCTTCTGTTGCTTTCTTATTCTCACCTAAGTACAGCATCAAGCTGACATTACCTTCCTGGATCACATCACCGATAAAGATTCCCGGCATATGCAGCTTTACTGCTTCTTCCACAACTTTGGGAAGATAATATGCAAGTGTTACCTCTTCCTCCGTCTGCTTCGCCATTTTTTCAATATCGATCAGATATTCTGCCACATAGTCTTTTTCCTGCTGGCTTAATGTATCTTTTTCTTCTTGTTCTGTATTTTCTATAGTTCCTGTATATCCGATTACTTCCACTTTCTGAGACATCAGGAATTCATGAACCAGATTCATCTGCTCATCTGTAAGATTGTCATCCTGAAAGAAAGCTTGCACTTCCTGACTGGTCATTTTATTATTCTGGCTTGCTGCAACTGCAAGAAGCTCTCCTAATTTTTTCTGAAACTGGGCTCTGTCTGCCATATCTTTACTCCTTCGTTAAATTTTCTTTACCTTTTTATCATTCACGTTCCTGTTATTCAAGAACTCTCTTCAAATGTCAATAATAAAATTCCGATAGCTCTTCATATCTTCTGGCATCTGTTCTTCATTACACTCCTTCGTAGGAAAAATCAGGAATAAAGCTTTCTTTTGCCGTTTCGCCTTCCTGAATAAATGCCTGCTCCACGCCAAGATCTATGGCATAATCCACCAGAACATCATATGCTTTTTTCGTCACTTTCTTGGCAAGCTCCGGATATTTTTCCCGATTCAACGTATCGAGTGGAGTGTACTGGTTCATGAGACTCATATAAATCTGGTCACCATATGTTTCATAGAGGTATTTCACAATTCTTCTCGCATCTCTCAGACACCCAGGCAATAACAAATGTCTCACAATCACACCTTTTTCCATAATGCCTTGTTCATCAAATTGTGGCACTCCTGTCTGTCTTATCATTTCTGCCAGTGCCCGTTTTGCTACTTCCGGATAATCTTCTGCCCCGGAATATTTCTTTGCATGCTCCGGATCCAGATATTTAAAATCCGGAAGATATACATCAACATGTCCATTTAGCCTGCGTAAAGTCTCCACCTTTTCATAGCCGCTTGTATTATAAACAATTGGAAGATTAAGCCCTTTTTTTCTTGCCTGATCCAGTGCCGCGATAATCTGTGGTACAAAGTGCGTTGGTGTCACAAGGTTAATATTGTTCGCCCCCTGTTCCTGAAGCTCCAGAAATATCTCCGATAACCGTTCAACACTTACTATTTTTCCAACCTCACTGTTGGCAATGTGATAATTCTGGCAATATACACATCGAAGCGTACAGCCAGAGAAAAAAACAGCTCCGGATCCATTTGTCCCGGAGATACACGGTTCTTCCCACATATGAAGCGCGGCTCTGGAAAGCCGGACCAAATCCGACTCCCCACAAAAGCCACGCTTTCCTTCTTCTCGCTTAATCTGGCACTGTCTCGGGCATAACATGCACCCGTTCACTAGACAACCTGTCCTTTCGCAACAAATACAGGAAATGCTTCATCACCCTTTAATTCTTTTCCATCGGTGATTTTTACATTCTTATCTGAAATGATATATTCCAGCTTTGTACCTTCTCCAACAATCGTATCCTGCATTAAAACACAATTCTTCACTTTCGCACCTTTTGCGATCTTCACACCACGGAATAAAATACTGTTCTCCACTTCACCTTCGATCACACAACCGTCTGCTACCATAACATTACTTGCTTTTGCATTGCCGATGTATCTGGTCGGATTATCGTCACGAATCTTTGTATAGATGGGATTACCTGTAAAAAGCTTCTCAAGATTCTTATCATCCAGAAGTTTCATATTCTCATCAAAATAACTCTTAAGTCCGGTGATTCTCGCCACATATCCTTTATGCTCATAAGCCATGACTTTATATGTATCCAGATGCGGGATCAGGATGTCCCGCTCCAGTGAAATAGCTCCACGCATAAACGCTTCATTAATGGTATCGATCAGCCACTCTCTGTTCGCAATGTATATATTCATAGAGAAATTCTGCACACCCTGCTCCTGCTTATTGATGTAGATGTCTTCTACTTTATCTCCATCCAGCTTCAACGTATAATAAAGCCCTTTACTTGCATCTTTTGCACCAGTCAGTTCCTGTGGCAGTTCCTCTTTTGTATAAGCGAACGTAATATCTGCATCCGTTTTTACATGCTGTGCGATCAGCGCATTGAAATCAAAATTTGCAGCAATATTCGTATCTGCCATAATCACATATTTTTCTTTTTGCTTTTTGAGTACCGGAAGAATATTGGCGAGCGCTTCCACTCTTCCCCCTCCCATACTGCCAATCGACTTCTGGGCAAATGGAGGAAAGATACTAAGTCCTCCGTTCTTACGGCTGAGATCCCACTCTCGGCCACCACCTAAATGGTCTACAAGCGAATGATAATTCTCACGAACAAGCACTTCTATTTTATCAATTCCGCAGCCAACCATACTGGATAACAAAAAATCGATCATTCGATAACGGCTTGCAAATGGAATGGAAGCCATTAGTCTTTCGCTGACCAGTTCCGGAACAAACTTATCATAATTATTCGGGAAAATAATTCCCATTGCGTCCGCATTTGCATTTATCATTTTTCTTCACCGTCCTTTACATCTTCACTGATCATGGCATTCGATCCAATCTTGGCACCTGTTCCGACGCAGACATCCGGTCCGATGGTTGCAACTCCTTGCTCATCTTCTGTCGGCATAGCTCCTACCACAGCATTTTCACCAATCACTACATTCTCCGCAACAATACAATGCTTTACACTGGCTCCGGCTTTAATCGTTGTTCTGCCCATAACGACTGCATCTTCTACAACTGCTCCGGCTTCTACTTTCACTCCGGCAAATAAGATGGAATGTTTCACGCTGCCTGCGATCTTACATCCATCTGTGATCATCGAGTTCTCTACATTGGCTCCGGCACAGATCTTATGTCCCGGCATACCACTGTTCCTGCTGTAGATCTTCCAGTCTTCATCAAACAGGTTAATTCCACTGTGTTCCGGATCCAGCACTTCCATATTCGCTTCCCACAAAGATGGAATCGTTCCCACATCTTTCCAGTATCCGTTAAAGTGATACGCGTACATTTTTCTCTCATCATGCAGCAGATTCGGTATAATATTATTTCCAAAATCATTTTCAGATTCCAGGTCAGCCTCATCTTCAATCAGGTATTGTTTTAAAATATCCCAGTTGAATATGTAGATACCCATAGAGGCAAGATTGGATTTCGGATTCTTCGGTTTTTCCTGGAATTCCGTAATACGGTCATCATCGTCCGTGACCATAAGTCCGAATCTTGGTGCCTCCTCCCACGGGACTTCCATAACCGCAACACTGAATTCTGCGTTCTTTTCTTTGTGGAATCTAAGAAAATCACTATAATCCTGCTTGCAGATCTGATCTCCCGATAAAATAATGACATATTCCGGATCATAGCGCTCGATAAATGAAATATTCTGGTAAATTGCATTTGCTGTACCTTTATACCAATCTGATCCAGATGCCTTCTGATATGGTGGTAATACATGAACTCCTCCATAGATTCGGTCCAGATCCCACGGTTGCCCATTTCCGATATACTCATTCAGCTCCAGAGGCTGATACTGAGTCAGAATACCTACTGTATCAATACCAGAATTTACGCAGTTTGAAAGTGGAAAGTCTATGATTCGATACTTTCCGCCAAATGGAACTGCCGGTTTTGCAAGCTTCTGGGTCAGCGCATACAGTCTGGAGCCCTGCCCTCCGGCAAGTAACATTGCTATCATTTCTTTGCCCATTATAGTTCCCCTTTCTAATTCTATCATCTACCCGTAAAATGACAGATTATTTATTCTTGATATAAAAAATATTATACTATATTTCAGTTATTTTTTCTACAAACTCACTTATTGTTTTTCCAAAATTTTTGTTAGTTTTCTGTTAATTCTAATATCAGAATGAAGCATTATTTCTGTATGAATCTTTCTTTCAAAATCCAGGGCTGGATATTTTCAATCTAGTCTTGTATAATAAAAGTAGTAATTTCGAGGAGGATATGTATCATGAGTAAAATTGATGAAATTAGAAGTGCTATGGTCGCAGCTATGAAAGCCGGCGAAAAGGAGAAAAAGGAAACTTTATCCATGCTTCTGGCAGCTCTTAAGAATAAACAGATCGACAAACGTGCAGATCTGACAGAAGAAGAAGAGATTCAGGTTATCATGAAAGAAATCAAGCAGACAAAAGAGACTTTGGAGATGACACCTGCTGACCGTACTGATATTATTGAAGAATGCAACCGCCGCCTGACTGTTCTGGGAGCCTACGCTCCAAAAATGCTGGGCGAAGACGAGATCAAGGGAATCATCGAAGGTGTGTTATCTGAACTTGGTATCGAGAACCCAACCGGAAAAGACAAAGGAAATATCATGAAACATCTGATGCCAAAGGTAAAAGGTAAAGCTGATGGTAAGCTTGTCAATGATCTTGTATCCACATATTTCAAATAATTTTAGAATTTCCATAGAGAAGAAAAGGCCTGCCAGCCGGCAGGTCTTTTCTTCTCTATGGAAATTTTTTCATGTCTTTCAGACTTACTGCATTTTAATTATCTGTCTGAGCCCGATCATCTGTCTGCACCTGATCTGTATACGGTGTCTGAGTCTCAGTCTTCATCTTTACAGACACTTTCTGGAAACTTACTTTTTTCCATACACCCTTATGCACTTTAATATCTGCTTTTTTTCTCCACTTTTTCACTGTATCATCATAAAGCTTTTTCTGACGTTCCTGTACAATCTGTGATTTCTTAGAGTCCGTTGCTGTACGATCTAACAGGCTTGTAACTTTTGCTACGTAACAGCCTTTTTCTGTCTCAATCACATCTGTAGATTCTCCCTCGCCCAGTGCATCTGCGGCTTTAATCAAATCTTCATCAGGAGAAGTTGTATCTTTATCAAACGTCAGTGTCTGAACCGTTGCCCCTTGCTCTTCTGCAAGCGCGTTCAAATCTCCACCTTCCTTCAGACCGGAAGCAATCGCCTCTGCCTGAGACTTTAACTGCGCTTTTTCATCGTCAGAAACGTCTTTACTGTTGCCGGAATCATCTTTTGTCTGATAAGAAATGAACACATAATCCATGCTCTTCTGTGCTGCTTCTTCATCTGAGACTTCTGTATCTGCCCCGGCCTGGATCGCAGTTCGCATCTTCTGCTGAACTGCCATCAGTGTCAATGCACGATTTACAGTCTTCTCATTGCCAGATACAAGATTCTTGTCATCTAAAGAATTATCATTCAGAAACTGCTGCGTTGTCTCCTTGATCATTGCTTTATCTTCATCTGTAATTGACACATCATAATCTTCCATATGCTTTTCAAGAAGAATCATATCTTCCAGTGACTTCAGTACAGAACTCTTTACAGATTCTTCGTATGTCTCTCCGTCAGAAGCATCTGAATTCCACTTATCTTCTCCCAGATAAGCAGAATAATATGTCTCATATGTTGCCTGTGTATATCTTGCGAAGAAATTGGCCAGATCCGCATCAATCTTTGTATCATCGACTGTCGCAACCGTCTCGTCTCCTTTTAATGATCCGCATCCGGTCAGTGTTACAGCAGCCAATACTCCTGCAAGAGCCAGCGCAAATAATCTCTTTTTCATATCGTTTTAGTATCCTCCTTCATTCTGATGGGCAAAGAAATGTCCACTTTTTTTATTATATCTTCTTTTTTCTAGTCAAGCAATCCTTTTATACCAATTAACACTTTTTTCACAACCTCAATTGGATTCTCCACTTCACCACGCTTTGTTTTCTTCTTTCTCTGGTAAATGAATTTGGGATCCGATATATCCGCCTTAAATGACAGAGCTTCCGGAAATTGTTTTAAAAGATCCGGGATCCGCTCTACATGGATTTTTGCTTTTTCATACATACGGAATGTATAGGTCACACCTTTTTGAGTCACCTCTGTCACATACGCCTGGTGCGCCAGATTCTTAAGCCTTGCTACTTCCAGAAGGAGCTCCACTTTTTTAGGAATATCTCCAAAACGGTCAATCAACTCCTCTATCATATCGTCCATCTCTTCCTCAGACTCGATGGCAGCAATTCTCTTATAAATATCCAGCTTATGATATTCATTTGGTATATAAGAATCCGGAATATACGCATCGACATTGATATCCAATGCTGTCGTAAATGTATCCTCTTCTGATAATTCCCCTTTTAAATGTTTGACTGCCTCATTTAACATTTTGCAGTACATATCGTATCCGACCGCTTCCATATGCCCGTGCTGTTCGGCACCAAGAAGATTTCCAGCTCCACGGATTTCAAGATCACGCATGGCAATTTTGAATCCTGATCCAAGATCTGTAAATTCCCGGATTGCCGCCAGACGCTTCTCTGCAATCTCTTTCAATAATTTGTCCTTCCGGTACAACAAAAATGCATAGGCCATACGCCCGGAACGCCCGACGCGGCCACGAAGCTGATAGAGCTGGGAAAGGCCAAGCCGGTCTGCGTCGTGAATGATCATGGTATTTACATTGGATATATCAAGACCCGTTTCAATAATCGTTGTCGACACAAGCACATCAATATCTCCATTAATAAAATCATACATGATCTTTTCAAGCTCATGCTCCTTCATCTGTCCGTGGGCAAAGGATACATTTAACTCCGGGACAAGTTTCTGAATATGCGCTGTCACCTCTGCAATGTCTTCCACTCGATTGTACACATAGTAGACCTGTCCGTTTCTCGCACATTCTCGTTCGATTGCCTCCCTGACCATCTCATCATTATATTCCATCACATACGTCTGGATCGGCAGCCGGTCCTGCGGTGCCTCCTCCAGCACGCTCATATCACGGATTCCGATAAGGCTCATATGAAGAGTTCTTGGAATCGGCGTTGCCGTCAACGTCAGAACGTCTACATTTTTCTTTAACTTTTTGATTTTCTCCTTGTGCTGGACTCCAAAACGCTGCTCCTCGTCGATGATCAGCAATCCCAGATCCTTATACTCAATATCACCACTGAGCACACGGTGGGTTCCAACCACAATGTCCACCAGCCCGCGTTTCAAGTTCTGAATCGTATCTCTTTGCTGAGCCGGAGTCCTGAATCGGCACATCAAATCTACCCGGACCGGGAAATCCTTCATTCTCTGGCAAAATGTATTGTAATGTTGCTGTGCCAAAATAGTGGTCGGTACCAGATAGACCACCTGCTTATTTTCCTGTACTGCCTTAAATGCCGCACGGATTGCGATTTCCGTCTTTCCATAACCTACATCACCACAGATCAGACGATCCATGATCTTGTGGCTTTCCATATCCTTCTTCACAGCATTGATCGCCAGAAGCTGATCTTCTGTCTCCTCATACGGGAACATTTCCTCAAATTCTTTCTGCCAGACTGTATCCTCCCCGTAAACAAACCCATCCTGATTCTGTCTTGCTGCATAAAGTTCTACCAGATCTTTTGCAATTTCTTTAACTGCCCCCCGAACCTTTGCCTTCGTCTTTGTCCACTCCTGAGTTCCAAGACGGTTAAGTTTTGGTTTTTTTGAATCAGAACCGGCATATTTCTGGATCAGATCCAACTGTGTTGCCGGAATATAAAGATTTCCACCCTTAGCATAGGAAATCTTCATATAGTCTTTGGAAATCTTATCCACTTCGATTTTTTCAATTCCTTGATAAATTCCCAGTCCATGATTCTCATGTACCACATAATCTCCAGGTTTTAATTCCGAGAAGCTTTGAATCTTACGCCCTTCATAAGTGGTACGGCGTTTTTTCTTCCTTTTATTCTTTCCGAAAATATCCGTTTCTGAAATTACAACAAAATTCAAAAGTGGATACTCATAGCCTTCTGCAATATAACCATAAGCAGTCATAATTTCTCCCGGTTCTACTTCACGATCCATATCTTCACTGTAAAAGCTGCTCAGATTGTAATCTCGAAGATCTTCTGCCAGGCGCCTTGCTCTTGTTCTGGAACCGGAAAGCAGAATGACACGGCTCTGATTTCGTTTCATTTTTTTCAGATCCTGCGTTAGAAGTTCAAAACTTCTATTGTATGGATCCACATTTTTCGTTTGAAGATTATAACTTGCCCGGATATTCAACCCAGGGCAACGCATATCCAACGCCTGAAATCCCACGCTGGAATATTCATTCATTTTCCTCATAATCTCCTGCGTTGTAAAAAGCACCGCTTCGCTGTCGGCTACTTCGTATCCGCTCTGGGCACGTCGTTTCTGGGCTTCCAGAAATTCTTCTTCCACTCCTTCCCCTTTTTCCTTCAAACGCACAGGCTCATCTAAGAAAAGAATTGTATTTTCTTTTTCAAAATAATCCAGAAAAGAAACTCTTTTTTCTTCTTCCTCTGGAAATTCTGTAGCCGGAAACACTTCTACCTCGTCAAGCTTCTCGATAGATCGCTGCGTCTCCGGATCAAAGGTTCGAATAGAATCCACCTCATCTCCCCAAAGTTCAATCCTAACCGGGAGCTCCTCCGTCAGCGGATATACATCCAAGATGCCGCCACGGACCGCAAACTGCCCCGGTCCTGCCACCTCTATCTCTCTGTCATACCCACACTGTGCCAGCTTCACAGACAATTCATCCAGATTCAGAGTCTCGTCGGAGCATATCTTGATCACCCTGCTCTTTATCATTTCTTTTGGAAGGAGTGCATCCATAAATGCATCAAAACTAGCAACCACAGTTATCGGTTCGCCTTTTAAAACTGCCTGTATCACCTGCATTCGCTGACTGATCAGCTCTTTACTACGAATATCTGCCTGGTAAAACAGCAAGTCTTTTGCCGGATAAAAACTAATGGCTGCATCTAAAAAACGATACTCTTCATAAATCTGTTTCGCTTTTGCCTCACTGGAACAGGCGATGACTTTATAACAACAGCCATCGCTAAGTGCATACATCATATGAGTCTTCTGGGAATTCACACAACCTGTCAGCATCAGAACTCCTGGAGCTTCTTTTTTCTTTTTTACGATATCTTCATATTCTGCCAGTTCCAAAAGCGGCTTAAGTAACGCCTGCACTTTTACTCCTCCTTCGGCTTCACTTTACGGTTATACTCATTCATGGCCGCATCAATCTCACCTTTTAATATCTCTTCTGTGGCAGAAATTGCCTTTTCATATCCCTCTTCCATAAGTTCCAGATCCTCTCCATGAAAATGTCCGAGAACATAGGCAGCCAGATCATATCCTTTCGGCTTTTCTCCCACTCCGACTTTAATTCTTTGAAATGTATCTGTCCCAAGCTGGGCAATAATATTTTTAATTCCGTTATGTCCACCGGCACTTCCTTTTTTACGAATCCGGATCTGCCCCGGGTTCAGACTGATATCATCATAGATCACAAGCAGCTCTTCTTTCGGATCTACCTTAAAATAATCCACCAGCTCGCGAATGCTCTCACCACTTAAATTCATATAAGTCTGCGGTTTAACAAGAAGAACCTTCTGACCTTCGATGATTCCTTTTCCAACATAGGCACGCCCTTTTTTTGCGTCCACTGCAATATTATATTTTTCTGCGATTTTATCTATCACCTGAAATCCTACATTATGTCTTGTACCTTCGTATTCTTTTGTCGGATTTCCAAGTCCTGCTATAATTATCATATTTTCCACCTCTTTATCTCTACCCATTCTACAGGATAACTATTCTTTTGTCACGAAAAAAGCTGTATAATTTTCCAACCTTTTTCATACATTATAAAGAACAAAAACCTAAGAAAACAAATACAGGAGGTTATTATGAGTTCAAAAACAAAAATCGTTGTACTTCACATGAAGGAAATTATTTATACAGTCCTGTTCATCTGTCTCGGCATTTTGCTGGTAGCACTGCTTACATTTATGTTTCACCCGAAAAACAAAGAAACTTCCTCATCAAAGAGCACTTCCTATCAACCGGGCATCTACACTTCACAGCTTACTTTGGGCGATAAAGAGCTGGAAGTAGAAGTCACAGTCGACGAAAATCATATCAACTCTATCCGATTTTCCAACCTGGACGACACCGTCACCACCATGTATCCGTTGATCCAGCCGACTATGGAAGAAATCGCAGACCAGATCTGCCAGACACAATCGCTAGAAAACATTTCTTATTCCTCCGACAATCCATATACCTCTCAAATCATCATCAACGCCATTGATGATGCCCTAAAAAAAGCCGTAACCACCAGATAGTTACGGCTTTTTCTCTTCTATGTAGTTTTCTTATTATCTGTGCTGCTTCAACCTTCTTTCCGGACATTTTACTGCACCGGATTTTAACCTTCCACAATCAGATATCTTCCGTCCGGAATCGGGAACACTTCTGCTGCTTCTTCCAGTTCCTCATCAGACATTCCCTGAATATCCATTCCTTCTTCTTCCAGGAATTCTTTTACCTCATCAATGTTTTCCACAACAACTGCCATGCAGTCCTCCAGAAATGCTTCTGCATCTTCCAGCGTCTCTGCAACTGCCTCCTCAAAAAGTTGTGATTGATTTTCAAGAAATACGTTCAGACATTCCTCATCAAACTCATTCATTACCTCTTAACCTCCTTTTATAGATATTCCTGCAATTTCTCTGCCTTGTCTATCATATACTGGGCTCCGGCAATCATTAACTCTTCTTTCGTACGAAATCCCCACGTCACTGCGATAGTTTTTACTCCTGCATTCTTTCCAGTCACCACATCTACTTCAGAATCTCCTACATACAGACACTCCTTGTAATCTACACCGAGCTTTTTCGCCACATAAAACACTCCCGCCGGATCCGGTTTTCTTGGAATTTCATCCTTCTGTCCCTGTACCCAGTCAAACAACTTCTCACCATAAATTGCATGAACCGCTTTCACCGCCTGACAATGAGGTTTATTGGACAGCACCGCCAATTTCACTCCCTGTTTCTTTAACTTATACAGCATTTCCGGGACGCCTTCGCAAGGTGTTACATGATATGTACAATTCTCATCAAATATGCGTCCATAGATCTGCATACCTTCCTCAATTCTGGTCGCACCAGGATTCCCCGATGCATCCAGCGCCTTCTCCATCAACACCCTCGCACCATTCCCTACGAACTCCCGACACTGTTCTTTAGAAATCTCCGAAAGATTCATCTCTTTTAATGTCAGGTTAACCGAATAGACCATGGAATCCAACGTATTACCAATCGTACCATCAAGATCAAAAATACATGCCTTAATCATTGCCAAAAAAATCCTCCATGCCAATATCATAGTATGAGACGTCGGAGATGTCAATTACCAATTGGGGACGGGGTTTTTTCAAAAAAACCCCGTCCCCAATTGGACTTTAACCTGTCCCTTTTTTTAACCCCACCTACGTTTTTACGGGCTTTAGTGCTTCTCACACCTGTCCCTTTTTAACTTTCCACCAAATACTGCCTCATTATGCGAAGTGCGTTTTTTTCCAGGCGGCTTACTTGTGCCTGGCTGATTCCCACATCTCTTGCCACTTCCATCTGGGTTCTCCCGTCAAAAAAGCGAAGGGAAATAATGTATCTTTCCCGTTCGTTTAAATGTTCCATGGCAGCCTGTAGCGACAGGCTTTCGACCCATTTTTCTTCTTTATTCTTGTGATCGCTGATCTGGTCCATCACGTAAAGTGCGTCGCCTCCGTCACTGTACACTGGCTCCTGGAGGCTCATAGGTGCCTGAATGGCATCTAGCGCATATACAATGTCCTCCTTGGCTATCCCAATCTCCTGTGCGATTTCCTGAACTGTAGGCTCTCGCATATTCTGTTTCACATAATTTTCTTTCGCATAAATTGCTTTGTATGCGGTATCACGAAGGGAACGGCTGACTCGTATACTGCTGTTATCCCGCATGTAACGCCGAATTTCTCCAATGATCATAGGCACTGCATAAGTACTGAATTTGACGTCCAGCTCCGTATTAAAATTATTGATTGCCTTAATCAGCCCGATACAACCAATCTGAAATAAATCATCGGGGTTTTCATTACTGGAATGAAATCGTTTGATCACACTTAGAACCAGTCTTAAATTTCCTTTGATATATTCCTCTTTTGCCTCATCATCTCCCGCTTTAATACGCGCAAACAAAGCTTCCTTCTCCTCTTCTTTCAGGATAGGAAGCTTTGCCGTATTCACACCACATATTTCAACTTTTCCCTGCATTTTTTCGAACCTCCTGCCAGATGTTTTCTGATTACGTCTAGTAGAAATTCTCTCCATATGCAGGTTACTTATTCGTAAGTGTCATGAAATTAAAAAATTTTTGCCCCTTGACATCGCACATCCGGCATCATCTTATCCCGCCAGCCATGCAAACCACTTTATAGGTCTGATTATTTTGCCAAATCTGACACTCTTATCTGTCCCACTTGTCTGCCAGATTATTAATCTGATTCTCGAACTTCATCAGTTCTTTGTTTGCAAGTCCTTCATTCTTATATACCACATCAAGCAGCCTCTTTGCCGCTGCGACCACTCTGTAAAATGCATTCTGCTTACGGATCTGTGCTGGTTTTTCCACCGCCTTTTTCGGTTCTTTAATTCCAACGGACAGGATTTCACCTGTAGCAAGATCCACACATCCTCCGGAATACGGTGCCATGGCCGGCCAGCCAAACTTTTCCGTAATTGCTTCTGCAAATGTATCCGTAACCTGATCTTCACCATGAACTACGAATACATGCTGCGGTGTGTTCTCAAATCCTGACAGCCAGTCTAAAAGTCCGTTCCGGTCTGCATGTCCGCTGATACCTTTCAGACTTTCGATCTTCGCATTGACTTCGACTGTCTCACCAAAAAGCTTGACGCATTCCGCACCCTCAATCAGCTTTCGCCCCAGTGTTCCCACCGCCTGATATCCTACAAAACAGATCGTACTTTCTTTTTTCCATAGATTGTGCTTCAAATGGTGTCGGATTCGTCCTGCCTCACACATTCCTGATGCCGATAAGATAACCTTCGGTTTTGTATCAAAATTGATCATCCGGGACTCATCACTTGTAATCGTTGTTTTTAAGCCTGGAAAAACAAGTGGATTGATTCCTTTCTCAATAATCGCAAGTGCATCCTCGTCAAAACAGGATTTTACATTCTTATTAAATACGTTCGTTGCTTCAATTGCCAGCGGGCTATCCACATAAACCTCGAAATTCGGATAGTCCGGCAGCAAGTTTTTCTCCTTGATCTCACGGATAAAATACAGAAGTTCCTGTGTACGTCCCACTGCAAAGGACGGAACGACCACATTCCCTCCGCGGTCAAAAGTCTCCTTTAAAATTCTTGTAAACTCTCCGACATAATCCGGTCTTACATCCCCATGCACCCGGTCTCCATATGTAGATTCAATCAAAATATAATCTGCTTCTGTCACTTTCTTTGGATCCTTGATAATCGGCTGATCCAGATTTCCCACATCTCCGGAAAATACGATCTTTTTGGAAATGTCTCCCTCTGTGATCCACATCTCGATTGCCGCAGAGCCAAGAAGATGCCCTACATCCGTAAAACGAATGTCTATTCCGTCACACAGTGTAATTCTTTGATCATAATCACACGGTGCCAGCAATTTGATCGCTGCATCGGCATCCGCCATTGTATAGAGCGGCTCATATTCCGGTCCGCCGCTTCGCCTTGCTTTACGATTCCGCCATTCCGCCTCAAACTCTTGAATATGGGCGCTGTCACGCAGCATGATATTACACAGGTCTGATGTGGCAAATGTTGTTACGATTTCTCCATGAAATCCCTGTTTGCAGAGCATCGGAATCTTTCCGGAGTGATCGATATGTGCATGCGTCAGGAGAATATAATCTATATCTCCCGATGCAACCGGGATTTCCTGGTTCTCGTAAAGATCTGGCCCCTGCTCCATACCGCAGTCTACCAGAATGTTCTTTCCGCAGGCCTCAACAAGGTGGCAGCTGCCTGTCACTTCGTGGTCCGCTCCTATAAAAGTAAGCTTCATACACGTATCCCCTTTTTATTTTCATTCTACCACTTTTTCAGGAATACTTCACCATTTCTTTTCTCAGGCGCACCATAATTTTTTTCTCAAGTCTGGATATGTAGGACTGGGAAATCCCCAGCAGATCTGCCACCTCTTTTTGCGTCTTTTCCTCCCCGTCCACAGTTCCGATACCAAAGCGCATCTGTATGATGGAACGTTCTCTTGCTGACAACAGATTCAGTGCTTTTATCAGAATCTTCCTCTCTGCCTCCTGCTCCAGATCCTTATAAATCGTATCCTCCTCCGTGCCCAGAATATCTGACAGCAAGAGTTCATTTCCATCCCAGTCCACATTCAGCGGCTCATCGATCGACACTTCCAGTTTCGTTTTATTATTACGTCGCAGATACATTAAAATCTCGTTTTCAATACAGCGGGAAGCATAGGTCGCAAGTTTTATATTTTTCGTCGGGTTAAATGTATTAATTGCCTTAATCAATCCAATTGTTCCGATGGAAATAAGATCTTCCACTCCGATACCAGTATTATCAAATTTTTTCGCTATATAAACGACCAGGCGCAAATTATGTTCTATCAGAAGTTTCCTCGCCTCTTCGTCATGTGCACTTCCCAGATAACCGATTGCTCTCGCCTCATCATCTGCTTCTAACGGTGCAGGCAAAATGTCTGACCCTCCGATATAGTGTATCTCTCCTCCATCCGGAAATAAAAATGTCCGAAAATCCGGAATTACGTTTAACTGAAACTTTTTGGGCATAACTGCTTTCATTAACATATCTATTCCTCCATTTACAAATTAACTTTTTTATTTACTTATCAATCATTTCATAGCTTCCATTTTCACAGATGTCTTTCCATATTAAATCCACTATTTACTTCGACAATGACTATAAATACATTTTTCAATGTCCGATTTATTCTGCTGCCTGCTATAAATCATCAGGATTCAAGATCATGTCATATACATTGGAAAGCTTCTGTCTCTCACTGACTGCCACAAGTGGTTTTTCCACCCATTTTTCTTCCTTTTCACACTGACAACACAAACAATCCAGCATAAGGATCGGCATCGTACCATTTTCCTTTCCAATACTCTGATAGGTGATTACACGTTTACTTGAAAAATCTGTGCAGCCAAGTTTTTCGGCTATCTCTCCTGTAATTACATGAACCGGTCTTCCCGTCAACGAATCCCGCAACTTGTTTCCAGTGTCAATAATGGCATAAATCTCACATTCCCTTCCGTTTTGATACAGCCTGGCTCTACAGGAGCCAGCCATATTTTTATGAAAATAAGCCAGCAAATCCCATATTCCAAGACAAAGATGATATCCTGCAAGTGCAAGTATTAAAAACACTGCACCTCCACGAACGTATGGCTGAAATACATTCAGTATACCGCCCAGTAAAAATGCACTGACATACAGCAATATCCATGCTTTTATCAGAGTACGTTTTTCTTTTATCCCAAGTCCTGTTTTCAACAGACACATATTCATGACTCCGTGAAACAACACAAGCCTCCATATCTTTCCTCGCAAAAAGACCACAAATATGCAAGTCAGAAACGCACCGACCATTGCTCCCGCAATAATTCGCAGACGTCTGATCCGGCACTTAAGCATCTTTCCTACCATTAATAACAGGAAATAATCCATCAGAAAATTAATAAGAAAAAACAGATCTATGTACAGCTCATAGTGCATGTTCCACCTTCTTCCTCTTGTATACGCAATCGATTTTGTACTTTTGAGTGATTTTATTATACGTGTGACCACACGTAGATTTTGTCAGATAATGAAAGAAACAATTCAGTTTATTACGACAGGATTTTACGCATTATCCCTTCTTTTTCCATGTTTTTTCGCCATGTAATTTTATATGACATAATCCATGTATTTACCACAAATGAACGAATTTTTTATCGATGTGTTTTTACAATGATGAATAAAGAATGTGCCTTGGCATATTCTGGCGCCTGCGGCAGTCGTTTGCGACATCATCATTGTACGCCGCAGTGCGCATCCTGCCTGAGACTTTTTGTATATAATAGGAAATGCAATTTTCTATTATATACAAAAAGAGTCAAAGAAACTTATTCGTTTCTTTGACTCTTTTATTCATTCAATCTTGTATTCTAATATGAATTCCTATTTTTTAAAGAAATCCGGAATCTTGATAGACTGCTCTTTTACACGGCTTGTCGGAGTTCTCGGTGTCTCCATGGAAGGTGATGTTCCTCCAACTGTTCTTCTAGGAACTTCCGGCTCTTCCACTGTTCTGTTCACAGATCCCATACTCATATCAAGCTTTGGAGCTGCCTGCTGGCGAACCGGCTGTCTGTCATATGCAGAAGCATGTCCTGTATGTGTAGCCGTATGCCCCACATTTGCTGCCGGGCGCTGGCTTTCCAGTCTGGATTTTAATTTGGAAGCTGTACCTCCTACATTATGAAGTCCTGTTGCGATAACTGTGATCGTAGCCTCATCAGCCTTGGAATCATCATACATTGCACCAAAGATAATATTCGCATCTTCTCCGGCAAGATCCTGAACATACTCAGCTGCATCTGATGCATCCATAAGAGTGATATCTCCGGATACATTGATGATAACATGAGAAGCTCCGGCAATTGTTGTCTCCAGAAGAGGACTGGCAACTGCCTGTTTTACTGCCTCAAGCGCTTTATCGTCACCGCGCCCCATACCGATACCGATATGTGCGATTCCCTTGTCTGTCATAACAGTCTGAACATCTGCAAAGTCCAGGTTGATCAAGGATGGTACATTGATCAGGTCTGTGATACCCTGAATACCCTGCTGTAACACCTCATCAGCCTTCTTAAGTGCTTCCGGCATAGTTGTACGTCTATCAACAACCTCAAGAAGCTTATCATTTGGAATGACGATCAGTGTGTCTACACTTTCTTTTAATTTTTCAATTCCTGCAAGAGCATTGTTCATACGTGTCTTGGACTCAAAACGGAACGGTTTTGTTACAACTCCGACTGTCAGGGAACCCTGTTCCTTGGCAATACGTGCTACAACCGGTGTAGCTCCTGTTCCTGTTCCGCCACCCATACCACAGGTAACGAAGACCATGTCTGCTCCTTTTAATGCTGCTGCAATCTCTTCGGAACTTTCCTCTGCAGCTTTCTCACCAATCTCCGGTCTTGCTCCCGCACCAAGACCTTTGGTAATCTTATCTCCGATCTGTAAAAGTGTCGGAGCCTTACTTAACTGAAGTGCCTGTTTATCTGTATTAATTGCAATAAATTCCACACCGGCAATCTGCTCGTCGATCATTCGGTTCACAGCGTTGTTACCGCCGCCGCCGACTCCTACAACTATGATCTTAGCCGCTGCTTCTGACTCGTTGGTTTTAATTTCTAGCAAGGGTTTCTCCTCCTTTGTTATCCTTATTATACATTATACACCCATATATATTTCTATAATATAGACTTTTGTCCAAAATATCAATAGAATTTCATGACTTTTTCAATTTTTTTTGTTTTATCCTGCATCTTCCGGAAAAACTCCAATATCAAAAGTCGCTGTGTCACTCTCATCAGAAAAATTTTCCAGATGAAGCGTTCCTTCTTTTCCTTCCAGCTTTTCAAGAATCTTAGGAATCTGCGCAACTTTCACGGAAGTGACATCATTTCCAAGGCTCACACATACATTCCCGATGTACACATAAATTCTGTCAGAACGACACATAATCTTTTTGACAGACAACTCGTACTTTTTCATCTCTCTGGTAGCTTCCAGTATCTCCTGATAGATAATCGAACTTTTCTTTTTCAATTTGTGGTAAAGCTTAAGTTCGTCCGGATCCATACCGTCTACAAGCGGAATTCCATCTACCGGTGCTTCCTCTACATCTACGACCATACCATCCTGGTCAAAATAGTAATACTTTCCATCTGAATCCATTACATATCCGATTCTTTCCTTCTCCTGAACTGTAATCTTAAGCGTCCACGGATTTTTAAGGCTTACCTTAATACTTTCAAAACAGTCCGGCTGTTTTCCATAACCGAGTTTATATTTTGCAAGCACATACAGCCCATTGACCGAATATTTATCGTTCTGAACAGATTTTACAATTTCTTCTGTACTGCAATAATCATTTCCCTTCACTTCTACTTTCTGGACATGAAACAAAATAAAAATTCCAAGTACAAAAATTAAAAAGGCAAAGAGCAATACAGAAAAAGCATAAACTCTATGTTTTCGTTTTTTCTTCTTTTTTTTCTTTTTCGGACGTCTTTCTGCATGATCTTGATAGTCGTCCAGGTATTCTTCCCTTTTCATTCACCCCTGCTCCTTATTCTGTAATCTCCTCTTCACAGTAACTTCCATTTTTCGAGACGCTTAGTACAAGCCCCATTTCTACCAGTAAAAATACAACTGAAGTTCCGCCATAACTAATGAATGGCAACGTAATTCCAGTATTGGGGATCGTGTTGGTCACGACCGCAATATTTAAGATGACCTGAATCATCATATGTGCCATTGCCCCGGAAGCAATTAATGCCCCAAACAGGTCTTTTGCCTGCGTTGCAATGACAAAAAAACGCCAGATCAGAAGTAGAAAAAGCATCAGAATAAAACATGCGCCAAATAATCCAAGTTCTTCACAAATGATGGAAAAAATCATATCATTTTGGGCTTCCGGTACAAAGCCAAGCTTTTGAATACTCTGTCCCAACCCTCTTCCAAATAATCCTCCACTCCCAATTGCATACAATCCCTGCAGAGTCTGATATCCCTTTTCATAAGCTTCCGGATTCTTCCAGACTGCAAGCCGTTCCAGCCGGTAGCTCTCCAAAGCAAGAAAGATTCCCATAAATCCTGCCCCGGCCGCTCCCAGAAAAATAAACTGCCCGTACTTTGGACTCGCCACAAAAATCAAAACGACTGCTATACTCAGAATAATGATTGCTGTGCTCAAGTTACTGGCTCCGACCAATCCTACTATCGGCAGCACGACTATCATGACTTTTATCAATGTCCGCATACGGTACATTTTTTTCACATTGCGTGTGACGTAAGAAGCCAGAAATAAAATAACCGCAACCTTTGCAAATTCCGATGGTTGAAATGACAGTGGACCAAGTGCAAGCCAGCGCTTGGAACCATTATACTCCCTGCCCACAAATATAACAGCAATCGACAAAAGCAGCGCCACAAGGTAACAAAGCCACGCTATGTTCTTCAATCTGTGATAATCAAGCTGTGCAGTAAAAAACATTGCCAGAAGCCCAAGACAAGTCGCAAATACCTGCTTTTTCAGATAATAGGAACTGTCACAGAATTTCACTTCCCCATTATACGCACTTGTACTATACAGAATGATAAGACCTGACAGCACCAGAATTCCCAGTACTGTCAGGAGCGTATAATCGTATCTGCCTCTTGCTGCCATACGTGTCAATCCATTCGCACTCCTTATAAGGAATTTACAATCTCTTTAAATTTATCTCCACGTACTTCATAATTCGGGAACATGCCCCAGCTTGCACACGCCGGAGACAGAAGCACTGCATCTCCCGGCTCTGCCATCTCCACTGCAAGATTCATAGCTTCTTCAAATGTGTCCACATACACATAATCATGGAAATCACATTTTTCACAGTCTCTCGCAATCTTTTCTTTTGTCGCACCCATCAGGATCAGTTTCTTGACTTTTCCATCAAAATTGTTAATCCACTCTGTATACTCGGAATCTTTGTCGTATCCCCCGCCTAACAGGATTGTCGGCCGGCGCATTGCCTGGATTGCCTTAATTGCGGCATCCGGATTCGTTCCTTTAGAATCATTGTAATAAACAACCCCGTTTTTCTCAGCCACATATTCTATACGATGTGCGACTCCTTTAAATGCAAGAATTGCCTTCCTGATCGTCTCCATCGGAACGCCATAAACAGCTGCCATGCATACAGCTGCCATAACATTTTCATAATTGTGCGTTCCTAAAATCTGAAGTTCGTCAACATGGCAGACTTCGACTTCATCCGGATTCTTGTAAATAATTTTATCGTTATCCAGATAAATACCTTTTTCCAGCTTATGCTGACTGCTGAAGAACAGAACATGACACTTTAATGTCTCTGCGAATTTACGCATAACCGGCTCTTCATAGTTCAGAACACAATAATCGTCTTCTGTCTGATTTCTTGCAATGTTCTCCTTAGCAGCAATATAAGCTTCCATCGTATGATGCCGGTTCAAATGATCCGGTGTATAATTCAGGATCGCACTTACGTTTGGGCGGAATGACACGATACTCTCTAGCTGAAAACTACTCATCTCTGCCACGGCAATGGAATGCTCTGTCATAAGATCTGCTGCAACAGTATACGGATTCCCGATATTTCCAACTACGAACACATCATCCTGGTAAGCCTTCATGATCTCACCGAGAAGTGTTGTTGTTGTCGTCTTGCCATTCGTTCCGGTAATTGCAAGTACGTCTCCCTTACCAAATGTATATGCAAGTTCCACTTCTCCGATAACCGGAATCTCTTTTTCTTTCATCTTTAAAATAATCGGAAGATCTGTCGGTACACCCGGACTTAAGATCACCAGATCCAGCGTATTTAGAAGTTCCTCTGGAAAAGCACCGATTATGATCCGGGCTTTGCTTCCTTCCTGAAGCTTTGCGCGCACGTCTGCTTCAGTCAGTTTTTCATTTCCGTCATAGAGCACCACATCCGCTCCATTCTCTTCCAGTAATTTCACTGCCCCGATTCCACTGATTCCAGAACCGAATACCAGCACTTTCTTTCCTGCTACTACCATTTTATCTTCCTCCTGCATTCATACCCAATCTCGCGATTCGGTATTTTCATATTTTCTCTCTACTTCACGTAATGCCTCGGCTCCGTGCTTTGGACTTTTGAGATTTGGCATCATTACATGGCCATCAGTGCGATCAGGCACAGAAGTGCTGTAATAATGGAAAATACAGCGACGACTCTTGTTTCTGACCAGCCACATAATTCAAAATGATGATGAATTGGAGCCATTTTGAAAAATCTCTTTCCACCTGTCTTTTTAAAGTAAGTTACCTGAATCATAACAGATAATACTTCTACCAGATAAATGAGTCCGACAATCACAATAAAAATCGGCATCTGGAGCATATAAGCTGCGGACGCAACAAAGCCGCCCAGTGCCAGAGATCCTGTATCTCCCATAAACACACTTGCCGGATACACATTAAACAATAAAAACCCAAGCAATGCACCTACAACTGCACATGTAATCGGCTCAATTCCACTCTTTGTTCCAACTGCAACAACTGTAAAAAATGTTGCTACCAGAACAGTCACGCTTGAAGCAAGACCATCCAGACCATCTGTAAAATTTGTTCCGTTAACAGTACCAATCACGACAAAGAACATCAAAGGAATCGCAAGCCAGCCGATATCCAGATACTTTCCACCAGAGAACGGAATCAGCATTGCAAGAGAAACTCCACTGTACTTTACCATATAAAACGCAAAAATTGCTGTCACAACAATCTGAAGTGCCATTTTCTGCTTTGGATATAAACCGTCAGAACGTTTCATAACAACTTTCAGATAATCGTCTAAAAATCCAATCAGACCGAATCCAAGTGTCAGAAACAAGATTGGGATAATCTTCGGATAGTCTTTAATATAAAATACGGATGTGATCACAACACTAAGCAGGATCATAACTCCTCCCATAGTCGGAGTTCCTGCTTTTTTCAAATGAGACTTCACACCATCCTTGCGTTCTGTCTGATCCATTTTCAGTCTTCTCAGCACCGGAATGATCAAAGGCCCCATAACCGCACTCAGTGCAAATGCAATAATCACCGGTAAAAATATCTTATAATCCATAACACACCTCTTCATTTCTTTTGTTCATTTTGCTTTAGTTAGTATACTGCATTTCGACGTCTTTTTCAATGCCAAGATACGGGAATATGTTGTCAAATATATCCCGTATCACCGGAGCTGCGATGGTCCCCCCGTAGTATACACCCTGTGGGTTATAAATGACACACATGCCGAGAATCTGCGGATTAGCAGCCGGTGCAAACCCTATAAAAGAAGAAATATACTTATTCGCACTTCTTGGAAGCGTCTGAGACGTAGCTGTCTTTCCACCAATATGGTATCCTTCGATCTTTGCATTTTTCCCGGATCCCTCTGACACAACACTTTCCAGCAATGCCTGCATCGTCCTGGAAGTTTCTTCCGACACGATTTGCTTTCCATCGTCATATTTTAATTCCCGCACTGTCTCTTTATCTTTGTCCAGTATCCGGACTCCAAAATGTGGTGTCACGCGCTTTCCACCATTGACCAGAGCACTCACGGTCGCTGCCATCTGAATCGGTGTCACTTGAAAGGACTGACCGAAACTCATGGTCGCAAGCTCCACCTGACCAATATTTTCTTCCTTATGCATAATCGTTGCTGCTTCCCCCGGAAGATCTACTCCCGTCTTTCCAAGAAGCCCGAACTGTTCAAAATAATCACAGAATCGTCCTGTTCCCAATCTCAGTCCAATGTCAATAAATACCGGATTACAAGAATTCTGTATCCCTTGTACAAATGTTTCAGCTCCATGTCCCCCTACTTTGTGACACCGGATTTTCCGGTCTTCCACGATCCGGTAGCCCGGACAGGAAAATGTATCTGAAAGAGATACCACCCTTTCTTCCAGACAGGCTGACGCCGTAATAATTTTAAAAGTGGAACCCGGCTCATATGTATCATTGATGCATCCATTTCTCCACATCTGATTCAAAGCTTCTTTTGATTTCTCTGAAATTTCCTGATCCTGATTCAACGTAAATGGTTCGTTCAGATCAAATTCCGGTACATTTACCATGGCAAGGATTTCTCCGTTTTGTGGATTCATAAGAAGAATCGCAACCTTATCCGCCTGTTTTTCTTCCATGACTTTTTCTGCCATCTGTTGGGCGTACATCTGAATATTATAGTCCATACTGATTTGAAGTGTCTTGCCTGCCACCGGTTCTACCCGGTCTTCAGCTACACCCTCCAATTCAATACCTCTTGCATCTGTCGTTGTCAGAATCCTGCCGTTACTCCCCTTTAGGTAATCTTCGTATCTCACTTCCAGTCCTATGATTCCCTGATTATCACCACCGGTAAATCCAATCACCTTCGAAGCAAGCTCATTATACGGATAGTACCGTTTAAAATCTTCATCCACTTTCACTCCGGCAAGTTCCATTTCCCGTATCTTATCCCCTGTCTCCTTATCAACATTCGTTTTAATCCGTTCCATGGAAGACACCTTCTCCACCCGCTTTCTAACTTCCGCTTCCTCCATGCCCAGACATTTGCTCAGTTTTTTTATCACCACCTCTGGTTCCTTAATCTGGCTATGTATGACCGAAATTGTACACACCGTCCGGTTTGTTGCCAGCACTGTACCATTCGTATCGATAATTTCTCCTCTGGCTGCCTTAATCTTTCGTTCCCGCTCGTGAAGATCTTCCGCTTTTTTCTGATAATACTCCGCATCAAAAACCATCAGATAGACCATTCGTCCTATCAGACCCAAAATCATCAAAAGTGCCGCCAAAAACACAATCATAATTTTCCTTTTATTATATGTTTTATTTCTCAATACAAAAAACCTCAGAAGCGCTGTTTTTATCAATTTATTAGGACACTTCCGAGGTTATTCATTTTCATATTTAATTTTTCCTGTTAATTTTCAAATATATCTATTCTCCGTCACCGGACTCTGTTGCCATGTCATCTGGTGTATCACCACTGCTGTCACTGCTCACACTGCTATCAGATGATTTTGCATCTGCTGCCTTAGCATCTGCAGATTTTTCTACTCCGAGATACGGGAATATCTCTGTCATAATCTGAGATGCCATTGTCGTTGCCAGTTTACTGTTTGCCTGATTATCCACATTTGGCTCGTCAATCACAACGTAGACCATGACCTGTGGATTTTCCTGTGGTGCATATCCAATAAAAGAGACCAGATACTTTCCATTTCCTCTTGGCAGTTTTTCCGCAGTTCCAGTCTTACCTCCAACGTCATAACCTTCTACTGCCGCAGTCTTAGCTGTTCCTTCTTCCACAACTCCAAGCATATAATCTTTGATAATATCACTCGTCTCCTTAGAAATGGTATGTCTTACAAGAACCGGATCTTTATTTTCCGTCACATTTCCATTTTCATCCTGAATCTGCTTTACCACATGTGGCTCATAGTAATTTCCGCCGTTGATCAGTGAACAAAACGATGCTGCAAGCTGAGTCATTGTAACATTAAAGTTCTGTCCAAACGCGTTGGTAGCCAGCGTAGAGGAATCCATATCCTCTAGTGAGTATAAAAGTCCTGCTGCTTCTCCCGGAAGATCAATTCCAGTAGACTGTCCAAATCCAAACAACTGCTGATATCTTACAAACTGCTCTTTTCCTATTGCTGAACCGATCTGCATCAGTGCAACATTACAGGAATTTTCCAAAGCTACTTTTAATGACTGTGTTCCATGTCCATTACGGTTACTACAGTGAATATCATGGTCTCCTACATGAAGAACACCATTGCAGACATAACTTTCATCTCCGGTCAGCACTCCAAGATCCAGACCTTCCGATATGGTAAACGGTTTAAATGTGGAACCTGGCTCATATCCACTGCTGATGCAGAAATTATTCCAAAGTGAATTCAGTTCTTTGACTTTCTCCTCATCAGACAGTGCTGCCAGTTCTTCTTCTGTGTGTAGTTTTGTCAGATCACGTGGATTGTTGAGATCATAATTCGGATAAGTTGCCTCCGCAAGAATCTCTCCATTTTGCGGATTCATAACCATAACTGCTGTATTCTTACTTCCAAGTGTCGTACCGGAACTGTTCTCCTCGTTGAACTGTGTAATATATTTTTCCACTACACTCTGTACCTGAAGATCAATTGTTGACACAACCGTATCTCCGTTTTGGGCTTCCTTCACTGTCTTTTCATAGGATGAATCTTCGCTCAAATATCCATATTCTCTGCCATCTGTACCATTTAAAATGGAATTATAAGAAGCCTCGATTCCATTACTTCCCACATTTCCAGACACGGTAAAGCCAATCACATCACTGGCCAGTGTATTATACGGATATGTTCTCACATAATCCTCTTCCAGCCAGATTCCATTGACATTCGGATAATTCTCATCATCCTCATCTATCTTTTCGAACTCCTGAGCCTTTTCATAACTGACACCCTTTTTCATAATCAGATAACGGCTGTTCGGATTCTCCTCCACTTGATCTTCCACGTCACTTTTATCAAGTCCAAAACAGTCTGCCAACACCTGAATTGTCGGGTCAACATATTTTTCATCACTGTTCATGACCTTTGCATCCAGAATCACATTGTATACCCGCTGGCTTGTTGCAAGCTTCGTGCCATTCCGGTCTACAATATCACCTCGTTTAAATGGAATCGTTCTACTCTGATACTGTTGCTGATCCAGCACGATTTTAGAATATTTATCCCCGTTAAAAGCATTGATGTATGTAATTCTTCCTACCAATAAAGCAAAAGCCAGTACAATCCCCACGAAGAGTAATACTAGCTTTTTTTGCATAAGTTTTGTAAATTTTTTTCGAAATTTGTTTTTTCTTGGTCTTCTTGCCATTCTATCACCTATTTCGCATTCTTATCAGACTGGGCAAGTACTCCATCCTCCGGAATTCCTTCGTATTGCTTCACATAATCTCCAGAAGGGCTGTCATATTCAATCACCTGATCAGAAGTCGCATATACCATACCAAGTTCATTCATAGCTTTCTCTCGGATTTCATCTAAATTTACAGAATCCATCACTGAATTATACTTCGTATTGTTCTGCTCCTTCAAATCTGCAAGCTCCTTCTGCAAGGAACTTACTTCTTTTGAATGACTTGTAATTCTTGACTGCATCTGCACATAATTCACGCACAGGATCAGTGCAAATATTGCTGCCACCGCAAGAAATGTTACATAAGCACGGTTCATAGCCAGAGCCTTTTTTCGGTTTTGGCTGACCCGTCTGCTTACATTCTTCTTTCTCTTTGGAGCACTCGTTCGTCTCTGTGGCTCATATGACGGCTTTGTCACAACATTGCCATACACATACTGTCCCTGTCTGTTCACTCTATTCTTTTGTGTATGCACGGATCTTCCCGCTGCCATAATACTCACCTCAATTATCTATCTGCCGATTTTAGCAATGTTCAAAAATACGAAGCTTCGCACTCTTAGATCTGCTGTTGTACTCAAGTTCCTCTTCACTTGGCAGAATCGGCTTCTTTGTTATAATACTCCCTTTTGATTTTTTTCCACATACGCAAACCGGAAAGTCCGGTGGACAAGTACATGGATTTTCATTCTTTCGGAACGCACTCTTCACAATACGATCCTCCAACGAATGAAATGTAATAATGCATAATCTCCCACCCGGATTCAGCAGATCGATCATATCGTCCAGTGAATCGCGTAACACATCAAGTTCTCTGTTCAACTCGATGCGTATTGCCTGAAACGTCCTCTTTGCAGGATGTCCAGACTTTTTCTGAAACTTCATAGGAATTGATGCACGGATAATCTCCGACAATTCCGCTGTCGTCTCTACAGGCTTCACCGCGCGAGCCTGCACAATGTGCTTGGCTATGTTCTTCGCGAACTTGTCCTCCCCGTAATCGCGAATCACTCGGTAAAGATCTGCTTCTGTGTAGTCATTGACGATGTCTCTGGCCGTCATCTTCTGACGTGTATCCATTCTCATATCCAGAGGTGCATCTTCCCGATAGGAGAATCCCCGTTCTGCCGTATCAAGCTGATATGATGATACGCCCAGATCAAGCACGATCCCATCTACTTTGTCAATTCCCAGTTCATGGAGCTTTGACTTCATATCACAATAGTTGCTCCGGACTATTGTAACCTTCTCCCCGAAGTCTTTTAATCGGGCACTTGCAGCCTCGATTGCTGCAGCGTCCTGGTCTATTCCTACAATACTCCCCTTTTCTCCGAGACGTCTGCACACTTCGTATGCATGTCCGCCTCCACCGAGCGTTCCATCTACATAGATTCCGTCCGGCTTAATGTTCAGTCCGTCAATTGTCTCATTTAGTAATACTGATTTGTGTTTGAATTCCATATCTTCTCCCTCTAGATACTGAACCCGCTTGCTTCCATATCCGATGCAATCTCTTCAATGTTAAGCTCCACTTCAGCATTCTTTTCATCCCATCTGGCCTTGTCCCATATCTCGGCACGCTTCCCCATACCGACAAACACAACTTCCTTATCAAGTTTTGCATAGGTTCTGAGCACAGAAGGAATCAGAGTACGACCTTGTTTATCAAGTTCGCCGTCTGCTGCGCTTCCCTGAAAGAAATAGGCAAAAGCGCGGGCTTTCTTATCTGTAGTGGTTGGTAATGCATTGAGTTTCTTTTCGAAGTCGTTCCATTCATCTTCCGGATATACATAAAGGCAATTTTCCATTCCTTTTGTTATGACGAAATTCTCCCCTAAATCGTCACGAAACTTTGCAGGAATGATCAATCTTCCCTTTGCGTCAATATTATGACTGTACTCTCCTTTCAACATGAAACTCACCTTCTCTCCCATGGCGGATATTTTCTCCACATCTCCACCACTTTGTACCACTCATCACCACTTTCTACCACTTGAAACCATTGTAAAACACTTTTCCACCTATTTCAAGCACTTTTTCCTGTTTTGCGTAAAAAAAAGAGAACTGAATTTCTTCAGTTCTCTGATTTATCTTCTAATATGCAATTTCACTTCTTATCTGTATACCCTCTATCTGTTACTCAGCTGTTGTTGCTGCAGTGGCAATCTCCTGATTAAATGTATCTACAGACTGATAATTCACTTCCGCTTCTTTCACCGGTCTGCTGGACTCATACATATTGTAAGCAGAATATCCAATCCACACAACAAGCGCTGCTGCTACAACTGCCACCGCACACTTGCGAAGTCTGTTGGCAACCTTCTCCTTGCGCATGACTTTCTTTCTGTTTGCTTTTTCTTCTTTATATCTGTCCACTTTTGCCTGGCTCATAATTCAAATGCTCCTTGTCTATGTTCGCTTTTCATATTGTAGCACATCCCACGCATTTGTACAACCAGATTTTGCCATCAAAGCCTGAGTCCTGCGAATCCTACACAACTACAATGATACCGCCGTCGTTAGCATACATACTACTGATTCCTGCCGTATCCACAACAATCACATCTTTAAATGTTGCATATTTCACCAACAGCTCTTTAAATGCTTCTGCGCGTTCCGGACAGTTACAATGGGAAATTGCAAGTATCTTATTCTGTGGATCTGACATCTCAGCCAGCACACTTTCTGCCATCTTACCAAGGGCTTTTTTCATGCCACGCCCCTGTCCGATCTGATAAATGTTTCCTTCCGGAGTTGAGCCCATGACCGGCTTAATATTCAGAGCCGTCGCAACAAACGCCTTAATTCCTGTCAATCTTCCGTTCTTTCTCAATGTGTCCAGTGTCTCCAGCACAAAATATGTATGCTGGGATTCGATGTATGCTTCCACCGTCTCTATGACCTGTTCATATGTCATACCCTGCTCCTCGCATTCACGGATCTTCAACGCAATCAACGTCTCTCCAATCGATGCAGAACACGAATTAAAAACATGGATATTCTTCTCGCCGTGCTCCTCATGATACAAATTCATGCCAAGAACTGCGCTGTTATAAGAACCACTCAGTTCTGCTGACAATGTCACTGCGTACACCCGATCCACATCACAGTCATACTTTTCCATATATTTTTCCGGTGATGGACAAGAAGACTTGGGACATTCTGCTGCTTCTGCCACGTATTGCAAGAACTGCTTCTGGTCAAATGTCTCATCATCTACAATATGGTGTCCCCCTACTTCTATTGTCAATGACACTGTCTCAAAAATACCGGAAGCTTTCATCTCCGGTGTTAATTCTCCACAACTATCCACAATCACTTTATAACTCATACTTGCCTCCCGACTTAGTATCTTATCTATATCTCAAAGACACGTGTTCATTTCTATTATATGTAGTTTCTATTACTACATTAGTAATATAGCACATTTATTATAGAAAGAAAAGAAATATTTATATTTTAATTTTTCTTGATACTCCAAGAGCTATTCCCATTTCTGCCATCAGGAAGAGAACCGACGTACCTCCATAACTGATAAACGGTAATGTAATTCCCGTATTGGGAATAACATTAGTCACAACCGCTACATTTAATATGACCTGAAGTGCAATATGAGCAAAAATTCCAGTTACAATCATATAACCATACACATCTGGCGCATTCTGGGCAATAAACAACAGTCTGTATAAAAGCAATCCAAAAATCACAAGGATCATAATAACACCAAACACTCCCAGTTCCTCACAGATTGCTGACAAAATCATATCATTTTGCACCTCTGGAATGATCATTTTCTGAGCACTGTTTCCTAACCCTTTTCCAAAGAATCCGCCAGAACCGATTGCGTACAGTCCCTGCAAAGTCTGATAACTTCCGTCTGAAGCATATTTTTCCGGGTGCAGCCATGCAATGACACGGCGAAGTCGGAAGCTTGTACTTGTCTCCAGAGTCTTCGACAAAACAAACACTCCCACTGAGGCCACTACCACACCGGCTCCAACAAGCATCAGAAACGGTTTCGTCTTTGGGTGCATAACAAAAATAAGAATACATGTAATTCCAAGTACAATCATACCTGTACTTAGGTTATCTGTAAGAATATATACGCACGCAGCATTGAATCCACCCCAAGCCAGTGTCTTCAAAATACCATTCAGGGTCTTTGCCTCTTTACCAAGTTCAATAATCACTACCGGTATAAACAAAATTACTGCGATTTTTGCAACCTCTGCCGGCTGGAACTGCTGATTTTCCGGAAGTCTCAACCACCTTCTCGCTCCATTGACCGTCTTTCCGAGCGGCGTCTTAACTAACGCCATCAGAAAAATTGAAAACCAATACAACGGTTTCGCCAATTTAATATAGTAATGATAATCTATTGTTGATACGATTATCATTCCCCAAAAACCAACCACACAGAAAATCAACTGGCGCTTTAAATAGAACATACTGTCCCCTTGTTTTATCAGGGCACTATAAGAACTGGTACTAAATAGCATTACCAATCCAAAACAAATCATAAAAATCAGAACAGCCAACATACTGTAGTCAAAATACTGGTCTGCACTCTTAACATTCCTTGTATTTCTTTTTTTCTTTTTTCTTTCTGCCATTTTTTATACTCTCCAATCGTTTCTATTATAACGGGACACGCTTTCAAAAACAACAGATAATTCATGAGTACAGTAAATTCACAGTTTTTCAGATTGAAACATAATATGATAGTGCAATCAGTTATGAAAGGAATATGGAAAATGCAAAATTACCGTTATCGCTCACCAGGAAATTCCAGAGGCTGTATGAGACAGCCAGATTCCAGTCGAGAATTATGTGCAGGTATAGCATTAGATCAAATGCCTGTGACTATGGCCTATGTACCATGGACAAAATGGCGAAATATTTATGAGGCTGAAAAAGGATTACGAAGAGGAACTATTTTTCAGGATCTGGATAAACCTTTCCGTGGAATAGGAGGTTGTCAAAATGGCAGATAACAGACCTTGCAAAGCAGAGCTTCTGGACTGGATCAACACTGTGAGTTTTGTATGCGATGATACAAAATTGTTTCTGGACACTCACCCATGTAACACAGAAGCCTTAGAATTTTACGAGGAATTTAAAAATCAAAGAATGCAGGCACTTCAGGAATATGCAAAGTATTATGGTCCATTGACACTGGATACCATGTGTACTCCTGCTGATAAGTGGAAATGGATTGATACACCGTGGCCGTGGCAGGAAGGAGGGTGCTAGTCTATGTGGAATTATGAAAAAAGATTACAGTATCCGGTGAAAATCACAAAAACAAACCCAAAGATCGCACAAGTTATAATATCACAATTCGGTGGTCCAGATGGAGAGTTGGCTGCATCTATGAGATATTTGTCTCAAAGATATACGATGCCGTATAAGGAAGTAACAGGCACATTAACTGATATTGGAACGGAAGAACTGGCCCATATGGAAATCGTGTGTGCTATAGTGTATCAATTAACCAGAGATTTAACTCCAGAACAGTTAAAAGAATCGGGATTTGATAAGTATTATGTTGATCACACATTAGCTCTTTGGCCTCAAGCTGCCAGCGGAGCTCCTTGGACCGCTACCTATTTTCAATCTAAAGGAGATCCAATAACTGATTTGCACGAAGATATGGCAGCTGAGCAAAAAGCACGAACGACTTATGACAATATTTTACGGCTTGTAAAAGATCCTGAAGTCTGCGATCCGATTCGTTTTCTCAGAGAACGTGAAATCGTACATTACCAAAGATTTGGCGAAAGTCTCAGAATCATCCAGGATCACTTGGATAGTAAGAACTTCTATGCAATTAATCCTGAATTTGATCTTAAATCTTAATTCAATCAGCCAAAAATATCCAACGATACCTTCCAAAAGTATACGCAGTCTCCTGCAAAATAATAATGAGAGTGTGGATCATCCACACTCTCAGTTTCTATAACAAAATATTAATCTCAGTTTCTGTAAAAAATTCAGAAAAGGCTCCTAAAGAAAACTTTCAGCTTTTGCATCTTACTTTAATAACATATACACAATAACTGCTGCCACTACGATAATTGCAATCGCAAGAATAATAATCGGTGCTTTAGACACCTTCTCTTTTTCAACAGAAAGCATGTCATCATACGCTTTTTTCATCTCGCGTTCCCGCTTATCACGTACTTCCTTTGGCGGAATATTGGAATACTTCTGTTCTTTTACAGAACGTTCCCTCTTTACATTCTCTTTTCTTGCGCTATCTTTTTTCGCACTATCTCTTCTACCAGCCTCTTTCTTCGCAGACATACGCTCTGCTTTCGGAACCACATCTTCCGCCTGATGCTGTGGAACTTTAAATTTTTTCTTACATGTATAGCAAAGCAGATAATCCGGATCTTTTTTGCTTGGTTTCAATGGTCCGCCACATGTTGGACACTTCATCATCAATACCTCCTGTTATCTATCTCTTAGATCAATGGATATTTGTCAGTCAGACCTTTTACCATCTCGCGTACTTTTTCAATATTATCCTCACTCTTAATCACAAGTGCAATACCTTCCGCAATCACATCCATATCCTCTTCTACCATGCCTCTTGTTGTGACGGCTGGTGTTCCGAGTCTTACACCACTTGTAACAAATGGTGAACGTGGATCGTTCGGAATTGTATTCTTGTTGCAGGTAATATGAGCTTCATCAAGACGACGCTCCAGCTCTTTTCCCGTCACCTCTTCATCGCGAAGATCTACAAGCATCAGATGATTGTCTGTTCCTCCGGAAATGATTTTCACGCCACGGGACTGTAATCCTTTGCAGAGTGCCTGTGCATTTTTCAGAATCTGCTGTTGATATTCTTTAAACTCTGGCTGTAATGCCTCTTTGAAGCATACTGCTTTTCCCGCAATAACATGTTCCAATGGTCCGCCTTGTATTCCCGGGAATACAGCTTTGTTAAAGTTGAACTTATCTGCTGCCTCCTGGTTACACAGAATCATACCTCCTCTTGGTCCACGAAGAGTCTTGTGAGTCGTTGTCGTTGTCACATGAGCATATGGAATCGGGCTGGGATGCAGTCCTGTTGCAACAAGACCTGCAATATGAGCCATATCTACCATCAGATATGCGCCTGCTTCGTCTGCAATCTCACGGAATTTTTTAAAATCAATTGTTCTCGCGTAAGCACTTGCTCCTGCGACAATTAACTTCGGTCTTTCTCTCAAAGCGATCTCTCTTACATTATCATAATCGATCACGCCTTCTTCATTGACACCATAGGACACAATATTAAAATATTTTCCGGAAATATTGACCGGTGAGCCGTGTGTCAGATGTCCGCCGTGATCCAGATTCATTCCCATTACTTTATCTCCCGGCTCCAGCATTGCAAAAAATACTGCCAGGTTTGCCTGTGCTCCTGAATGTGGCTGAACATTTGCATACTCACAGCCAAATAACTCTTTTGCTCTGTCTCTGGCAAGATTCTCTACAACATCTACACACTGGCAGCCACCATAATATCTCTTTCCCGGATACCCCTCTGCATATTTGTTCGTCAGCGGACTTCCCATAGCCGCCATGACTGCTTTACTTACCCAGTTTTCAGATGCGATCAGCTCGATGTGTGAGTTCTGTCTTTCCATCTCTGCCTTGATCGCATCTGCTATTTCGCTGTCTGTCTTTCCAATTTCATCAAATGTATACATAGTCCTGTCCCTCCTATGGGGACAATTATATCATTTTTATGATTTACTTCCAAGTGTTACTTCGACAGTTTTTTCAGTATATTCGCCATTATTTCCAGGAACCTGTACAGTTACCTTGACTTTATCACCCACACGATGATACTGAAGCTGTTCTTTCAGTGAATTCATATCGCTGATTGTGGTTCCTTCAAGTCCTGTGATAACACTGCCTTTTGTCAGACCTGCCTGCTGGGCTCCACCATTCTTTACAACATCGGAAATATAAACTCCAGTAGGCATATTATACATCTTGGCACTTTCATCCGAGACATCTACACCCTGGATTCCAAGATATCCTTGTTCTGCCTCAGACACTTTTGTCTTTGTCACCTGATTCATCAAATTCTGGATCGTATCGCTTGCATCAGAAATTGGAATAGCATAGCCCATACCTTCTACACTGTCTGTTGCAACTTTTGCGGTATTAATTCCAATAACTTCACCGTTAGAGTTCAAAAGTGCTCCGCCACTGTTACCAGGGTTGATTGCTGCATCTGTCTGAATCAGAGTACCTCCTTCATAACCGTCCAGTGTCCGCTCCGTTGCAGATACGATACCTGATGTTACAGACTGTCCATAACCAAGTGCATTACCGATTGCGACGACCTGTTCACCTACCTCAAGCTTACTGGAATCTCCCATTGTCGCAACTGCAATCTTATCCATAGTAGAATCTTTCACATCGCTAATCTTTACAGCCACAACTGCAAGATCTTTTGTGGAATCAGTTCCTTTTACATTAGCTTCAACACTTTCATTATCCACAAAAGAAACTGTAAGCTTTTCATTGCCTTCCACTACATGATTATTTGTAAGGATCAGAAGTTCACTATCTGTCTGGCCGATAATAATACCAGATCCGACGCTTGTGCTCTCCTGCTGCTGTGTTCCTCCGAAGAAACTCTGTACTTCCTGAACGCTCATATTCGTAATAGATACAATAGATGGCATTGCATTCTTTGCAATCGTTGCAATATCGGAAGTTCCTGTACTGCTTGATGATGTTGTTAGTTTCGCACCATCCACTGTCTGTGCTGTCTTGGCAGTCTTACCGTTTGTAGTTATTGTGCCGAACACTTTTGTTCCCACATAATTTCCTGTCTGGAATGTTGCACTTGCCACAAGACCAAATGCAACTCCGGCGCATACAAGTTTCACTGGTTTTGGCACCTTTCGGTTCTTCTTTGGCTTTGGCGTTTCCTCGTTCATACCATTCATGTCATCAGGTTCTGGTTTATAATAAGTATATTGATTTTCCATATCAATAATCTCCTTTCCTTCATTTCTGTAATAGATTGTATCGTTTAAATGTGTTCGAATTGTGATGAAATCTTGTCAAATCTATAAATTTAAAAAAGAAGCATGCTTCTGACAGCATACTTCTCTATTTCTAAAATATTTAACCGTTATCTTCTGTGCTTCCATATGCATTCTGCAATTCGCTCAACGCCTCCCGCAAAAGTGCATCGGACTGAAGTGCTCCATTATACTCCTCATTCACTTTCCGGAACAGATTCTGAACATCCTGGTGTTTCGTAAGTCTTGCAATGTATCTCTGTACGTCACTCTCTTTTGGATCTGAGATTACCTGCATCTTGTCCTTTTCTTTTTTTACATAAAATGTTGCAAGTCCTGGTACTTCTGTATAAATCCCTCGGATTTTCATATCATATGTCACAAATGTCACATATGTATCCGCATCTTTTCCTTCCTTTGTATACACATGCAGATTATGATAAGCTTCTACATAGCCTGTCGCTTCCTGCATCTTCGCAAAGTGTTCTTCCACTGCCCGATTCACTTCCAAAACTGCATCTTCCAAAAGCGGATTTGCCTCTTCCGATTCACATTCCAGATAAACAGCCTGTATCTTCAACGAACTTGTCTTTTGTACCTTCTGTGCTTCTTCTCTGGCAAATCCATACCCCGCTGCTCCTATCGTCATAAAAAGAAGCAGGAGGACAATCCACCTTCTCTTCATAGATCTCCTCCACACATCAGTACTCGTTATTCATACACACCCGGGCGGATTCGAACCGCCGCTCCCGCCTCCGGAGGGCGGTGCTCTATCCCCTGAGCTACGGGTGCCTGGTCAATTTGACTTTGTAATAGTAACACATTTATCTCACAAAGTAAAGTAAATACATGAGATAATTTTCTACACAATTCGAATCATTATAACATTATAGCAAGAGCGCCTTCGGCATTCCTGACCGCTGGCGCTCCCATACACCAATTATAATACTCTTCTATATCATAGATTATCTTTCGCTACTTGCATTGACTGCTCTTCACTTCTCTTATAATCGCAATCTCCGTTCTTTTCTGTCATAATAATAAACATGATCTGACAAAATATCTTCGTCCGGTACCTGTGTCTCATTGACTTCTCTTAACATCTCTGTCAGCATTCTCCGTCCCGGCGAAGCACTCTCCGGCACTATGATCATCTCATGGACACTACTTGGAACCACATAGAAATTCTCTTTAAGGCATAAACTGATACCTGCAAGTCTGTCTGGATACAGAATTGCTGATGCTCCATAATTGCGGATCTGATTCGTCAATACATACATAGGTTCTTCCGGACATTTCTCCTTTATTCCTGTAAGTTCCGCAATCAAATCACTCATAGTCAGAAATTCTCCCGGAAGTTCATGCCATGTATTATATCTTGCCTGATGATAAATGTCCTCTTTTGTCACATGCCACAGTTTCAGATGCCGGTTACGGATCATCATTGTCGCCATGCCATAATCTCCTGCTTCAAAAAGTACACAAAAGATAATTGCCAGATCAAGATATGGCACATATGGCACTTCCTGAAGAAGTTCTTCATTTGCCTCACGACCAATCAGACGATAAATCACTTTTTCCTTGATTTTATCGTATTCTCCAAGCTTCTGTTCATCCCACGGCCGGTCAACTTTCAAATCCTCATACAAATCGACCACTTCTTTTGCAATCTTATCAACTCCTTTGCCGCTAAGGAACTGTTGATAATATTCTTCCAGATAGATGGTCGGTGAAATATTCGTACTGTCATCCTCAATCAGAAGCCCGCTCCGCTCGGTTCCGTTATTCTTCTTCACGGTACGTGTGCTGACTCTGATGTGTGTCCCCATGTTCTCTCTTACATTTTTCTCTACTGTCTCTAAAAACTGCTTATAATCCATACATCTCCTTTCCTCAGACAGCAGCAGTTTCTGTGTTTCAAATATTATGGTATTAGAATTATAAAAAAGCCCTGCAAAAAATGCAAGGCTTTTGTCGTTTATTTTTCTTATGTTTTTCTTAAGCTTATGCTCTTGAAAGATACTCGCCGGAACGTGTATCAATCTTGATGACCTCTCCCTCATTAACGAACAGAGGAACCATAACCTGCGCACCAGTCTCAACGATAGCCGGTTTTGTAGCACCTGTTGCTGTGTTACCTTTTACACCTGGCTCAGACTCTGTGATCAGAAGCTCAACAGTTGTCGGTGGGTCAATTGCAAATACTTTACCCTGATATGATTTCAGAGTTACGTCTGTTCCTTCTTTTACGAACTTCAGGCTATCTCCAACATCCTCAGAATCAACCGGAATCTGCTCGAATGTCTCGTTGTCCATGAAGTAATACAGGTTTCCGTCAACATAGGAATACTGCATTGTCTTTCTCTCGATAAATGCTTTCTTCAATACATCTTTAGATGGGTTAAATGTTCTCTCAACAACACCACCATTGATAACATCTTTCAGTTTTGTACGGACGAAAGCAGAACCTTTACCTGGTTTTACATGTAAGAATTCCAGACATTCATATACCTTTCCGTCGATCTCATACGTCGTACCTTTTTCAATATAAGCATCAGCCATTGTATATATCCTCCTTAATCGCACCCGAATGGCACTTTATACGTTTTCACTTTTACCATTTTATAATAGATTGTGCCTTTTTTCAACTATTTTTTCGCCTGTTTCTTGCTTCTTGCATAAAAATACAATACAATCTTCTCCAAATATCTCTTCAGCACAATCTGAATCTCTTCTTTTGGGTGAATCGGTTTCACAAGAATATTGGAAATCCCAGTTCTTTTTGCGCCCCAGACATCCGTAAATAACTGATCTCCAATAAACACACTGTTTGTCTCATCAGTCCCCATGATTTCCATAGCTTTCCGGTAATTCTTTGTTGATGGCTTGTGCGCATTGTACACATAATCTACTTGAATCGGCTCATTGAACGTCTTTACACGCGGCTCCTGATTATTGGAAATGAGACAACATTTAAATCCAATCTTTTTTAATCTGTCAAAGAGTGCGATTGCCCTCGCATCAGCCGGTGCTCCATGCGGTACAAGTGTATTGTCAATATCAAAGATCAGGCCACGATATCCTTCTTCATATAATTTTTCAAAATCAATCACATATGTGGAAGCCACATATCTATCCGGGAAAAATCTGTCAAACATTACTCTCCATCCATTTCTGTCAGTCTCTGTACTAACTCTTCACACACCTGAAGAACAGTCTTGTGATCCGTATTGACAATAATATCGGCTGCTGCCTCATATTTTTCACGACGTGCCTCCATCAATTCTGCAATACCTTTTACATTCTTTCGTCCTGCGAGAACCGGTCTGTCATCGGAATCTTTCACGCGCTCATAAACTTCCTCCGGACTGGCAGTCAGAAGAACGACTCTTCCATTCTTCTTCATCTGTTCTACATTGCATTCTCGAAGTACAACTCCGCCTCCGCAGGAAATAAGTACATTTTTGCGGCTCTGCATTTTCTTCAGGAGTTCTGTCTCACAGTTACGGAAATATTCTTCGCCATAAGTTGCAAAAATGTCCGGAATACTCATTCCTTCCTCTTTCACAATTTCCTGATCCATCTCTACAACTTCCATGGCAAACATGGTACTTAAATACTCCGCCACTGTTGATTTTCCAGCTCCCATAAATCCGATCATTACAATATTGTAATTGAATAACTTTCTTGCCTGGATCTTCTTGCTGTTCATACGGATACATTCAAAGATATCCTTAATCTCTTCTCTGTACTTATTACCATTCAGCTTTTCTTCCAGTCTCGAGGCCTGTTTTGCCTCCTGCTGCGGCTGTAAAATCGGCATACCATATTCCTCTTTATATGCCATGATTTTTTCTACTATTTTACTTCTTTCAACAAGCACGTCAATAATCTTATCATCACAAAGCGCCAGACTCTCTCTGTACATTTCCAAATCGTTCATCGTATATTACTCCTGTGTCAAATGTGGCCTCTTTATCCACTTCTTTTCTGTCTTATCGGGTGTATTATACCAACAATTATCTTATTTCGCAACTGCCTTATTTTTTCTATTCATTCCTATTCCGGATTCTTGTTCATCGCCATAGCTGACTTTACATCTTTCCGGAACTGATCCCATGCGCCTTCATTTTCCACAAAATATTTCGGACAGATTTTCCCAGTCACATCATAGTGGCGGATCACATCTTCTTCTGTCAGGTTGAACTTCAGACAAAGCCACGCCGTCAGTTGGACCATAGAACGATAAGTCGCATCATTAAACTTTCCAGTCGCATCCGGATGGCAGCATTCGATGGATACTGTATCATAATTCCGGTCATTCGATGCATACGCCACTTCCCAGGTCGGAATGCACTGCACGATCTCCCCGTTCAGTCCCACCACGAAATTACTGCTGGCTTTCGTCTCGTGGCTGTCTTTTAACCCTTCAAAATAATTCCGGTTACCTATAGCCGTTGCTCCCGGATTAGCTGTATAGTGAATAACAATCCCTGTAATCTTGTCTGTCTTCTCCTGCGATCTGGAATATGGATTCGGTGTCAGAAGCTCCACATCAATATCAGGCTTTGATGCATCCACTGCTTTCGTATCCAACTCATAATACTTATTGGAAAAAAATCCCGGATTATTTATTTTTATAATCAGCATGACCACTAGCACAATTCCAAGAATAAGAAAACCCAGCCGGATATTCCGCTGGGTCTTTCTTTTCTTCTTTGTCGTGCTTAGAGTTCTTCTTTTTCTGTTCCTCTTCATCTGCACGTTCTTTGCCCCGCCTTTTTCTGATCCAAGAATGCCCCAGGCATGCTTGCTGTCCGCCACCTATAGAGGTGAAGTCATCACTCATCTGATATATATTCTACATATTCCAGCGAAACATTTTATGAATGAATTCTTATTAATTTATGAATTTTATTATCTGCTGTTCACTCAGCCACAATTCTATCTTTTAATGCAAAAGCGACTCACCAATGAATTACTGATCTTACTCGTCTACGCTGTAGTTCGGAGCTTCTTTTGTGATGTGGATGTCATGTGGGTGACTCTCTTTTAATGATGCAGAAGAAATCTTGACAAATCTTCCTTTTTCCTTCAGATCTTCGATTGTCGGTGCTCCACAGTAACCCATACCGGAACGAAGACCTCCCATTAACTGGAATACAGTATCTTCTACGCTTCCCTTGTAAGCGACACGTCCTTCGACACCTTCCGGTACCAGTTTCTTGGCATCTGTCTGGAAGTAACGGTCTTTACTTCCGTTCTCCATAGCGGAGATAGATCCCATACCACGGTAAACCTTGTATTTTCTTCCCTGATATAACTCAAATGTTCCAGGGCTCTCGTCACAACCTGCAAAGATACTTCCCATCATACATACATTTGCTCCGGCTGCAATTGCCTTTGTCATATCTCCTGAGTACTTGATTCCTCCATCAGCAATAATCGGAATTCCATATTTATCTGCTGCTTCATAGCAATCCATAACTGCTGAAATCTGAGGCACACCAATACCTGCGATGATACGTGTTGTACAGATGGATCCAGGTCCGATACCAACCTTAACTGCATCAGCTCCTGCTTTGATCAGATCCTCTGTAGCAGCTCCTGTTGCAACGTTACCAGCAATAACCTGAAGATCCGGGAATTTAGACTTGATCATATCCACTGTGCGGATAACATTTGCTGAATGTCCGTGTGCAGAATCAAGAACAACAACATCAACCTTTGCATTGACAAGCTCCTGAGCTCTCTCAATACAGTTTGCTGTAATACCAATAGCAGCACCACAAAGAAGACGTCCCTGTGAATCCTTTGCTGCAAGAGGGTATTTGATCTGTTTTTCAATATCTTTAATTGTAATAAGTCCTTTTAAGTGAAAATCCTTATCTACAATTGGAAGTTTCTCTTTTCTTGCTTTTGCAAGAATCCGTTTTGCTTCCTCCAGTGTAATTCCTTCCGGTGCTGTGATGAGCCCCTCAGAAGTCATAGACTCTTTGATCTTCTTTGAGAAATCTTCCTCAAATTTCAGATCGCGGTTCGTGATAATACCGACCAGCTTTCCGTTCTCTGTGATCGGCACACCTGAAATGCGGAATTTAGCCATTAATTCATTAGCATCTGCCAGTGTATGATCCGGTGAAAGATAAAATGGATCTGTAATAACACCATTCTCAGAACGCTTTACTCTGTCTACCTCTTCAGCCTGAGCCTCAATAGACATATTCTTATGAATGATACCGATTCCTCCCTGACGAGCCATAGCAATTGCCATACGATGCTCTGTAACCGTATCCATACCTGCACTCATCATCGGTATGTTAAGGTGGATCTTCTTTGTCAGATATGTTGACAGATCAACCTGATTCGGAATTACTTCTGAATAAGCTGGTACTAAAAGTACGTCATCAAATGTAATACCTTCTCCAATAATCTTTCCCATGATTATTATCCTCACTTTCCTTTGTAATATTTAAAAGCTATGATACAAAAAACAGTCGGCATTTGTCAACCATTTTCTCTATTTTACCACAAATTGTATTAAAAAGAAAACTCCCTAAAGGGGGAGTTTTCATAATACTAATCTATGATTATTAGAATTGCTAATACACTATTCTTACATCATTCCCATGCCTGCTCCGCCGCCTGCTGGCATTGCCGGAGTATCTTCTTTGATGTTCGCTACACAAGACTCTGTTGTCAGAAGCGTAGATGCTACACTTGTTGCGTTCTGAAGTGCACTTCTTGTTACTTTAGCCGGATCAAGGATTCCTGCCTCTACCATATCTACATACTCTTCTGTCAATGCGTTAAATCCTACGCCTGGTTCAGACTCAGATACTTTATTGATAATAACAGAGCCTTCCAGTCCTGCATTTGCAGCAATGTGGAATAATGGAGCCTCCAGTGCTTTGAGAACTACATTAGCTCCTGTCTTTTCATCACCTTCCAGTGTTGCAGCATATTTTGCTACTTCTTTTGCTGCATGGATATATGCAGAACCGCCACCGGAGATAATTCCTTCTTCTACTGCTGCTCTTGTTGCTGCCAGAGCATCTTCCATACGAAGTTTTGCTTCTTTCATCTCAACTTCTGTTGCTGCTCCGACACGGATTACCGCAACTCCGCCTGCCAGTTTTGCAAGTCTCTCCTGAAGTTTTTCTTTATCGAATTCAGATGTTGTATCCTCAATCTGAGCTTTGATCTGAGCAACTCTTGCCTGGATGGAATCTTTGTCTCCACAGCCGTCTACGATAACCGTATTCTCTTTCTGTACTTTGACTGATTTTGCACGTCCAAGCTGATCCATAGTAGTATCTTTCAGCTCTAATCCAAGCTCCTCGGAAATTACCTGTCCGCCTGTCAAAATAGCGATGTCTTTGAGCATCTCTTTTCTTCTGTCACCATATCCAGGTGCTTTTACAGCAACAACATTGAATGTTCCACGCAGTTTATTTACGATCAGGGTTGTAAGAGCTTCACCCTCAACATCCTCTGCAATGATCAGGAGTCTGGATCCTGACTGAACGATCTGCTCAAGTACTGGAAGGATTTCCTGAATGTTGCTGATTTTCTTATCTGTGATCAGAATATATGGATCCTCCAGATTAGCTTCCATCTTATCCATATCTGTTGCCATATATGCAGAAATGTATCCACGATCGAACTGCATTCCTTCTACAAGGTCAAGCTCTGTTTTCATTGTCTTAGATTCTTCGATTGTAATAACACCATCGTTAGAAACCTTCTCCATAGCATCTGCTACCATCTGACCTACTTCCTCGCTTGCTGCTGAAATAGCTGCAACCTTAGCAATCTGGTCTTTACCGTTAACTTTGCTGGACATATTCTTAATTGCCTCAACGGCTGCATCTGTAGCTTTCTGCATTCCTTTACGGAGAATGATCGGGTTAGCACCTGCTGCCAGATTCTTCATTCCTTCATGTACCATAGCCTGTGCAAGTACAGTAGCTGTTGTTGTACCATCTCCTGCTACATCATTTGTTTTAGATGCAACTTCTTTGATGATCTGAGCTCCCATATTCTCAAATGGATCTTCTAACTCGATTTCTTTTGCGATTGTAACACCATCATTTGTAATCAGTGGTGCACCAAATGATTTGTCAAGTACTACGTTACGTCCTTTTGGTCCAAGTGTCACTCTTACTGTATCTGCTAACTGATTTACTCCTGCTTCCAGGGCTGCTCTTGCTTCTGCTCCGTATTTAATTTCCTTTGCCATGATTAAACTGCCTCCTAAATTAGACTTTACTGATTTCACACAAAATATTTAAAATTAACAAACATTCCTTATTCGATGATTGCTAAAATATCATCCTGTTTCACAACAATATATTCTTCGTCTTCAATCTCAACAGATGTTCCTGCATATTTAGAATAGATAACCTGCTGTCCTACTGTTACGTTCATCTTCACTTCTTTTCCATCAACAGTTCCGCCTGGTCCGACTGCCACAACTTCTGCCTGCTGTGGTTTTTCTTTAGACTGTCCAGGTAATACGATTCCTGACTTTGTAGTCTCCTCAGCCACGATCTGTTTCAATACGACTCTGTCTCCTAATGGTACTAATTTCATATTTATTCCTCCTTGCTTTAACATCTCTTTTACGTTGTTAGCACTCATAAAAATAGAGTGCTATTAAAAACTCTAGGTATAAAATAGCACTCTCTTTCTCTTTTGTCAACACTCTTTTATTTATTTTATCTTGTTTATATTTTTTTCATAAAAGCCGTTTTGTACACGAAATACTAAGACTTTTCCGACTTTATTACAGTATCTTTCACGTATGACGCCCTGGCACCAGATTTCTTTTTTTTCACTATTGATCGTACATCTATATACTCCATCCAGCAAAAAACTTGTGATATCTGATTTTCCTGCAATTAAGTATATGTTATCTTCTTCCGAATCATACCGGATTACTTTACAATGATGAATGATTTCATCTTTTTCTCCATCTTCCAAAAACGTCCGCGTCATCTGAAGCAGCGCCGGACACTCTTCATACATGTTGTCCATCCTCCGATTTTTCAAAGTTTAACCTCTGTTCTTTTCTTCCTTGATGTGCTCCAGTTCTGTAAATACATAATCATTTACAACTTTGATATAAGTTCCTTTCATTCCTGATGAACGAGATTCAATCACGCCTGCACTTTCAAACTTGCGCAGAGCATTTACAATTACAGAACGGGTGATTCCAACTCTGTCTGCAATCTTGCTTGCAACCAGAATTCCCTCTGAGCCATCCAGCTCATCAAAAATATGAATGATTGCTTCAAGTTCTGAATAAGATAATGTACTGATCGCAGACTGTACAATGTGTTCTTTTCTTGTCTCCTCTGCACTTTCTTCGTTAACAGAACGGAGCATCTCCAGTCCTACAACTGTTGTTCCATACTCGCTGAGAATGATATCATCAATCTCATATGGTTTATCTACTTTGTAAATGAACAATGTTCCGAGACGCTCTCCTGCAATATTGATTGGTGTGATGATTGCCTGATATCCTCCGCTTGCCTCAGCAGAAAATCCCAGTGTCTGAAGATTTACATTCTCCTTTGTTGATAAGATACTAAGCAATCTCTCGTTCAACATACCATCAATATGCTCGCCAACCTCACAGGCAATCAGTTCTCCAATCGGCTGTACATTCAGGCACCGACTTTTTCCAAGCACCTTCCCTTTTTTACTGACTACCAGAACATTTGACTCCAGTATCTCAGTCAAGACATCACAAATGTCATTAAATACAACCTTGCTTGAATTATTGTTGTGTAGTAATTTGTTGATTTTTCTAGTTTTATCTAATAATTGTACGCCCATATGCAATTCCTCCATCTATGAGTGTATATTATCATACAATTCACGCTTATTCAATAAATTTCCTTAATTTTCTTTCTCTTTTTTTATACTTTCAGTGTAACCACATTGTTCATTGCTGCAAAGAAGTTTATTTCCTTTTTCTACCATATATTTTCCACACTGAGGACACTTCTTTTCAGACGGTTTTTGCCAGGACATGAACTCACATTCCGGATTATTTTCACAACCGTAATAGCGCCTTCCCTTCTTCGTTTTGCGAATTACTACATCTTTTCCGCACATCGGACATTTTACACCAATCTTTTCCAGATACGGCTTTGTATTCCGACATTCCGGGAATCCCGGACATGCCAGAAATTTTCCATGCGGACCGTATTTGATAACCATGTTTCTGCCACATTCTTCACAGATTACATCCGTTACTTCGTCCTCGATTTTTACCTCTTCCAGTTCTTCTTCCGCTTTTTTCACGGCTGCGTCCAAATCCGGATAGAAATTTTCAATAATCGTCTTCCATCTGACTTTTCCTTCCGCAACACCGTCCAGAAGACTTTCCATATTTGCCGTAAAACTGACATCCACAATACTTGGGAATGAATGCATCATTATATTATTAACAACTTCTCCAAGTTCTGTCATATAAAGGTTTTTATTTTCCTTCGCAACGTATCTTCTATTTATAATCAATGTAATTGTCGGTGCATAAGTACTTGGGCGTCCGATTCCCAGCTCCTCCAAAGTCTTTACAAGAGACGCCTCTGTGTAGTGTGCCGGCGGCTGTGTAAAATGCTGCTTACTGTCAAACTGTTTCAGAGAAAGTTCACTGTTCTCATCCAGTCCCTTTAAAAGCACACCCTTCTCGTCTTTTTCTTCTCCCGCCTCCGTATAGATCAGACGGAATCCTTCAAATGCAATCTTTGATGTTGCAACATTGAAACGATATTTTCCTGCTGCGATTTTTACAGAAGTGGTCTCATAAACTGCAGGCATCATACGGCTTGCAACAAAACGTTTCCAGATCAGCTGATACAAGCGGAACTGGTCACGGGACAAGGAATCCTTCAACATAGCCGGAGTGCGGGTAACATCCGTCGGACGAATTGCCTCATGAGCATCCTGAATCTTCTGACTGCCACTTTTCCCGGCGCCTTCTGCTGCCACATACTGGCTGCCATACTGCTCTCCAATATAGCTTCTTACATTCGCATCTGCCTCTTCGGAAATACGGGTAGAATCCGTACGAAGATATGTGATAATACCCACGGTTCCACTTCCCTTGACATCAACTCCTTCATAAAGCTGCTGCGCAATACGCATCGTCTTGGAGGTTGCAAAATTCAAAGCTTTGGAAGCTTCCTGCTGCAGTGTACTTGTCGTAAATGGGACCGGTGCCTTTTTTGTACGCTCTCCTTTTTTGATCTCACTCACTTCATAGTCCGCACCATCAAGCTCCTTTAAAATCTTATTCAAGTGTTCTTTCGACTCAATCGTCATCTTCTCTTTCTCTGTTCCGTAGAACTTCGCAATCAGAGGCTTTCTCTCACCTTTTACGTTCAGCTCTGCATCCAGAGTCCAGTATTCCTCTGGAATAAATGCATCGATTTCCGCCTCACGATCTGCTATAATGCGAAGCGCTACAGACTGCACACGACCGGCACTTAAACCTCTCTTTACTTTGGCCCAGAGGAGTGGACTGATGCGGTATCCAACCACACGGTCCAGCACACGTCTCGCCTGCTGTGCATCCACCAGATCCATATCGATATCCCGCGGGGTCTTAAGAGATGCCTTCACCGCATTCTTGGTGATCTCATTGAAGCTAATACGATAAACTTTCTTATCCTCCAGTTTCAATGCTTTACTCAGATGCCAGGAAATTGCCTCTCCTTCGCGGTCCGGGTCAGTTGCGAGATAAACTTTATCTGCTTTTTTCACTTCTTTTCTGAGATTTGCAAGAATCTCACCTTTTCCACGTATCGTAATATACTTCGGTTCGTAGTCATTCTTCACATCTACACCAAGCTGACTTTTCGGAAGATCTCTGACATGTCCATTTGACGCAGCCACCACATAATTACTTCCCAGAAACTTTTTGATTGTTTTCACCTTTGCCGGTGACTCCACTATCACGAGATATCGTGCCATATCTGTATCTAACCTCCATGTTATCTGTATCGGGCAAATTCCCGTACACTATTTTCGTTCAAATGCAAATGTTTCATCTTACATTCTGACATAATAATTCTTTGCCGTTTCTTTTATATATCCTTCCATCTCCAGCGTCATAAGTGTCTCCATAAGAATCCGTGCATCAAGCCCGGTCTTCATCTGAATCTCACTTACATTTCTGGGGAACAAATCGAGACAACTATACACCACTTTTTCTGTTGTTTCAAGCATTTTTTCATTTTTTAATAATTCTGTAGAGTTTTCGGAAACCTCAATCTGCAGTTCTTTCAGGAATTCTTCCGGCGAGATCAATATGCCCGCACCTTGTCTGATCAGCCTGTGGCACCCCTGACTGAGAGTACTTGTGACAGGCCCTGGAAGAGCATATACGTCCCTCCCCTGTTCCAGTGCCATATCTGTGGTAATCAAAGATCCGCTTTTTTCTTTCGCTTCCATCACAAGCACTACATCTGCCAATCCACTGATGATACGATTTCTCAGTGGAAAATGATATGACATAGGTGGTTCTCCTGGTATTTGCTCCGAAATTATCCCTCCTTCTCTCTGAATATCCATATACAGACCGATATTTTCTCTCGGATAACAAATGTCCACTCCGCAGCCTAACACGCCATAAGTTGTTCCGCCTCCATTTAGTGCACCCCGTTGTCCGGCCCCGTCAATACCAAGTGCAAGACCACTGATAATCTGTACCCCGGCTGATGCCAGACATTTCCCATATTCCAGTGCTTGCCCTTCCCCGTAATTACTACATCTTCTTGCTCCGATAATCGCTACCGAAGGCCGGTCTTCTTCCGGCAGTTTCCCTTTTACATAAAGCGCATACGGTGCAGCGTCAAGCTCCGACAACCGTTTCGGATATGTTTTTTGAAAATACGGTACAAAATCAATTCCTTTTTCTTCCATATTATAATATTTTTCTTCTAAATCTTTCTGCTTTCTCGCCATTTTCAGCTGTTCTATATCCTTTTTTGTCAGGAAATTCTGTAATCTGAGTTGAGTTTCTTCTATATAATATATCTCTTTTGCAGAGCCATATGCCTCTCTTAGTTTTTTCTTCTTATTATCAGAGATATTTTTCATCCTGGCAAACCAGTATTCATAAATCACCCACATTACCTCCCCCAGTATTTTTTATCCAGCATACGGTATCCAAGCGCCTCTTTCAGATGGCTGCACCCAATCTGTTCTTCCCCGTCCAGATCAGCGATCGTTCTGGCGACTTTCAATACTTTATGATAAGTCCGGGCAGTCAGATTCATCGTTGAAAATGCACATCGCATCAGTTTTTCTTCTTTTTCTCCAATTTGGCAAAATTCTTCCATCTGCCGTACTCCGATTCCGGAGTTTGTCCGGATATCGGTCCCCTCATAACGCTGCTCCTGGATCTTTCTCGCCGTGCAGACACGGTTACGTATTTCTTCTGATGTTTCCTCTTTTCCAGTCTTGTGTAATTCCCCGTATTCTACCCTTGAAGCCTCTACACATAAATCCATACGATCTAAAAAAGGCTGGCTAACATGACCCAGATAATTTTGAATTTGCGTTTTTGTACAATTACATTTGTTCAAATCCGGATAATTTCCACAAGGACACGGATTCATTGCCGCAATCAACATAAAATCAGCCGGATACTCATAACATCCACTGTTTCTGGAAATCCGGATTTTATGTTCCTCCAGAGGTTGTCTTAAAACTTCCAGCACTGGCTTATGGAATTCCGCCAGTTCATCTAGAAATAAAACACCTCCATGTGCAAGACTGATTTCCCCCGGATTCGGTATCACCCCACCACCAATAAGTGCTGCTCTCGTTACCGTATGATGTACACTTCGAAATGGACGTTTTGTAATCAACGGATGTTCCCGGTCTACCATCCCTGCCACGCTGTAAATCTTTGTCACCTCCATACTCTCTTCCAACTGCATCGGCGGTAAGATGGTCGGGATTCGTTTTGCCACCATGGATTTTCCGCTTCCCGGCGGACCTATAAGCAACAGATTATGACCACCCGCTACTGCAACTTCAACCGCCCGCTTCACCATATCCTGTCCACAGATATCACTGTAATCCACATCATATATCATCTCCGGTTCCCATATCTGTTTAAACTCAGTGATTGCTTTCGTCTCTGATATTTTTCCCCCTAACCCTTCCTTCTTATTTAAATCCCGGCACAATTGTTCCAATGTCCCGGCACCTATAATTCGAATTCCCGGAACAAGACGCCCTTCACTTACATTTTTTTCGGGCAAAATACATGTGTGAAATCCCTGCATCTTTGCCTCCAGAACGATTGGCAGAACTCCCTCTACTTCACGTACTTTCCCGTCCAGACTAAGCTCCCCGGCTACAAGAACTCTCTCCAGCACTTTTGCCGGAATATTGCCAACAGCTTCTAATACAGATAATGCGATTGGAAGATCATAAGATGCTCCTTTCTTTTTCACCGTTGCCGGCGACAGATTTACTACGATTTTCTTAGGTGGAAGCGAAAATCCACTGTTACGGATCGCAGTCCGCACCCGCTCAGCAGCCTCCTTCACTTCCGACGAAAGATACCCCACCATATGGAATATCGGAAGACCATTACTGACATCTGATTCTGCATGGATTACTTCAATGTGAAGTCCCTGAACACAGGCAGACGCAATTGAACTAAATGCCATTCATACACCTCATTTCTAACTGAACTATACTTTTTATTCACATTTTCATGTTCAGTCACTCATAGATTTTTTCGATAATCAGGTAACAATTAATAACAATCAATCTCAATCAAAATCGTTGGATTCTCCGGCGGATACCGCCCGATACAACAGATCTCCTGCAGACGGAAGAATTTCCTGTCTGAAGTAGCATCAGTATAGCACACTTTTCCACATGGGAAAAGCACAAATTTTCATTTTCCATCATAAACTATATCAAATCTGTCTCGAGGTGCATTTCTTGAAATCTTTTCCCCTTCCCCTGACTGCTTCTGAAGAACAGTATTACCTGCAAAAATATATCGAGGGCGACTTAAATGCCAAGCATATCCTGATTGAGCATAATCTCCGGCTCGTAGCTCATATTGTCAAAAAATATCAGGCAAATGTAGAAGAAGCTGAAGATTTGCTTTCCATTGGCACCATCGGGCTGATCAAAGCAGTCGTTACATTTAATCCGGGAAAAAACGTACGTCTCGGAACTTACGCTGCACGCTGTATTGAAAATGAAATTCTGATGCATCTGCGTGCCAGAAAAAAAACTTCTCGGGAAGTCTCCCTTTATGAACCAATCGGCACGGACCGGGAAGGCAACGAAATCCAGCTTTTCGATGTAATTGAGACAGACGATCAGGAGGCCCACCGGAAAATCGAGGAAAAAGATGATATTTTGAAATTATATCAACACGTAGAGTCTAAATTATCTACCCGGGAACGTCTGGTCTTAAAAATGCGCTATGGTCTGTATAACGAAGAAGAATATACACAGCGCGAAATTGCAAAGCTTCTTGGCATTTCCCGCTCCTATGTATCCAGAATCGAAAAGAGCGCTATTGAAAAACTGCGTGGGTATTTTTAATACTTGCGCAGTCTTCTTTTTTCCTGTACTATATTAGGTATAGGGTGTGGTATATATTATGAAAGATATATTGAAAAAATCTATATTTTACAGCTTCGCAATTGCTTTAACTTCGCAGCTCAGTATTAACTGGTTCACAGCAAACTTTAAAATATCCATTGCAGTCGTTATTCTGGCCGCTTGCGGATTATTAATGTCCAATTTTCCACTGATTCCGGTTACATTTTTATCCGCAATCGGTGTATTTTCTATGCGTATGTTCGTCTATTGGATCACCCACGGGCATTGGACGAGTCCTTCTCACTATATGCCGGAGATAGCTTTCTATCTTTGCTACGGACTTCTTCTACATCTGTATATCAGACGGTTTGATTATTTGTCGGCTGCTATTCATGAAAAGCGGAACCTGACACTGGGAGCTCTGATTCTGATTGACTACTTGGCAAACTTTATCGAGCTTCTCGTACGACTGGAACTCAGTTCCCTTGTGCTTCACATGCAGTCTGGAATCTTTCTGGCTGCTGTTATGCGTTCCTGTCTCACATGGCTTGTCATGTTGCTCTTTGAAAAATACCGGATCTTTTTAATTGAGAAAGAACATGAGGAACGTTATCAGAAACTGGTACTTCTCTTCTCCAAACTCAATGGAGAAATTGTCTGGATGAAGAAAAATACTACATTAATAGAAGAAACTATGAATAATTCTTACCGGCTCTTTGAAACACTGCGTGACTCAGGTGCCGATCCTGCCCTTGCCTCTTCTGCGCTTACTACTGCAAAAGATATTCACGAGATAAAGAAAGAATATCTGTTGATCATGCGTGGAATTTCCGAAGCACTGGAACAGGAACTGGAAAATGACGGTATGTATCTGGAAGAAGTGCTCTCCCTTTTAAAATCTTCCATCACCAATCTGGCGGAATCACAGGAAAAGACACTGAATCTTACTTATGAATATCAGAAAAATTTCTATACTTCCAGCCACTATGCCCTTCTTTCCATCTTCCGTAACCTTTTTGTAAATGCTTTGGAAGCTTCGAAGACTGACACAGTTAATCTTTCTGTCACAGAGGTCATCGAAGATGGGCAGGCCATTTTTACCGTTACAGATGACGGCCCGGGAATTCCGGCTGAATACATAGGAGAAGTATTTAAGACTGGATTCTCGACCAAGATTAATTTCCAGACAGGGGAAGTCAGCCGGGGACTTGGACTGAATCTGGTACAAGATCTTGTAGAAGGGGAATTGCATGGAACAATTGGTCTGACCTCTATTCCGGGTCGGACAGTTTTTACCATCTGCATCCCTTTAAATGAATTGGAGGTAATGTCAAAATGATGTCTTTCTATTTTATAGACGATGACAAAAATATTTGTAACATTTTGAAACTAATTATAAATGAACGAGGACTTGGGGTATGTTGCGGCAGTGCTAATAATGCAGCTGAAGCACTGGAAGATCTTCCTTCAGCTAAACCGGATATTGTAATTGTAGATCTGCTCATGCCTGAAATAGATGGAATCAGCTTTGTAAAACAGGCTCGAAAAATAGTACCAGATGCATCTTATATTATGCTGTCCCAAGTGTCCTCAAAAGATATGATTGCTTCTGCCTATGAAGCCGGGATTGAATTCTTTATCCAGAAACCAATTAATAGTGTGGAAGTAGAAGTTGTCATCAAAAAAGTTTCCGATGGCTTATCTATGAAACGAATGGTCCGCAAAATGCAAAACATATTTATGGAAGATACCAGCCCTGCAACTGTGACTGTACCTGACAATAGTGAGCAGATTGAGAATTCCCTTCGCACAATCCTTACAAGAATCGGTATTATCGGGGATATTGGCAGTAAAGATATCATTTCTATCGTCAAATATCTGGTCGACCACCAGGATAATGCCGACTCACTGACAGTTAGCGATCTGTGCAGCCGCTTCTGTGATACACCGAAATCTATGGAGCAGCGCATACGCAGAACAGCATTTAATGGCCTCGTAAACCTGGCTCACCTTGGTCTTGAAGATTATAGTAACGAAATTTTTGTAGACTATTCCAGCACATTATACAATTTTGAGCAGGTTCGCAGGGAAATGGATTTTATACGTGGAAAGACTGATAAGCACGGCAATGTAAGGATTAAGCAGTTTTTGAACGCATTGGCCTCTTATTGTCAATAATGCACAAAGTTATCGCGATTTGTTAAATTTTTAATGGTATTTTGACACCATTTGATACTTTTTGTAACCATGCTTATATATTAATCTCATCGATAAACACGGCGATGTTATTAAAATAACAAATTAAAGAAATGTGAGGTACAAAGTATGGTAACAATTTTATCTGGTGTAGGTTTACTACTCGTCACTCTGGCAGTCTTCTCTGTTTTCAGTCTGAAGATGCCAAAAGGATCTCTTGCAATGGGCGGTATGGCAGACGCAGCCGTTGCAACATTCCTTGTTGAAGCAATTCATAAGTATATTTCCGGTGATTTGATTGGCATTGCATTCTTACGTGAAGTTGGAGATATCTCCGGAAGCATGGGCGGTGTTGCCGCAGCTACTCTTGTTCCAATTGCAATGGGTGCTAACCCGTTATTCGCAGTTGTAGCCGGTGTTGCTGTTGGTGGATTCGGAATCCTTCCTGGATTTATCGCAGGTTATGTCATCGGATTCATCGCTCCGATTATTGAAAAGAAACTTCCTGTTGGAATTAACATTATTGCAGGAGCACTTATAATTGCTCCAGTTGCCCGTATTATTGTAACAGTTGTTGATCCTGGTGTAACATGGATTCTGTCACACATTGGTGCTACTATTTCTGCTGCTACAGACCAGTCTCCAATCGTTATGGGATTCCTGTTAGGTGGAATGATGAAGATGATCTGTACATCGCCGCTTAGTTCTATGGCGCTCACAGCTATGTTAGGACTGACCGGTCTTCCAATGGGTATTGCAGCCATCGCATGTTTTGGTGGGTCCTTTACAAATGGATTTGTATTCCACAAACTGAAACTTGGTAACAAGGGTAATGTGATCGGCGTTATGCTCGAGCCATTAACACAGGCTCCAATCGTTACTGCAAACCCGATTCCGATTTACGGTTCTAACTTCTTCGGAGGTGGATTTGCCGGAATTTCAGCAGCAGTATTCCATGTTGTAAATGATGCACCTGGTACAGCATCTCCAATCCCTGGACTGTTAGCACCATTTGCATTTAACCCGGTTCAGAATGTATTATTTGCTCTTCTGTTCGCAGCTATCGGAGGAAGTGTTGCAGGATTTGTAGGTGGAACAATTTTCAAACACATTCGTATGAAAAACGGAACTTATGAGAAAGCATCTGAAGCAGCCGAAGAAATGGCAGAAGCAGAGCTTGAGCCTGGAATGTAAGTATCGCACTCCATCGATATTGACATTGATACATATTAAAAAAGATGCGCTTCGCCAGCGCATCTTTTTTTATTACACAAGAAAGGAAATTCATGATATTCTATGCAACAAGTTCTCATTTACCGCCTTACTGAACTTCTGGCTCCTGCCTGCGCAAAATATCATATGGGCTTGCCTGACCGCCTTCTAACTCAATATAGAGCACTTGTTTAGAATGTGGTGCACTCTCCTGGTCTTCACCTTCTTCGTTGATAATCCGTTTGACTGCAACTTCTACATTTTCTCCATCCGGTTTCATAATCTCAATTGTCTCACCGACTGAGAATTTGTTACGTTGCTCAATCTTGCAGCGCCCGTCACAGATTTCTCCTACAATTCCAAGATAAGTATATTCTTTTACATAAGTATTGCTGTCATAGATCTGGCTCTCTTCGGTTGGTTTTCCAAAGTAGAATCCTGTAGTGAACTGACGATATGTGCAGTTAGATATCTGATCCAGATACCAAGGCATGTTATCTCTGTATTTCTGTGGATCTTCTAGATAGTCATCTATCGCTTTGCGATAAGTTCTTGCAACTGTTGCAACATAAAGAGCCGTTTTCATACGCCCTTCAATTTTAAAGCTGTCGATTCCGGCATCGATCATTTCCGGAATATGCTCGATCATGCATAAGTCTTTTGAGTTGAAAATGTATGTTCCACGCTCATTTTCATAGACAGGCATATACTCTCCCGGTCTCGTCTCTTCCACGATGGAATATTTCCAGCGGCACGGATGCGTGCATGCTCCCTGATTTGCGTCACGACCGGTAAAGAAATTACTAAGCAGACATCTTCCGGAATATGATATACACATTGCTCCGTGAATAAAGCTTTCAATCTCCATCTCAGCCGGGATTCTTTCACGGATTTCTTTGATTTCTCTCAAGGATAATTCTCGGGCAGATACTACGCGGGAAGCTCCCTGCTTCCACCAGAACTGATAGGTCGCATAGTTCGTGTTGTTTGCCTGCGTGCTGACGTGGCGCTGAATCTTTGGGCAGATTTCCTTTGCCAGCTCAAACACACCGGGATCTGCGATAATAAGCGCATCCGGTCCAACTTCTTTTAATTCTTTCAGATACTCTTCTACTCCCGGAAGATCATCATTATGCGCAAGAATATTGACCGTCACATGTACTTTTACACCATGTGCATGCGCAAATTCCACACCCTTCTTCATATCTTCCATGGAAAAATTCTTTGCTTTCGCACGAAGCCCAAATGCTTCGCCACCAATATATACTGCATCTGCACCAAACATAACCGCAGTCTTCAATACTTCCAGACTGCTGGCCGGGATTAATAATTCCGGACGTTTCTGACTCATACTTCTCTTCTCCTTCTCTTTTTATTAACTTTCTATTCTTCTTAAATATCACTGCTTAAATATCTATCACTATTTAAATATCACTGCGCTTTACACTCAATGCCACGCCGTCTCCCAGTGGAATAATCGATGTCTGCAACTGATCATGATGCTTTAACTCATAGAGATATTCCCGCATACGGCTGTGAATAGTCCGGTTTCTGCGCTCCACCGCGAATCTGGATTCAATAATATCACCCTCCTGCAGCACATTATCTGACACAAGCACTCCATCTGTCCCAAGAAGCCGCATAACTTCCGGAAGGTAATGAATGTACTGCCCTTTTGCCGCATCCACAAATATCAGGTCATACGGCCCTTCCAGGCCATGCATCACTTCCAGGGCATCTCCCTCAATCAAATCAATCTGCTCTTCCTTCCCTGCCCGTTTAAAATTCGCCCGGGCTATCGGAATTCGTTTATCATAATTTTCTATTGTTGTAATATGCCCGCCTTCCGGCATATATTCACTCATAAGAATTGACGAAAAACCAACCGCAGCTCCTACTTCCAAAATCCGCATCGGTCTTTTGATCATCAGCAGAATCTTCAGAAAACTCTGCATTTCCTTCCGGATAATCGGCACACGGTCTCTTAAAGCTTCCTGCTCAATCGCTTCAATTACCGCGCTTTCCGGCACCTCCAGCGACCGGATATAAGTCACCATCCGCTCATCTACGATCATTTACAACCACCTCTCTCCTCAATCAGGGACACCCCTCTTCGCAATTGGGGACGTAGCACTTCTTCAAAGTACTACGTCCCCTTTTAAATAAATATCACTTTATACATCCATAATAATCGGCAAAATCATCGGACGACGTTTTGTTTTTTTCCAGATAAATTCGTTCATTGTATCACGGATCACTAATTTTATCTTGCTCCAGTCAGCATTTCTCTGATGATTCAGGCAATCTTCTACTGCGTCAGTTACGACTTGTCTTGCCTCTTCCATAAGATCTTCTGACTCACGAACATAGACAAATCCACGGGACACAATATCCGGTCCTGCCAGGAGCTGGTTGCTTCCGCGCTCTAACGTCAGGACTACGATCATAATTCCGTCCTCTGCCAGATGCTGTCTGTCTCGAAGTACGATATTTCCCACATCACCGACACCAAGTCCGTCTACAAGAATCTCTCCCGTATGGACTTTATCTACGACTTTTGCCTCTTGTTCACTGACTTCCAGTACATCTCCGGACTGAAGCATGAAGACATTCTCTTTTGGAATTCCAAGAGATTTTGCCAGGTTCGCATTCGCCTTTCTGTGACGGTACTCACCATGTACCGGTATTGCATACTTTGGTTTGACCAGTGAATAAATCAGCTTTAATTCTTCCTGGCACGCATGTCCGGATACATGAGCATCCTGAAAGATAACATTTGCACCTTTCTCAGACAGCTCATTGATAACTCTGGATACGGATTTCTCATTTCCAGGGATCGGGTTAGAGCTTAAAATAACTGTATCGCCTGGCATGATCGTTACCTTCTTGTGAATGTCTGCCGCCATTCTGGAAAGAGCCGCCATAGACTCACCCTGGCTTCCGGTCGTGATCAGAACCGTCTTCTCCGGCGGATAATTCTTAAGCTGGTCAATCTCGATCATCGTGTTCTCCGGAACATTCAAGTATCCGAGTTCCTGTGCTACCTGAATGATATTCACCATACTGCGTCCTTCTACCACAACCTTACGGTCATACTTGCACGCTGAGTTGATGATCTGCTGTACACGATCTACATTAGACGCAAATGTCGCAATGATGATTCTTGTATTCTGATGTTCTGCAAATATATGATCAAAGGTAATACCTACCGTACGTTCAGACTGTGTAAAGCCTTTTCGTTCCGCATTGGTACTGTCTGACAAAAGTGCCAGTACTCCTTTTTTTCCAATCTCTGCAAATCTCTGAAGATCGATAGCATCTCCAAAGACTGGTGTATAATCCACCTTAAAGTCTCCTGTATGCACAACAATTCCTGCCGGGGAATAGATTGCAAGTGCTGCTGCATCCTGGATACTGTGGTTCGTCTTAATAAATTCTATCCTGAACTGTCCAAGGTTGATAGACTGTCCATGTTTTACTACTTTTCTTCTCGTTGAGCGAAGCAGATTGTGCTCTGTTAGTTTCTTCTCTATAATACCCATCGTAAGCTTTGTTGCATAGATTGGGATATTGATTTCCCGTAAAATGTAGCTTAATGCTCCAATATGGTCCTCATGACCATGCGTGATAACAAATCCTTTTACTTTCTCAATATTGTTTTTCAGGTATGTCACATCTGGAATAACAAGGTCAATTCCAAGCATACCGTCCTCCGGGAATGCCAATCCGCAATCCACAACAATAATACTGTCTTCGTACTCGAAAGCAGTAATGTTCATTCCGATCTTCTCGAGTCCCCCGAGTGGAATGATACGCATACTTCCAATATTCTCTTTTTTCAAGTTTACACCTCCACGTAATTACAGACCCCCAGTGTAACAAAGGGTCTATTTCTGTTTCTTTCTACATTCACTGCACTGTCCGTAGAACTTTAATTCGTGGTCTAACACATGAAATCCTGTCTCTTCTTCTATATGCCGCTCCAGTTCATCCAACAGGTCGTCTTTAAAAGGCAGTACTTTTCCACATGTTTTACATATCAGATGGTGATGATGGTGCTTTCCTGTGCCATCCAGCGTCTCCCCGATCTCATAACGCACACATCCATCATCCAGATTAATACGATCCACCAATTGCATTTCCAGTAACAACTGCACTGTTCGGTAAATGGTTGCCAGCCCGATCTCCGGGTAATCTTCTTTTACGAGCTCATAGATATCTTCAGCAGTCAGATGTCTGTCCTTATTCTCTGCAAGAACCTGCAGTACAAGCAGTCTCTGATTCGTCACTTTAAGCCCTTTTTCTTTTAACTTTTTCTTAAAACTCTCCTGACTGACTGACATAATTCATTACCTTTCAATTTCCACATCTTCCAGAAGTTCTTCAAAAACTCCCATTATCCCATTCAGTTCTTTTTCATCTTCCACAAACTCATAGATTGCCTCGGATGATTCCTCCGGTGACGTGTCTTTTAAAATCCAACATTCTGCATCGTCTTCTTCCGAATCCGTGACAAGAATATAAGATACTCCATTTAACTTTGTCTGCTCCAACACAAAAAACTCTTCATTTTCCTGTGAATCTGCAGACGCAAATGTAATCTTTTCCATAAATCTTCTACCCTTCTTTATTCAGGTGTGCGGAGTCCAGGTATCCCTGCAATATAAAAACAGCCGCAATCTGGTCAATATACTTCTTGCGGTCTTCTCTTCTTACCTTATTCTCGATTAAAGTCCGCTCTGCCGAAACAGTAGTCAGACGCTCATCCCACATCACGACCTCAAGGCCGGTCCGTCGTCCGATCATCTCACCAAATTGCATAGATTTTTCCGCCCGATCTCCAATATCATTATTCATATGCTTCGGAAGTCCAAGCACAATCTTCTCAACTTTATACTCTGCCACCAGTTCCTCGATGCGGGCACATGTCTTCCGAAGCTTGTTCTCGTCCTTACGGCATATAGTCTCTACAGCCTGCGCAGTTATCCCCAAAGGATCACTGACAGCCACCCCGACTGTACGCGAGCCGTAGTCCAGCCCTATAATCCTCATATATATTATCCCCACTTATTATGCTCAATATACGTCTTGAACATCTCTTCAACCAGCTCATCCCGTTCCATCTTCATAATCAGACTGCGGGCACCATTGTAACTGGTAATATAAGTCGGATCACCTGACATAATATAACCTACGATCTGGTTCACCGGATTATACCCTTTTTCCACAAGAGCCTTGTACACAATTTCAAGAATATCTTTTGCCTGAATCTGTGGTGCACTCTCTACCTGAAAAAATTGTGTATTGCTTAATTCTTTCATACTATTCACGTCCTTCACATTACTTTGTAATTATTCTCACATCTTCATAATTACATTTCTTCAATCTTATTCTAACCTATCATTTGTCAAAATTCAATGAATTATTTGCTTTGTATCTTCGATTTTAACATTTTTCAGTTGATTTGATAGATTTTCTTCTGTTTTTAAACCAATTTTAACATATTCTTTCGTATGCCCGACCTGGTAAATGCCGTCTTCTGCCTCAACTGCCTCTTCCATCAGCACTTCCTGTGTCGTTCCAAGGAGTTTTTCTTCATAAGCTTTCTGTTTTCTATGTCCAAGCTCGATCATTTTCGCGCTTCGCTCACTTTTTATTTCCTCCGGAACCTGATCCGGCATCACGGCTGCTTTTGTTCCTGCTCTTCTGGAATATTTGAAAATGTGTGTTTCATAGAAATTCACGCGGTCTACAAAATCCATGGACTCGGCAAACTCTTCCTGCGTCTCCCCCGGAAATCCTACGATTACATCTGTTGTCAGTGCCGGATTGTGGAAATATTTCCGTAAAAGGTCACATTTTTCCATATATTCTTCTGCACTGTAACGACGATTCATACGCTTCAGGGTCGCATTGCAGCCACTCTGTAATGACAGATGAAAATGCGGACACATCTTCGGAAGTGCAGCAATACTGGAAGCAAATTCTTCTGTAATGATCCTCGGCTCCAGAGATCCAAGCCGAATTCTTTTAATGCCGTCAATTTCATGTACTTTCTGGATCAGTTCCAGAAGGCTCTCCCCGGTATCAATTCCATAAGAACTCAGATGGATTCCTGTCAGCACAACTTCTTTATATCCGGAAGCAGCCAGTGTCCGCACCTCTTCTAATACATGTTCCAGGTTACGGCTTCTGACACGTCCTCTCGCATACGGAATGATGCAGTAAGAACAGAACTGATTGCACCCATCCTGGACCTTGATATACGCACGGGTATGCTCTGCTGTATGGGTGACCTGCATCTCCTCATATTCTTTCTCATGGTTGATATCAAGCAGCTCTTTTTTTACTTTATGCTGAGCATTGTAATACTCGTCCAGAATCGCGATCAGGTCTTTCTTTTTATTATTTCCAACTACGATGTCCACACAAGGGTCGATATCTTCTCCTCTTGCCTGCACATAACAGCCTGTCGCCACAACTACTGCATCCGGGTTCATTTTCCGTGCTTTATGAAGCATCTGCCGGGATTTGCGGTCTGCAACATTGGTGACTGTACATGTATTGATAATATAGACATCTGCCCCTTCTTTAAATGGCACGATCTCATATCCATTCTGCTCCAGAAGCTCCTGCATAGCCTCTGTCTCATATGCATTTACTTTGCAGCCCAGATTATGGAGCGCAGCTTTCTTTTTCATTTTACACATTCCTTTCAAAATATTTGGTAATTTGTTTCTTGACTTTTATCTGTCATACTTTTAAGATAGAGATGATAGAAGTATGATAAATAAGGAGGTAACGTACAATGAAAACTGTACAGGTTTATTTAAATTCAATCCAAAAGGTGAACTCTTTTTCTCACGAGCTTGAACAATTCGACAACGACTTTGATCTTGTTTCCGGAAGATATATCGTAGACGCTAAGTCTGTTATGGGAATCTTCAGTCTGGATCTGAATGAGCCAACAACTCTGAATATCCACGCAACAGATTCTGAGATGGGTCCTATTCTTGAAGCAATCAAGCCTTATATCGTAAGCGAAGATCCTAAGTAGGATTCAGGCCAAAAAGCATATATCAAAAGCAAAGCAGTAAAGATAACAGGGCAGTTCTTCCTTTCGAAGGGCTGCCCCTTTTTATTTCACTTTTTCTATTTCACTTCAATAATCTCTGCTGTATCTAACGCTGTCTGCATAAGTTCATCGATCTTCTCTGCCAGATTCTCCTCAGAACGGCGGATAACCTCGATATTCGGCTTTGTGACCGGATGCTTTGCCACGAAAATGGTACAACAATCCTCAAATGGAAGAATGGAGGTCTCGTAAGTATCGATCTTCTCTGCCACATCTACAATGTCCTGCTTATCAAATCCAATCAGCGGACGATATACCGGCATCGTACATACATCATTCGTTGCAGCCAGGCTCTGCATAGTCTGACTTGCCACCTGTCCGATACTCTCTCCCGTCACCAGTCCAAGGCAGCCATCACGTCTTGCGAATTCTTCCGCAATACGCATCATATAGCGGCGCATAATAATAGTCAGTTCGTCATGCGGGCATTTGTCATAAATATACAACTGAATATCTGTAAAGTTCACAACATGTAATTTGATCGGTCCGGAATATCTTGCCACAATCTTCGCAAGATCAACAACTTTTTGCTTTGCACGCTCACTTGTGTACGGCGGTGCATGGAAATAAGTTGCCTCAAGACCAACTCCTCGTTTGGATACCATATAGCCTGCGACCGGGCTGTCAATCCCACCGGATAACAGAAGCATAGCGTTTCCATTGGTTCCTACCGGCATTCCGCCTGCTCCTGGAATAATCTCAGAATAAACATAGATTTCATTTCTCACTTCTACATTTACCAGTACATCCGGGTGATGTACGTCTACTTTGATCTCCGGGAACGCATAGAGAATCGCCTCTCCAAGGTCACGGCTTATTTCCATAGAGTTCTTCGGATATGACTTTCTGGCACGGCGTGACTCTACCTTAAATGTAAAATTGCGGTCCGGATACATCTCTGCCATATAAGCTACCACGTCTTTTTTCAATTCCTCGAAACCTTTATCCTCCATACGGACAACCGGGCAGATCCCGACCAGTCCGAACACTCTTTTCAAATGTTCCACCGTATCCTCGTAATCATAATCACCCTCACAGTCCACATAAATTCTTGCCTGGGATTTGTGGACATCAAAGTTCCCGTCTACATCCTTTAACGCATAACGCACCTGTCTTACAAGAGCATCTTCAAAAAGATAACGGTTCTTTCCTTTGATACCAATCTCCCCGTATTTCAATAAAAATGTATGAAATCTCATCGATTTTCTCCTCATTTATCTCTAATGTCTGGTATATTTTCTAAGCATCGGTACTATATTATACAGAGTATCTAATGTATAGTCAATCTCTTCCATCGTATTAAATTCAGAAAGACTGAATCTAAGCGTTGCATCCAAAAACTGCTGACCGGCTCCGATTCCTTTTAACACGCCACTTATCTGCGGATGGTTGGAAGCACATGCAGAACCACTGGATACATAGATGCCTTTATCTTCCAGCGCATGCAGAAGAACCTCGCTTCGGATTCCCGCAAATCCAACACTGATAATGTGTGGCGCACTGGTCTCATCATAAAGACCATGGATGGTCGTATCCGGGATCTGCTTCACGCCTTCAATAAAATGCTCCTTCATCGCACGCATCGCTGCAACTTTTTCATCCAGATTTTCATAAATCATCTTCGCAGCAAGACCAATCCCTGCAATTCCAGGTACATTTTCCGTACCGGAACGGACATTTTTCTGTTGTTCACCGCCAAATACGATTGGTTTTATCTTCACATGTTCATCAATATAAAGCACTCCGATTCCTTTTGGTCCATGAATCTTATGTCCACTGATGGAACACATATCCACCTTCAGGCGCTTCGGGTAAATGTGATACTTTCCAAATCCCTGCACAGCATCCACATGGAACAAAATGTTCTTGTTATACGCTTTTACCATGCTGGCAGCCTCCTGGATCGGCTGTACGGATCCCACCTCATTATTCACATACATCACAGATACAAGGATCGTGTCTTCACAGAGTGCATCCTTCAGTGCATCCAGACTGATTCTTCCAAAGCGGTCCACCGGAAGAAATGTGACACGAAATCCTTCCTCTTCCAGATAACGCATCGTATTAATGATCGCCGGATGCTCAATTCCGGATGCGATCAGATGATTCCCTGCTCTTCGATTCGCTTTTGCTGCCCCGATCAATGCCAGATTATCACTTTCCGTACCTCCGGAGGTAAAAAAGATTTCTTTCTCCTGCACCTTTAAAAGTTTTGCAAATGTCTCTTTCGCTTCTTTTATATATTTTTCAGCCTCCATGCCCTTACGGTGCATGGAAGATGGATTTCCATAATCTTCACACAATACCTTACGGACCAGATCTCCCACTTCCGGGTATGCTCTCGTCGTAGCAGAATTGTCCAGATATACTTCCTTCATTCTATCTCACTTCCTGTTTTCTTTTTTCCAATAACAGTTGATCACTGTCTCTTCTTATCATCAATATATGTCCCTGCAATTTAATATGTAACTTGCTCCAGTTGAAACATCAGCACAGATAATAGCGCAAGTCCCGCTGTCTCTGTCCGTAAAATACGCCTTCCGAGAGTTATGACCTGACCGCCCGTCTCACATGCAAGCACAATCTCATCCGGATCAAATCCGCCTTCCGGTCCGATAAATATTCCAACAGACTGTCCCGGCTTTATAGACTGTATCAGTTTCTTTGTGTGGTCCATACCTTCTGCACACTCATAAGGCACCAATACAACATCCAAATCTTTTGCCATCTCAAGGGCCTCCTTATAAGTCTTCACAGACATCACTTCCGGCACGATCCCCCGCCCGGACTGTTTGGCTGCGCTGGCTGCAATTGTATTCCAACGCTCCACTTTCTTCGCCCCTTTTTTTGCATCCAGCTTCATCACACACCGCTTCATGGACACCGGTACAACCGCATAAATCCCAAGCTCCACACATTTCTGCACGATCAATTCCATCTTCTCCTGCTTCGGGAGACCCTGAAACAGATAGATCTTTGATGGAAGTTCCGCATCTGAAGCTTTCGTCTCTACGATTTTCAACTGCACCTGCTCCTCTTCAAGATCCAGAACCTGGCAGAGATATTCTTTTCCCTGACCGTCACTGACCGTCACTTCCTCACCAATCCGCATACGGAGCACATTTTTCATATGATTCACATCAGTGCCTTCGATCCGGATTGTTTCTTCCGATACCTGAGAGGCATCTACAAAAAAATGCTGCATTTTCTCTTTACTCCTCTAGGCATTCTTTCTTGCTACAACAGATACCCACTCGCCCTGGTGATTCACTTCCAGAACTTCCAGCCCGGCAGCCTTCACAGCTTCTACTACAACATTTTCTTTATCTTCGATAATTCCACTTGTAATATATACAGCACCCGGCTTCATCTGATGAATGATGACCGGCGTCAGCGGAACAAGGACATCTGCCAGAATATTTGCTGCTACAATATCATATTTTTCATATCCAACCGCATCCTGAACAGTCGTGTCATCAATGATATTTCCGATCATGACCTCATACTGATCCTTGCGGATCCCATTCACTTCCATATTCTCGTGAGTCGCATCAATGGCGCATGGATCAAGATCTGTTCCAAGAGAATGCTTTGCCCCGAACTTAAGCGCCAGCATTCCAAGAATCCCGCTTCCACAACCAACATCTAAAATCTCCGTCTCGGATGTCACATATTTTTTCAACGCCCGGATGCAAAGCTGTGTCGTCTCATGCATGCCTGTTCCGAACGCTGTACCCGGATCAATGTGAATGACCATCTTGTCGCTGTCCTCCGGCTTTACTTTTTCCCAGGATGGGATTACAAGAATATCGTCTATATAGAATTGATGGAAGTACTGCTTCCAGTTGTTGACCCAGTCTACATCTTCCGTCTCAGATTCCTCAATAGTACACTCCCCAACATCAAGAAATGCACGCATATCTTCCAGTTCTTTTCTCACGTTCATAAGAACCGGCGCCACATCTTCTTCCTCATCCAGATAAAATGTTAAATATGCTGTTCCGTCATCATCTGGGATATCCGGCAGAATATCCACGAACATCTGCTCCTTATCCTGTTCTGTAAGCGGGATCTTGTCCTCAATCTGCACACCTTCAATTCCAAGATCTGCCAGCATACTGCTCACAATATCCTCCGCCTGTGTCGTTGTTTTTAAACGAAACTGCTTCCATTTCATAATACTTTCTCCTTCTTTACGTTCATTATCTTCCTTTGATGATACCCGGTTTCTAACCTCGTTATCATTTATTTCATTTCTTCTCTTACAGCCTGTAACGCCGCATCCACTACATGATGCATATCCATATAACGGTAAAGTCCCAGACGTCCTCCAAAAATTACGTTCTCTTCCTTCTCTGCCAGCTCTTTGTATTTTGCATAAAGTGCTGTATTCTTCTCATCATTGACCGGATAATAAGGTTCGTCCCCTTTCTTCCATGTCACCGGATACTCTCTGGAAATAACGGTCTTCTCCTGGGTTCCAAATTCAAAATGCTTATGCTCAATGATTCTTGTATATGGAACTTCATACTCTGTATAATTGACTACCGCATTTCCCTGATAATTGTCCGTATCCAGAATCTCTGTCTCAAAACGGACCGTACGATATTCTAATTCACCAAAACAATAGTCAAAATATGCATCTACAGGTCCAGTATACACTACTTTTTTACCGAGTGGGCGAAGATTTTCTTTTTCTTTCAGATAATCCACATTCAGGCGGACCTTGGCGCCTTCCAGCATCTTCTCAATGATCTGCGTGTAGCCTCCCACCGGAATCCCCTGATAAAGGTCATTAAAATAATTGTTATCATAAGTCAGGCGGACCGGCAGTCTCTTAATGATCTCCGGCGGCAGCTCTGTCGCACGCCTTCCCCACTGCTTCTCAGTGTACCCCTTCACCAGGATCTCATAAATATCTTTTCCAACCAGGCTGATTGCCTGCTCTTCCAGGTTCTTCGGCTCCTTCACGCCATATTCCTTCACCTGTTCCTCAATCTTAGCCTTCGCCTCTGCCGGTGTGATCACACCCCAAATCTTATGAAATGTATTCATATTGAACGGCATATTGTACATCTGGCCTTTATAATATGCCACCGGGCAGTTCGTATAACGGTTAAATGTTGCAAACTGTCCAATGTAATCCCACACCTCTTTATTACTTGTGTGAAAAATATGTGCTCCATACTGATGCACCTGGATTCCTTCCATCTCTTTTGTATAAATGTTTCCACCGATATGCGAACGCCTCTCTACAACGAGACAGCTCTTTCCTGCCTTCATAGCCTCATGGGCAAAGATTGCTCCATAAAGCCCAGACCCTACAATAATATAATCGTACATAATCCCTCCTGCTGCCTTTTAAGCTCCATTTATGCCTTTCAAACTCCATTTATGCCTTTTAAGTTCCATTTATTAAGAGAGGAATGCATCTTACATTATGCATTCCTCCCTGGTTACTCATTTCACTCTTATTAATCCAGATCAATATAATCCACCTGGAATGTGTCATCCTTCTCAGAATGGCTGCGTCTCTCCTTCGGGCGCTCACTGAGCAGATCATCTAAATCATCTACCATATCATCCTCTTCTTCCTCATCCATCACAAATGATTCGAAGTTCTCATCTTCATATAAAGACATATCCGTAATGGTATTAAAATCATCGAATTTCACTGTACGAAGCGGTGCTTCTCTGACTTCATCAAATTTCTCTTCTTCAAAGTCATCATCTGCATAATCATCTTCGTCATCATAACGCTTGCTATCATAACGATCGTCATCATCATCTTCGTCATCATCGCCAAATTCGTCATCATCGTAGTCATCGAAATCATCTTCGTCTACGACTTTTTTGTTTTTGCCTTTTTTCGGAGCCGGCTGAGCTTTCTTTTTATTTATCTTCTTCGGAGCCGGTTCCGGTTCTTCCTCTTCTAAGTCGATTCCATACTCATCATACAGGTCATCCAACTCAATATCACGGTTACGAAGCTTCACACGAACCACAATCAAACGGATAATGAGAAGAAGTAAAATAACAATAAAGATCATCGCAAATACTTTAAAATGTCCGTCAATCACATTCTGCATCTTGTCAAAGAAGCCATTTGCCTTTTTCTTAGCATTGCTTGCTCCGGTATCCTGCTTTACATCACATCTCTGATACGTATTCTCCTGAGAATCATACTCGTAGAAATTCTTCGTACCATTGTTGTTTACAGCATACATCAGATAGAATCCATCTTTGTCTTTATCCTGCCATACAGGGAATTCCTGTCCGTTCAGCGTCAGTGTTGTCTGCGCATAATTAGATGGCAGCTTCACACTTGTATCACTTAACAGAACAATCGTTGTTGTATCGGAAATATCAATCTCTTCATATGGTGCAAATGTTGCATTTGAATCATCATATAAGAAGAAATTGGAATTACCATCCGCTGATGTCAGATAAGCAAGGTAAACACCATTTGTCTCGTTATAAGCCATTGGGCGGTCAGCGCCCTCATAATTCATTGTTGTCTTTTTAAATCCTGCTGGAACAGAAGCTTCTACAAAATCACTCAGCGTATAAGATGTACCGTTCACCTTAACTGTAACATCGCCACTAGCTGCTGTGTCAGCACTTTCTGCTGCCTGAGTATCATCCACGATCTTAGAAGGATCTCCGGCAGCGATTTTCACTGTAGATTTTCCTTCTGTCAGCTTAACCTCTGAACCAGAACTGGATTTCACATCCTGAGATGCTACCGTAATCTCTGTAGAACCTTCTTTCAGTGCCTGGAATGTCATGGTAAATGACACTTCTGAAGAGCCGCCATTTCCTGAGTATGTCAGGGTTCCATCACCACCGGTCACTCCATCACCGGAATTAAACTTCAATGCACTGGCATCATAAGAAAGTGTTACTGATGAACTTCCAAGAGATCCACTGCTGGATTTTAAAACACATTTTACGTCTACCATATCTCCCACAGCCGTACTCGGATCTGCAAAAGAAATTCTACCGCCAGCTGCATGGGATGTCAGTGTCACGCTGGCAGCCAGCACACATACACAGGCAACTGCAGCCAGTACTTTCTTTAAAAACTTCATGTACTTTACCTCTTTTTTCTATAGTTTCTGTATTTTAAGAATGGTTATACATTATTCTGCACTTTCACCACCGGAAGATTCTCCGCCGCCGGAGCTGCTTCCACCAGATTCACTTCCGCCACCGGAACTACTGCCGCCAGAACCGCTTCCTCCAGATTCACTTCCACCACCGGAACCGCTGTTGCCTGAACTACCGCTGCCGGAGCCGCCGCCTGATCCACTGTCTGATTTACTGCCACCGGAGCTTCTACTGCCAGAGGAATTGCCGCTACCGGAGCCTCTACTTGAAGTTCCTGAAGATTTATTGGAACTACTTCCTGATGAACCCTTAGAAGAACTGTTAGAGCTGTTATCGTAATAACTGTCATTATCTTTTGTTGTACCTTTACCAACATCAGTTGCTTTCTTTTTAACACCTGCATCAATACTCAGCACAACATCTGATGGGGTGTAGCCATCATCTCCAAAGAAGAATTGATGAAGCTGTTGCACATCTCCTGCTAAATCAGTAGGAAGTACGGAACTTCCAATTCCGCTTAATGTTCCAGTTGATTTATTAAATGGGAATCCCGTAGTTTCTCCCAATTTATACTTTTTAAAATCTTTTGCATAAGAAAGAATTTCCGGTAATGTAAAGTTAGTACCTACCTCTGCAAATACGTCGTCTGCAATTTTATTGATTGTTGCAAGATTAGCTGCCTGTAATTTTTCTACAATCTTCTCAATCACAAAGCGCTGACGCTCAGTTCTTTTGAAGTCATCGCCTTTCGTGTAACGAATACGACAGAAAGAAGTAGCCTGAACACCATCTAGATGATGCACCCCAGCACCAACCAGGTCTTCTTCAAATGGACGTCCTGTTACTACAGCAGTCTCATCACAATACATATTCGTATACTTAACTTCTTCTTCTGTAAGTTCAATATCCAGACCACCAAGTGTATCAATCACATCAATCATAGCATTAAAATTCACTGCAACATAATGTTCAATATTCAAATCCAGATTTTTGTTCAACAGTGCAACTGCCTCTTCTACTCCTCCAAAGGAATATGCTGCATTCGCTTTATTGTATGTACCATCTGACTGTTGCAAAATCGTATCACGATATACGGAACTAATCTTTACTTCTCCAGTCTCCTGATTCAGACTTGCGATCATGATTGTATCACTTCTGGTACCTTTCCCCAAAGAAGCCTCTCTGGAATCTACTCCAAATAACGCAACATTTAAGTATCCCGTCTTATGTTCTACTTCTTTATTAATTTCCAGCTTATTCACATCTAGCTTCTGGACTTCCATCTTGTCCACCTTGCTGGTCACATAAGCAGCTGCCGCTGCTCCTCCACCAATCACGAGTACTAATAGTATGCTAACAGCAATCACGCCTATCTTCTTACCTAACGACCAGGTAGAAAATCCTCTTTTTTTTCTTCTACCTCTATGTACCTTACGATTACTTCTTCTTTTCTTAACCATCGAAACTTCCTTTCATTGAACAGAATTAAACAGATTAATAATATCCTATTTTTTTACAAATTTCAACAGAAATTGTGTTTCTTAAGATTTTTCCAGTATTTTGGACTTGACGTACATTTTAATACGAGCCATTTTGGTAATTTTTCATATCGCTTTCCCAAGAAATATCCCATATATTTACATCCTGACTGATATATCAAATTCCATATTTCCAAAGGCTGTCCGCTCCGGATCAGGTATTTTGCAGTCGCTTTTACCATACGGATTCCTTCTCCTTCTGACGGAACTCCTTCAAACACTTCCGGATGTTGTGCCTGTGACACTGCAAGATCAAAATTACGATGAAATTGCTGACTTCCCGTATAATTATGTGAATGTATCACTTTCGCTTCTGCCACATATGCCACCTTATCTCCAGCTAATATCCTCTTTCCGGCAAAAATCATATCTTCATTAAATATAGTTGGATCTTCAAATCCTCCTGCACTCAAAAGATAGTTTCTTCGATAAGCTGCACATACATCTGAGCAAAAAAATGTTTTAATTCCAAGCTGTGATAAATCAACTTTTGATTTGATTCTGCTCTTTTCCGGGTAATTAAACCTTCTTGTATATCTTTCTATTATATTGCAATCCTCTCTTGGCAATTGTCTTCCATATGCAATCCCAATTTCTGGATTACTTTTAAATATTTCCACAAATCTTTCGATCAACTGATTATCTGCCGGAATCGCATCCTGCGTCATATAGAGAACAATATCTGCCTGTGAAATACTAGCTCCCATATTTCTTGTTCCCCCATGATCAAACTCTTCTTGTCTGATGTGAGTAACTTCAATCTGATATGGTTCTGATTCAAGCATTTGTGGGAATTCTCCTACTTCCGTATTAATTATGATAATTTTATGAATCGGATATTCCTGCTTTTGTAACTTGCTAATTAATTGTCCAAACTCACTTCCTGGTCTGTATGTTGGAATAATTACATCTACCTGCATTTAAAATTCCCCTTTATTTACTATTTTGCTTTTCTGAAGTATCTGATTCTTCTCCTCCACTCTTATAAGTAAAGTCTGTAGTCTCTTTATAAGTTTTCGGATCAACCCCTGTCAATTCTATAATTGCATCATTTGCTTCTTTCACTTCATCAGAAGGATCATAATCTTCTTTTCCAAATAAAAATTGATGTAATTCTGTTACATTTTTAGCCAATCCAACTGGAGCGACATAAGACCCTTTGTGTCCTTTTACATTGTCACATGTTGTCACTTCAAACGGAAATCCAGACATATCACTAAGTTTGTAATTTGTTGCTTTTGATGCAAGCGCCAGGAAATTACCTGTTGTCAGATTTGTAGAAATCTGTGGAACGATTTCATTAATCAACTTGTTCAATGTAATCACGTTTGCGCTCTGTGCTTTTTCAACTATTTTTTCTAATACAATTCTCTGACGATGTGTTCTCTCAAAATCCATTCCACTTGTATATCGAATTCTCGTATACGCTACTGCCTGAATACCATCTACGTGATGTGTTCCTGCTCCTTTAAGTCTGGAAGTTTCACGACCTACTACAATTTCAGTTTCATCGCAATACATATTGGTATATTTAATTTCATCTTCTGTAAAATCAAGATCAATTCCGCCCAACGCATCTATAATATCTGCCAATGCATTGAAGTTGACGCTGATATATTTTTCAATATCAAGATCTAAATTACGATTCAGTAGCGCAATTGCTTCGGCTGGTCCTCCCATACGGTATGCAGAATTAGCTTTCTGATATTTCCCATTTTCTTGCTTCAAAAGTGTATCTCGATAGAGTGAAATTAATTTCACCTCATTGGTCTTATTATTAATACTGGCTATCATCATACAGTCACTCTGTACTCCGCCATCCAACTCGCCTTCTCTGGAATCCAGACCAAATAATGCAATATTCGTATAATCTCCTGTACTCTTATAAATATTAAGATCATCTTTGTTCAGCGTAGTCGTATCCATCTTATCCATAACGAACATCCCATAAGCTGCAACTCCAAGACCTGCCAGGATTAATAATTCAACCATAATAATGATGATCCTTTTTCTGCGTTTCTTTTTAAGCCTGCGTTCACGTTCCAATCTTTGCTGTCTTTTATTCAATCTCTTTCTATCCATACTTCCACTCCTCTTATCCGAGTCTTCCCATTTCCTGGTTAATATGCGTTCCTGTTAATAAAGCCTTTAAAAAATGTCAGGAAAATAATTTTAAAATCAAATCCCATTGTCCAGTTTTCAATATAATAAAGATCAAATTCTATACGCTTCTGAATAGATGTATCTCCCCTGTATCCATTCACCTGTGCCCAACCTGTAAGTCCAGGTCTTACCTGATGCTTAATCATATATCTTGGGATTTCCTCTTTGAATTTTTCAACAAATTGCGGTCTTTCCGGTCTTGGTCCGACAAGACTCATGTCTCCTATTAATATATTAAAAAGCTGTGGCAATTCATCAATACTTGTCTTACGAATAAATCTTCCAATTGGTGTCACACGTGGATCATTTTTCGTCGTCCAGCCTTTCTTTTCATCTTTTTCATCCTGAACAACCATAGAACGGAACTTATACATATAAAACGGACGATTATGCTTTCCAATTCTTTCCTGTTTAAAAATAAGTGGTCCCGGTGAAGTTACTTTAATAATGATTGAAGTAACAAGCATTACCGGCGAAAACAATATAATCGCAACCAATGCTCCAAAAATATCCACACAACGCTTTGCCACTGCGTTTAACATATTATTCAAAGGTACCCGTCGAATATTTATGACCGGCATTCCCATCAAATCTTCGGTGTACAGTTTTGTCGGAATAATATTATTATAATCCGGAACAAATTTCGTATGCACACCAGACTTTTCGCACATATTAACAATCCGTCCCAGTTTATGATACTCAGCCAGTCCAAACGTAATTACAATCTCATCCAATTGGTTCTGCGGAAGAATTTCTGCCAGTTTATCTGTTCCGCCAAGAATCTTTATTCCTCGATATTCCTCTCCTTCAGGCTTATTATCTGCCAATATTCCTTTTACAATATATCCCCATTCTGGATGTGTTACCACGCGATCCAGATATCCTTCTGCTGCACGGCTATATCCGACCAACAAGATATGTTTCTGATTATATCCCTGCTTTCTATACTTTCTGAGAATCCATCGTAACACATTTCTAAACCCTATCTCAGCAACTACATTTACACAGAAAAATACAAACAACATCTTTCTGGAATAATCTGTCATTTTTGCGAGATAAAGTATTAGAATAAATACTAAGAGACCAATAATATTAGCCTGTACGATATGCCACGCTTCAATTCTTCTTCCCTGTCCACGCTTTGGAGTATACAATTGAAACGCATAATATAGAATCAAATAGATAGGTACTACAAACACCAGCACTTTCATATATTGGTTCAAAGAAAGATACCATGAAGACAGCGCGAATAATCCACTTTTAAAACGGATAAACCACGCTGCTCCATAAGAAAATATAATAATAAGTGCATCTATCAACACATGTAATCTATTAAATAGCTTTTGATTATCTTTAATCACAATTTTCACCTGACTTTTCGAAATATAGCTCTTTATTCTACAAATTATACTATATCTTTAAATTGTCTACAACCCTAATCAGATGCATAATTCTTAACATTTCTTTAATATTTACGTAATATTTTTATATAATTTTCATTCAGATATTGAATAATTTCATTCATACGCTCTGCTTTTTGATTCTTCAACACCCTATAAATCATCTTTTTTAATTTATAATATCTGTATTCAAAACGAATCTTCTTCTTATAATCCAGCCCATATTTTTTTCCATAATAAATACAAGAATCCATTTCGTGCCCAATCATATTCATAGACATCGGCGTACTCTTCTTTTCCAGATGAATCATTCGAATTCCCGGTTCATACACAATCTTACAATCTTTTTGCACCTTTCGAAGTCTTCGAATCAAATCCGGCTCCTCATAATACATAAAAATATTCTCATCAAATTTTCCCGCCTCATAAAAAGCATCTCGTCTTACAAACAAATCTGCCCCAGCAATATACATGTTCTTTTCATCATAACGGTCTTTCCGATTCCATAATTTTAATGACCATTTTTTTATTATAGAAGGCTTGTAATCAAAGTAAAATGAAAAGCCCGGTTTTAGATCTTCAAACAAAAGTTTCCCTCCCATGAGCATCAGGTCTTTTTCCTTCTGGAATTTCTCCCAGACTTTTTTAAATATTGGTTCAATTAAAATAATATCCGGATTCAAAAATGCAAGGATTTCCCCGGTTGATATATCTACTCCCTGATTATTGCCGGCACCAAATCCTCGATTGTCCGATGGAATATATCGATAATTTTTATATTGTGATTTTGCTAAATCTCGTTCTATTCTTTCATCTTCTGGACTATTGTCTACCACAATCACTTCCAACTCATCTTCAATATCATTGTATTTTGCAATAGAATCCAAACATTTCACAAGAATGTCTCCACTTTTATAAGCTACGATAATGACCGAAATTTTCATTTCTAGACTCCCTTTTCATAAATCTGCAGCAGATTTTTAATGTATACATCATTTGAATAACTTTTTTCATCGAACAATTCAAATGTATTATATGACATCTTCGCTACGATTTCATCATTCGCCATCTTGGCAATTGCGCTGCACATTTCTTTTCCATCTGCTTTTACAATCAAACCATTTTTTTCTGTCACAATATTATCAACTGCCGCACTGCAGTCTGTCACGATACATGGAATACCATAAGCTTGAACTTCCGGTACCGTAAGTGGTGATCCCTCATACCATCTTGACGGAAATATCAGACATCTGCTTTTTTCAATCCATTGATCTATCTGTGCTTTTTCCAGCCAGCCTGTAAACGTAATGTCTGGATACTTTTTTTCCAAATCTTTTTTTAATCCGCCATCTCCGACTACAACTGCTTTTACTCCCGCATTTTCTACTGCCTCACAGAAAAGTGGTACTCCTTTTTCTTCAGATACTCGCCCAATGTACAGATATATCTCATTCTTTTCTGCCAATACTCGTTTTCTTTCTGAAAATGTACTTGGGTTTTTTAGCATAAACTGCCACTTAGGTTCGCCAAAACGTCTCACCAATTGCTTTTTTTCAAATTCAGATATAAATATATACCGAATATTTTTGCAATTTCGCATAACCCGATTCTGCCTGAACTGCCTCATGCATCTCCAGACTTTATAATAATAATGTCTGGAATCACAATTGCAAACAACACAATTAAAAGACATTGGCTTCCTCTCACAGATTTCATTTTTTACATAATCGTAGCAGCCTCCATTGGGACATGTAAGGAAATAATCATGCACAGTCAAAAATACTGGTATATTTTTTTTATCCGCAATAGCAAAGATTGCACTGGATAACACTTTTGTCCATGTATGCACATGGATAATTGTTTCATTTTCTTTTAAAGTATTTAATAAATCTTCCAGCAATTTTCCAGCTTTCCGATTATAAATTCCTTTTTTCATAGCATCTAATTTGCTTGGATTTCCGAGCAGATCATACATTCCCAGCGAAATCACCTGTACAGAACTTTGAACTAACTCCTGGCATGGTTCACCACAACCTGCAAAAAAATAAACCTTCAGGTTACTTCGCTTCGACAGCTCAACTGCAGTCTGAACAGCCACTCTGGCTGCGCCTCCTTCTATATAGGCATAATCACAAGCTACTATCACATTTCGTATTGTCATTTTTTACTCCTACTCCAGAATATAAAGTGCTCCCTGTTTTGCATAATTAGAATTGTAATAAGAATCTCCCATTCTTAAAACTTCCTGCCATTCTTTATAAAATCTTTCACGTTCTTCATCATTGATTATACCAGTTTTCATCGAATCTTTTGATTCCCAGACTGTTGATGCCTGCATGACACATCTTTTCCCATGCATTCTCAGTTTTAAACAATAATCTGCTGCCGCAAAACTTAAAGAAAAATGTTTATTAAATCTGCCTAATTCTTCAAATGTATTTTTGTGTGTCATGAAACAATTCAAAGATAAAATGCTATAATTGCTCATTACTTTTGCCCGAAACATATCTCCATAATCGCAATCTCCAATACCATAATTCGCTTTGCACAAATCCCCATTTGTTCTAAACACAACTCCTACATCTTCTACAGTATGTTTTCGCCCAATCACCTTTCCGCTCACGGCACCAACATTTTGTATCTGTAAAACTCCAGCCATTTGTTGCAATGCGTCTCTTTCTACACTCTCCAGATTTTCTGAAACAAAAAACAGATAAGATCCTCTCGCTTTTTCTGCAAGAGCATTAATTTCTTCAACGTTTATTCCTGCTGAAGCTAAAATTTCCAAATTCGAATAATCCTTTCTTTTGAACCACTCTGAACATCTTTTCTTTTTTTCATCATCTTCCCCATATACAATCACAGATATCAAAGGCTGCTTTATCATCTTGTATTCTGTGTGATATAGTCCCAGTCGCTCCATATGCTCTACATTAGCCTGAATACCAACTCTCTCATAATGTGATTGAATTGCTTTCTTGCCCGCATCGTACGCATACATTTTACTTGTTGGATCTCCTGCTACCGAGCCTCCATGCATCCTCCAGTGATACAAAACTTTAGAAACGTGTCCTACTTTTTTTGCAAGTTCTACACACCGAAAGATAAAATCATAATCCTGAGATCCATCATATTCCTTCCTGAATCCTCCCAACCGATCTACAATTGATTTTTTAGCCACAAAAAAGTGAGTGATATAATTATTAGCACATAACAATTCCGGGCTGTAATCCGGTTTAAACACTGGCTTTTTATAATCGTGACTATCTTCTGAGATTTTATCCTCATCTGTGTACAACACATCATAATCATAGTCATTAATTGCCTTTACAATCTCATATAAAGCGTCTGGCGTCAGCATGTCATCATGGTCAAACAACCCGATATACTCTCCTGTAGCGAGCGCTAGTGCCTGATTTGTGTTCTCTGCAATTCCCTGATTTTCTTCCAGATAAACTACTTTAATTCTTTTATCTTCCATGGAATAACGATTCAATTCTTCTCTGACACGAATGACTTTTGTGTCATTTTCATCTCCGTTCAAACTTCCATCTGCAATACATAGTTCCCACTTTTCATAAGATTGTTTTCTTACCGAATCAATCATATCTTTCAAAAAAGGAATCGGAGTCTGGTATGTCGGCACAACAATACTAATAAGAGGCTGAACAGAAAATTCAACCTCTCTTTGACGCATCAGCTCTTCTTTTGTCGGACAATGCTCTTCATACCACTCTTTATAACTCTTTCCTACCGGAAAAGCTTTTGCTTTCGCAAGTGTCCAAAATCTGCTGACACCATTTCTACGAATATATTCAAAACCTTTTTTTACATTCTCTTTATTCAATCTTTCGCTGATTTGCTTTACATTCATCTTTTTATTCTTACCTTCTGACATGTACATTCAATCGGAAATCTTTTTCATCCAGCCTGAAATTAGGATTATAATTAGGATCGCCTTTTTCTAATTCCTTTCCCCAACGCTCTTCAAAAAGTGCTACCTCCGAATCAAAACGTTTCACCTTTTCACGAGAATCTTCTAAACCTCTTGATTTAGATTCATAATGTGTCAGTCTTGCATATGGAGTATAAACAATCAGATATCCCGCCTTCCGGATTTTCATACATAAATCCACATCATTAAACGCAACAGCATACTCCGGCTCAAATTTACCAACTTCAAAGAAAACCGTTTTTTTCACCATCATACATGCCGCCGTTACTGCACTTAAATCCTGAATCATATGAACTCTTCCCATATGTCCTAACGTTTCTTCTGCTTCGGCTGCATAAGGATGTCCCGCAATTCCTCCGAGCCCAACAATCACACCTACATGTTGAATTGTTCCATCTTCATAAAATAAGCGGGCTCCGACAGCCCCCACCTCTGGTCTGCTGCAATGTATGAGCATTTCCTCAAGACAATCCGGATTCTGAATCTCCGTATCATTATTCAGGAATAAAATATACTCTCCTTTTGCATACTGCACTCCATAGTTATTGATTTTCGGATAATTAAAACCTTTTTCTTTCCAATAAACTACTTTGGCTCTTGGACATTTTGCTTCCAATTCTTTATAGTAGGCAAATGTCTGTTCTTCTGTACTGTTATTTTCGACAATGATATATTCTCGATTGTCATAGGAACTCTTTTTTTCCAAAGAATCAATACATTTTTTTAAATCTTCCACATGATCTTTATTAGGAATTACAATGGAAATAAGCGGTGTTTCTTTCATCGTATATCTGACACGATAAATCCCTCTATACTCTGTCTTTTCTACATTCCCTTTTATATTCATTCTCTTCAGATGCATATCAATTGCTTTGCGTTCTTGTTCGTCACACACTTGAACATGCTCTACATTCCTGTGATACAACACTTTTGCGATATGATGGATTGAGTGTTTTTCTTCTATGCATCGAAATATAACGTCATACTTCCAGTCAATTTGTCCATTCCAACTTTCCAAACACTCCTCAAACAATTCCTGACAAAGTTTCTTTTTTACCAATAAAAAATTATGAATATAATTACAACTTCTAAGCATATCCAGATTTAAATCCGGCTTCATAGCTGGTTCTTCATATTCTGTCTCATTTTTTATTATATCATCATCAGAATAAATTGCTTCAATTGTTCTGTCTGCATTCAATGACTTCACACAATGAAAGAATGCATCCGCTGAAAGTTCATCTTCCGGCTGCGTAATCAACACATACTCTTCTTTCGCTTCTTTCAGAATTTCCACTACATCATTTAATTCTCTTATTTTGCAAAGCTTCCACCTTGAATAAGTTTGATCTTTCAAAGAGTCAGCCAGTCGATGAAATCCACTCTTATTCTCCAGCACAATTACCAAAATCTCCGGCATATATGGAAATGTTGTTTCTCGCTGTATTTTGAGCACCTGTTTTGTCGGCTTTGTTTTCTGATACCATGTCATATAATCTACACGAGATTGTCCTGTCATTTTATCTATAATACGGACTATCGTTGCATGTAATCCATATCGTTTATAATAAGTATTTATATTCTTCCAAAATTCTGACATATTCATTCTGCCTTCCATATGATTCTCAAAGCTCTACTTTCCAGCAAGCATCTTTCCAAGCTCAGCGCTAAATTTTTCAGCTTCATCTTCATACATATGTCCTTCATAATCCGAAAATCCATTCAACGATTTATCCAGACTTTCTGTATCTATATAATTGTAATTATAATATGGAATCCCCTGTTTTGCCATATATTCCGCAAAATATGCATTCGCCTCTTCAAAGTTGTCCTGATACTTCTCCATTGTTTCCTGTGGAATCGGTGTTGTAATTACCACAAGCTCTATATTATTTTCTTCGCATAATTTCTTAAGTTTTTCAAAATATTCTTTTACTTCCGGCAAAATTTCCTGTCTGTCCCAGAGTTTCAAATTATCCTCTGTCTTCACGGCATCTGTTCTGTGAATGCTGACATGCCCTTTCCCTCCATAGTTCTGAACATCACTATTCCAGAAAGAATCGTCAAAGTTTTTATATGCTTCTCCAAGCTTTGTCTTGATTCTTTCAAATGGGTTTTTCAATCCGGTTCTACAAAGATACCATGGAAAAATTGTCATTCTCCAGTCTTGTCCCCACAGCAGTTGATGGTAATACTCTGCTTTTACCAATGATTTTGGAAACTCATCATACATTTCTCTATATTCTGCACCCTTGCTTTTTTCTGCCACCCAATAACCTGGATCCAGTTCATAAACCACTCGTTTCGGATGACCGACACGTATTGCTTCTTTTACGATAAAATAACTATCTGAAAGATACTCGCCCCCAAGACACATATTGATACTGTTACCGCCAGTATACTGATCTACAACTTCCGGCGCAATTGCAGCTTTTCCATGAGAAGTTCCTATAAATATATCTGTGTACTCCTCACCGTTTTCCAGATTATGCATATCAAACCGAAAAAGCTATACGGTTTTGCCGCAAAGCAAAGCATTTCATTCACACAAATAATAATTATCATCAAAATTACCGGACTGACAAGTTTTTTAAAATTGTGCATAAATAAAACCTCCTGCTGTATCTGGCATTCTGCCAAGCAATGGCATTGCAAAAATCATTGCAAGATAAATTGCCCAACGAATTACCCATATCTTTGTAGAAAGAGACTGGCGAATCTTCGTTCCTCGTTCCTGTAAAAAACTGACTACAAAGCAAATTGCACAACATACTAACAGCACAGCAATAAATACAGGTGTATACTTTAAATTCATCTGCCCAAACTGTATATTTAATATCTGTGCAGGTTCAAAATATGTTACAGAATTTTTCATCATTGTAAGAGCCTGTGGAATTGTGTCCGCCCGATCAAAGTACCAGCTTATATTCACAAGTAAAAATGTCCGGATAATCTGAAATATATGCCAGCCTGTAGATTTATCGTCAATATGAAGCTTTTTCTTCCACTCTCTGTAATTTTTTGTCATCAGACCACTAAATGCAATAATCACTCCATTATAAATACCATATACTATAAACTTCCAGGCTGCTCCATGCCAGATTCCTACCACAAGGAACACGATCAGATTCGCTACACAGATTGGTAATGCTCTTCCATAATTTTTTCCAAACTTCTTCTTTGCGAATTTACCGAATTTTCCCATCCAGCCAGATAATGATACCGGGTAGAATACATAATCTTTCATCCATGTTCCCAATGTAATATGCCAGCGATGCCAGAAATCTGTAATAGAAACTGCAAAATACGGACGTTTAAAGTTTTCATCCATCTCTACGCCAAATAATTCTGCCACACCAATAACTACATCTACACCTCCTGAAAAGTCCGCATAGAGCTGTGCAGAATATGCCAGTACACCTAATATTGCAATTCCATTATAAGTCTGATACTGATTAAAAATTGCATCAACAAATACTGCTGCTGTATCTGCAATCAACATTTTCTTAAAAAATCCCCAAATGATCCGCTGAACACCACGTTCAATTCTCTGCCAGTCAAATTCATGTTCTGCGTACAAGGTCTTTGTCAATCGGTCAAATCTGCCAATCGGTCCCTGCAAAATCTGAGGGAAGAAAGAAACAAACAAAGCAAAACGAAATACATTTTTTTCCGGTTCGCAACGGTTCCAATAAACATCTAAAATATACCCTGCTGACTGAAATGTGTAAAAAGACAATCCAATCGGAAGTAATAAATGAAATGGGCCAAAATCTGTATGAAATAACTGATCAATATTCTGTACAATAAAATTCGTATACTTCAATACTCCTAACAGACCAAACACAAATAGAAGGGCAAGTATTAACACGCCCTTCTTTTTTTGCTTCGCATCTTTTTTATGTGCTTCATCTGTCTGGTCTATTCGATGAATTACAAGCGCTGTTCCATATGTCACAAGTGTTGTATATAGAATAAACCCTAAATACTGTATTCCGGCAGATGCATAATAAATGTAGCTGAAAAGCAACAGCCACATCCATTGACAGCGTTTCGGAATGATATAATATCCAACTACTGCCACAATCACAAATACCAGAAATTCTATTGATGTTAATGACATAAATATTTCCTCTTACTTAAAAATGAAATGTATCTTTCAGTCCTACCCAAAGCTGATCTTTGTCACTTAAGTTCAGTGCTGTTCCATCTTCCAGATGATATCCTTCTGCGGAAGCATTGCCCTTATACTCCCCTACAAGCTGTGGCCATTCTACACCGATCTCAGGGTCGTTCCATGCAAGACCACCTTCATCTCCCGGATGATAGAAGTCTGTACACTTGTAGCAGAACTCTGCAATCTCACTTAAAACAAGGAATCCATGGGCGAATCCTTCCGGAATATAGAACTGTTTCTTGTTCTCTTCTGTCAGCTCTACACCGAACCATTTTCCGTATGTCTCACTGTCACTTCTAAGATCAACAGCTGCGTCAAATACTGAACCTTTTACGACACGTACAAGTTTTCCCTGTGGAAACTCTTTCTGGAAATGTAATCCGCGAAGAACACCTTTTGTAGAACAAGACTGATTGTCCTGTACGAACTGCATCGTAAGTCCTGCCTCTTCCATATCCTTCTGATTATATGTCTCCATAAAGTATCCTCTTGCATCACCATGAACCGTTGGCTCAATGACACAAAGTCCCTTTATTCCACCTGCATTTTTTTCTACTTTAATCTGTCCCATCTTACATATCTCCTTTTGTGTGATTATGATGCATACGGGCACACATATATTATGTGCACCCGTCCATTTCATTTTCACTCTTTTTATTCGTCTTACAATGTCTCTTATCTGAGTCTATACGCATCTCATGAAACTTTTAGAGTTCACCTATGTTCAACTCTTTCAGATAACGTCCAAGTGCATCCTGCCAGGTCGGGAGTGGTGTAAAGCCATTCTCCACCAGTTTCTTCTTATCCAGTCTGCTGTTAAATGGTCTTGCAGCTTTGGACACTCCGTACTCTGCAGTTGTAACCGGATCAACTGTAATTCTGTCTTCTCCGTACTCTGTATGTCCCTGTCCTACAGCCTGACGGAAGATTTCTTTTGTAAAATCATACCAGCTGATGTATCCGCCTTCGTTTGTCGCATGATAATAACCATACTTATCTGTCTCGATCATGTCTACAAGCAGTCTTGCCAGATCAAATGTGTAAGTCGGTGTACCAATCTGATCATTCACTACACGAAGTTTATCATGATTTTTTCCAACTTTCAACATAGTCTTTATAAAGTTGTTACCATTCTTTCCAAATACCCACGCAATTCTTACGATGAAGTATTTGTCCAGTGTCTCAGAAACTGCCAATTCTCCGTCCAGTTTTGACTGTCCGTAAACATTTAACGGCTGATAATCCTTACAGTCCGGCTGCCATGGTTCTTCTCCCTGACCATTGAATACATAGTCCGTACTGGTATAGACCATCTTACTGTCAAGCTTCTTACATACTTCCGCAATATTTTTCGTTCCTTCTGCGTTTACTGCATGAACCTTATCCTTTTTATCCTCATCTTCTGCAAGGTCAACTGCCGTCCATGCTGCACAATGTATCACTGCGTCCGCATTTACTTCTGTAAGAACTTTCTCTACAGATGATTTATCTGTAATGTCCATCTGCACATATGGCATAGATACAACCGGTGTACCGTCCTGGATTCCATTATAGCTTTCCGCGATATCGGAACCGATTCCTTCGTAGCCACGCTTTGCCAGTTCATTCATCACATCATGTCCGAGCTGACCTGCTACTCCAGTTACCAGTACTTTCATTATTTCATTCCCTCCCGGTTTGCATACATTTTCTCATAGTAATTCTGATACTCTCCGGAAATGATCGTCTCCCACCACTCCTTGTTATCCAGATACCATTGGATTGTCTTTTTGATACCATCTGCAAATTTTGTCTCCGGCAGCCATCCAAGCTCATTGTGGATCTTTGTCGGGTCGATTGCGTAGCGCATATCGTGTCCTTTACGATCTGCCACATATGTGATCAGGCTTTCCGGTTTTCCAAGCTCTTTACAGATCATCTTAACGATGTCGATGTTCTTCATCTCATTGTGTCCACCAACATTGTAAACTTCTCCCACACGTCCGTTGTGGATGATCAGGTCGATGGCTCTGCAGTGATCCTCTACATATAACCAGTCACGCACATTTTCACCTTTTCCGTATACAGGAAGCGGCTTATCATTCAGTGCATTTGCAATCATAAGCGGAATCAGCTTCTCCGGGAAATGGTATGGTCCGTAGTTGTTAGAGCATCTGCTGATTGTTACAGGCAGTCCGTATGTTCTGTGGTACGCAAGAACAAGAAGGTCTGCGCCAGCTTTTGATGAGCTGTATGGGCTGCTTGTGTGGATTGGTGTCTCCTCTGTAAAGAACAGGTCTGGTCTGTCCAGTGGAAGATCTCCGTAAACCTCATCTGTAGATACCTGATGATAACGTTTGATACCATATTTTCTGCAAGCGTCCATAAGAACTGCTGTACCTTTGATATTGGTATCCAGGAAAACTTCCGGGTTCTCGATAGAACGGTCTACATGACTCTCTGCTGCAAAGTTTACAACCATGTCCGGATGCTCTTCCTCAAATAATTTGTAAACAGCCTCACGGTCTGTGATGCTCTCTTTTACAAAACGGAAATTCGGGTTGTCCATCACTGGTGCAAGTGTAGATAAGTTACCTGCATATGTCAGGCAGTCCAGACAAACGATACGATAATCCGGATATTTGTCTAACATGTGAAAAATAAAGTTACTTCCGATAAATCCAGCTCCGCCGGTTACGATAATTGTCATAATTAAAAATCTCCTTTGAATTACTTAGTCAAAATTTATAAAAATTCTTCATTTTTTATTCTAATATCTTAGTACAGATCCTCTCGGTATTTTCCGTCTAAGACATCTTTCAGATATTGACCATACTGGTTCTTTTTCAATACCTCGTAAACTTCCAGAACTTCTTCCTTTGAAATCCATCCGTTTAAGTATGCAATCTCTTCCAGACATGCAATCTTACGATGCTGATGTGTCTCAACTGTCTTTACAAAGTTTGTAGCATCTACAAGGCTCTCATGTGTACCAGTATCCAGCCATGTGAATCCCTGTCCGAGAAGTTCTACATTCAGATTACCCTTCTCGAGATATACACGGTTCAGGTCTGTGATCTCCAATTCTCCACGGGCACTTGGTTTCAGACTCTTTGCATACTCAACAACTTTATTGTCATAGAAGTAAAGTCCTGTTACACAGTAGTTGCTCTTTGGATGCTCCGGCTTCTCCTCGATGGAAATTGCTTTTCCTTCGTGATCGAACTCAACGATACCGAAACGCTCCGGATCATCTACATAGTAACCAAATACTGTAGCACCTTTGCCTGTCTCAGCATTTTCTACTGCTGCTTTCAGACGCTTGTTCAGTCCATGACCTGCGAAAATGTTATCTCCAAGAACCATAGCAACTGTATCATCACCGATGAACTCCTCGCCAATGATAAATGCCTGGGCAAGTCCGTCCGGGCTTGGCTGAACTGCATAAGAAAGATGTACACCAAACTGATGTCCGTCTCCTAACAGCTCTTTGAATCTCGGTGTATCCTGTGGTGTAGAGATGATCAAGATATCACGGATCCCTGCATTCATCAGCACAGACATCGGATAATAAATCATCGGTTTATCATAAATAGGTAATAACTGTTTTGATGTTACCATAGTCAGAGGATAAAGACGTGTTCCAGATCCTCCTGCCAAAATAATTCCTTTCATATAGGAACCTCCTTGTAATAGATACAATACATAGTTTTACCATATCTTCTAAAGTTATGGCATGTTCATGATTGCATTATAAAAGGTGACCTAGGGTCACCTTCAAGTACTTTTTATAAAAAATGTGACTTTTTTGTAATATTTAAGAAAATCTTCAGGAATCCGTGAATCTAAATCCGTTCTTCCATCTTTTCAGTAGCATATTGCAATTTTGCTCCATACTTATCCTGAAACTTCCTGACCGTATTAGATTTCAATTCATGTGTTCGCATTTTTTTAGCTATAATTCTATAAAACATTGCATATCCTTTTAATTCTGCTCTGAATCTTCTTTCCGTAACCTCTAATTGTGAAACAGCCGTCCTAATATCACTACCTTTAAGTTCTATAAAATACGCTGACTTAGTCGAATCATTCAAAACCAAATAATCGCAACACGTCTCATCAACTACCAATTTCCCATCCAATTGATATTGTCGCACATCCGACTTTCCTTTATCATTAATTGCCCGGTGCTGGCAACTGCTTCCCCTATCACGAGACACGACAATTTTCTGATTCTTTTCACATTCCGACTTTTCTGCCGTAAGTAACATATTGCCTCCTTATCTTTCTGTGCTTAACCTTTCAACTCTAACATCTTATCATAATCTTCGTTAATCTGTTCTGAAACCCCGTCAATCACTTCATTTTCAATAGACTTGAACTCTTCATCAAGACAGGATTTTATTTTTCCATTCTGCACAAATATTGCATTTACTTTATCATAATTAAGCCATTTATTTTTACTAATAATTCGACTTAATTGGCTCTCATCTACATCTTTTGAAACCTTATCAGCATATAACAAGTTATTAATTGTTCCTAATATATACGGGCTATGTGTTGTCAAAAATAGTTGATTACCATTACCATTGCACACTAGAGCAATAAATTCCATTACCAGTTTCTGTGAATTTGGAAATAGATGTGATTCCGGTTCTTCAATAATGAAATAAGTGCTCTCTCCATTTAGCAAATAATAGAATAAAACATTTAATATCCATACGACTTCCTGTTGACCAGAAGACGCATAGTTCAACTTCACATATCGATTCTTGGATACCTGCAATCGTTCCTCTCCGTCTTTGTTAATATATTCTCCCTGTAGCAATTGTTTCATCAAAGAAATAGATTCTTTCGCTCTTTCCTCATCAATTTTTATATATGTCATCGATATTACATCATTCAGCATCTCAACCGGACTGATTGTAAATACTGATTTCATCTGCAATATCTTTTCCAGATAACTTCTTGTGCAATAATCCATATTGCGTTTTTGAATATCGTCCATGGAACTGTAAATATAATTCATCTGATTACTCAAAAGTGTAATCATACTTCTTCCAGCCGGGATATAAACAACATCCGTCTTATCATTGAAAAATTCTTTGATTTCACGTTCCGTTAATTCTAATATCGGATCTGGGTGATTGTGAATTTCTTTACTTCGATTTTCAAGCATTTCAAATAACTCATTAAAATCTTTGCTAAAATCCACTTTAACTTCATACAGTCCTTCTTTGTTCTTTTCAAGAAAAACCTTCAATATCTTCTTTTCCGTATATTGATATTGTAAAAACATATCTCCATCCAAGCTTCCTGTTATTCCAAAAATCTGCAAGAAATTAGCCCGGACTTCTTTCATAAAACGTTGCTTAACCGTTACATTTCTTGACTCTGCTACGTGTCTGTTCAACAAATATTTCTTCTTATACTCCACAAACAAAATATTCTTTATATTTTTGAAAAAGAAAATACTTTTGGCAATTGTACTTTTGCCAGATGCCTGCGGACCTGTGCACACCATAAATTCTTCAATATTAATTTCGCATTCCTCTATCGGTCCTAGATGTTTTATATATAATTTCTGCATTCACATAATCCTTTCGCACTGCAAATATTAAAATAGTTGATATATATATTATGATTATATATCAACTACTCTTACTTCTCAACATATTTCCGCTACAAACACGCCCGCGTCTTTCGTAATCCGGAAGCCTTTTTCCGTCTTTTTCCGCACATAAGTCTGGAACTCTTTATACCGATCCAGTATATACTGGCTTTGATTTCCATGACAGGACAATATATACGATATCAACGGTTCTGGATCTGGAATTACGAGTTCATCTTCGTATGTCCTCCAATGAACATCCGTAAAATATTGCTCCAGTATCTCAGCCCCATTCTCTCTTCCAAATCTTTCATACAGTTTTTCTGCTGAAAGTACGATCCGATCATCAAAGCTCTGTACCAATTCACTGACTTCTTTCATATGCTCGCTACCATAAGTGCTGCACACAAATCTTCCACCAGGCTTTAGTACACGCTTCACTTCCCGGCACACCTGTGGTATATCCTCACAGTAAAACAATACATGTCCGGCAACTATCAGATCAAAGCTCTGATCCTCATAGGGAATTCTGTGGCAGTCAAAATGCCGAAAACGGAACCTATGGTCTCCAATCCCTACATTACGTCTCGCATCCCGGAGCATACCTTCCGATGTGTCTGACAATGTAATCTCTATATTCTCTGGAAGTTTGTCTTTATTTTCCTTCCAGAGTGTTCCATCACCACAGCCGATTTCCAACACCTTCATACCATCTCTCACACAAAGTTGCTCATAAATCCACGGAAACCATCCCTGTTTATTCACGGAATAAAGGCTGTGCAGGTTAATTCTGGCTGATATATTGGACGCATCCTGATACTGGTTCTTCATGCTCTTCTCCATACCCGTCAGATGGATCAGATTCAGCATCTGGCTCCAGTCAATGGTATGTTCCTTCTGAATCAGTTCCGATGTATCCTGTATTGCTTTTTCTACAAGCTGCATCTGCTCAATCTTATCTCTCACAAGCTTCAATTGAATATTCAATGAATTCAGCATAAAATGATAATCCGCATCATCAATGGTCATCTCTCTGATATCATCCAGCGTAAATCCCAGGTACTTCAAAAGAAGAATCTGCTGCAGTCTGGCAAAATCTTCATCTGTATAGAATCTTGCCCCTGAATCCGACACATACGATGGCTTTAAAATATTCTGTTTGTCATAATACCTGATTGTCCGGAGAGTTACATTCGCCATACGTGCGAACTCTCCGGACGAATAATAACCTGGCTTTTTCATTCTACCTTTGTTACACCTTTATTCTTCACATCTGCCGACCAGACAACTCTTTCGATAAAATGCGGCTCCATATTTTATCACTTTTTGATATCCCTGAGCATACATACCATCCGCATAACGCATCTCTTCTATCTGGTTCAGCGCTCTTTTTTCTTCCTTTTGCATACTCTCCAAACTGTCAGCAATCTTCATTTCCATAATAGCTGCCTGACGCTTTTTCTTATCCTTTATTACAAGATCTGGTCTTCCCAGTCCGCTTTCATAATTAGACTCCACAATATAACCTGCATTTACAAATAATCCCGCTAAAAACGCATGGTAAAAACTCTCTGCATAATCATGGTAGCTGATAGTCTCAAATAAAAGTTCTGATATCAAATATGACAATCTGCCAGCATCTTTATTCCACAAAGCCTTGAATAATTCACTTCTGTCACGAACGGCTATCCGCTCGTCAAACCAGCGCACTACGCTTTTCCTGAAAATATCCATAATCTCTGCATTTGGGATTTTTAAAAATGCTTTCGTTTTCCCAGACACCGGATTTTTAATATCCTTGGTTAGATATCCGGTCAGATACAACACACTCCACAGATTTTCTTCTGAATCTGTCAGATTCTCATACGTCAGGTTTTCTGTAATGTTAACCTCTATCGTCTCACTTGCAAGAAGTTTCTCAAAAGAATCCGTCACATCCATGCCTTCACAGGATAAAAATGTACGGATGATATCATTATGACTAGTATTTTCCCAGAAATTCTCCGGTTCGCTTTCTGATTCAAATGCCAGTTTATTCAAATAACACAACACATCCCACGGGCAGTAAATCTCTGTCTTTCCAAAACAGTATCCATCATACCATTTTTTGATCCGATCGAAATATTCAAGATTATCAGTATTCTCTAAAAGTTCTCGTACTTCCTCATCCGTAAAACCAAAAAAGCTGCTGAATCTTTCATCCGCAATGGTATCTGCCACAAAATTATTGGTACCTGTAAAAATACTCTCTTTCGAAATACGCAGACAGCCTGTGATTACTGAAAATTTAAGTGATGTATTGTCCTTTAACGCCTGACTCATCATTGTACCGATTACATCTAGCATCTCGTTATAATATGACTTGGCTCCTGCCTTTGCCATCGGCACATCATATTCATCAATCAGCAGGATCACCTGTTTTCCATAGTATATCTGCATCATACGCATTAATATTCTAAGTGAAATCTGTACATCTGTTTTATTTCCCTGCCGACGTTTCAGTCTGGTAAAAATCTCTTTATACGATTCATCAATTTCAGCGCATTTTTCTAAGTAGGCATGCTCGACATATAACTGTGAAATAATAGATTGTAATAATCCATATGCATCTTCAAAGGATTCCCCACCTGCATCTTTAAAGCTAAGAAAAATCACAGGCCATTGATTCATCCACAATTCACACAGCTTTTGATCTTCAGCAATCTTCAAACCTTCAAACAAGGCTTTGCTATCTCTGCGAATATCAAAGAAAGAAGCCAGCATACTCATCACAAGCGTCTTTCCAAATCTGCGAGGTCTTGTAAAAAGTGTAATCTCCGCAGGTTCTGTCTTCACCAAAGCCTGAATCAGTTCCGTCTTATCCACATAGTAATAATCATTTTTCCTAATCTTCTCAAATTCAGAAATACCAATCGGGATATTATATCGAATCACTTTTCCACCTCCATGCCATATATACTTTTATTATAAAGCAACTCCCGGCTTTCCACAACGAAAAACCGGGAATTCATATTTTTACCATGTTTTTATATATTCTTATTCAAAACGATTCATATATCCAGGATATTCTGCATGTCCTGTCTCTAAAGTATTTCCTTCCACCGTAATCTTGACTTTCTCACAACCATATGCATCTAAAAATGTATTTACAATGCTTCCGATTGTATAATACTCACCGGTTGTTCCCTTACTGCAAACATATGCGCCAAATGCTTCATTAAAATCCACATCCAGACTCTTCACTCCATCTACAGTCTGTTCTTCACATTTTAAAACTCGAACGTCTGAAGACAGCACCGATTTTTGAACTAATGCATTCACAATATTCTCTGGTGTCAGTTCATCAATCTTTACACTCTCAGCTACAAATGCAGTTGCATCATCATTGCTAGTATAAATAGTAATTTCTGCTGATTTATCTTCCTGTACTGTTTGATTTTCTTTTTTGTCAGAATCATCTTCCATCTGATCAGCCTCACTCTGTTCATCTTGTTTTTCATTCTTCTGGTTATCATTATCTGATTTCTGTTGCTCATTTTTCTGGTTATCAGACTGCGATGCATCTGTACTTGAAGAATTGCTACAAGCTGAAACTGACAATAAAACTCCTGTTAATAAAACAATAAATATTTTCCTTTTCATTACGTTATCTTTCCTTTCCAACCACGGATTCCGCCCATGGTGTATATACCAATAATAAATCATTCCCACGAATTTGGGTACATATTTCTACATCTCTCTGCAAACTTTTAGATTTTGATATTCCATTTTTTATTTTTTTCCACAAACTTTTCTTGAACATAATGTCATCAAATGTTATTGCCTTCATATTTTGTTGCATAGATTGTCGGTTCATATACCCCACACATAATCGAGGTAGTTTTTTAAATACTTCTTCAATAGTTCCGTCCTTTTTTATAAATAAACCTGCATTTTTGATTGTTCCATTAGAAAAATACATTTTTCCACCAACGGCTCCCACATTTTTTCTCATAGTATTAGAAACAAATGTTTCAATATAATTATCTGACACTTTTATTATATAGGAAGACAAAACTAATATATATTCATTTTTCGTTTTTTCAATCCCGTAATTTAACATCTCCGTATTATTACATTTCTTTTTCCATGGTAGAGTATTGATTGAGATTCCATCAAATTCGATATCCCCTTTGTAGTTTCCATCTACAACGCAGAACTCTACCCTATCTCTTCCATAATCATCAGCAATTTTTATCAATGTATCTTTAGGAATCGTATTTTTTGTCTCTTTGACTATCACAACAGACACTCTTGGCTTTTCTTTTATTGCATATTTTACCCGATAGAATCCTGGATATTCTGTCATCTGTACTTCTGCACTTTCTCCACAACGTTTCAAATGATCCTCAATGACTTTCTTGCCAGCATCGAATGCATACCTTTTACTTTCAGGATTTTCTGCTGTAGATTGCTCGTGCATTCTCCAATGATATAATACTTTAGGAATTCTAACAATATTATCCGCTCGCTCTGTACATCGAAATATCATATCATAATCTTGAGCCCCGTTATACTCACCTCTAAATCCACCAATCTCCTTCATTAAAGATGCCTTGGCTATAAAAAAATGACAAATATAATTATTAGATCTTAGCATATCTAAATTAAACTCTGGTTTAAAATTCGGTTGAAAATGTTTTTCTCCAGACATGGTTATCTTATCTTCATCCGTATAAATAACATCCGCATTTTCGTCATTGACAGTTTTTACCGCTTCAAACAATGCATCCGCAGCAAGCATATCATCATGATCCAAAAGCCCAATATAATCTCCTTTTGCAATACTTAAAGCTTTATTGGTATTTTGTGCTATTCCCAGATTTTCAGGCACATTTACAACTTGAATTCTTTTATCCATTTCTAGATATTGGTTTAAAATTCGAGCAACCTCTTCATTCTCTGGGTTTGCATTCGCAATACACAATTGCCATTTTTGATAAGTTTGATTTCGAACTGAATCAAGCATTTCCCGCAAATAAGGGATTGGTGTATTATATACTGGAACTAAAATGCTAAATAGAGGCGTGTATGGAAATTCTTTATTTCGCTGTTTCGTCAGTTCTTCCTCACTAACTTTATTTTTTTCATACCACGCAGCATAATTTTTATCCTTTATCTGACCTTGTCCTGTTAAAGTAGCAATTCCACCAAGTATTCCATATCTTTTATAAAACTGAATTCCCTTTTTTATAATTCCTTTTTTCATTTTATCACCTATGCAAAACAAGGGCAGAATTACTTCTGCCCTCTTCCTTATTCAAATAATTTATAAAGCCATCTCATAAATAATATTATATATGCTGCAAAGCATAATGTCACAATAAATGTTTCTAAATCGAATCGATGTGTTAATGACCTAATAACACCAACACCTTCTATTGTTTGACCAGCATAGATAAGTGTTGCATTCTCATTGGAACCTGGTGTATAAAATACTCGAATACTTCCTGTCGGACATTCCTGCACTGACATCTCCAACATATACTTTTTATCTTTAGTTGCATCAATTCTATCAAATTTAATTTTAAAAAATTTACCATTTCGCACTTTCTTTAAATCTGTTTTTCCTTGTGCAACTACTTCTTTTGAATCCTTTTCTATTATTTTATACGCCATTATCACCTGGCTCTTGTCCAAAACTCCATCTGCCGCAACTTTCAACGAAATACCATCCATATGATTCTCTTTACATACAAATGATTGTTCTAACTTTTTCCCTTGTTCTAAGGTAATTGATTGGAATGCACTTGTATCACAAGATGTATCATAAATAGATACTGCTTTATCAATAATTGCATATACACCTGCCAGACAAAGAATAATCAAACCAATCACAATAACTTTTATTTTTGATTTCATCTTTTTAACTCCTATCCTATGAAGCACTGTATATCTCAGCAATGTTCTTTGATTCACCAAACATCTTCACTACACCTTTATCCAGCCACACTACTTTATTGCACAGTTCTTCTACCTGCTGAATGCTATGTGAAACAAATAATAATGTTGTGCCCGCATCCAACATACGTTTTATACGGTTTTGGCATTTTTCCTGAAATCTAAAATCACCTACTGATAAAACTTCATCTACAATTAAAATATCTGGCGTACCAATTGTTGCAATTGAAAATCCTAGTCTTGAAACCATTCCTGAAGAAAAATTCTTAACAGGTACATTCATAAAATCATGTAGCTCTGAAAATTCAACGATATCATCGTAATACTGCTCCATCATTTGTCTTGAATATCCAAGCAATGCTCCATTCAAAAAAACATTCTCTTCTGCAGTAAGATTCATGTCAAATCCTGCACCCAATTCAATTAGCGGCGCAACAGTTCCATTCACAGATACGCTTCCTTTGGTTGGTTTTAGCACTCCGGCTATAACCTTTAACATTGTACTTTTTCCGCTACCATTTAAGCCAATTAATCCTAATGCATCTCCACGATTAATACTAAAGCTTACATCTTTCAAAGCCCAGAATTCTCCATACGATAATTGTCGCTTTATCGTTTTAATAACATATTCTTTAAAATTATCTACTCTTTCTGATGCAAGACTAAAACGCATCGATACATGATCAACACGAATCACTTCTTGATTCTCCATACTTTCTCTCCTTATATATACAATATAAAGTCATCTTGATTTTTGTAAAACACATATAGTCCAAATACCAGCATAATCAAACATTCAACAATGGCAATTATCATTGATGCAATACTTGGTAATGAATTATATATCATAACATTTCTAAACATTTGCAATATGTTCGTTATAGGATTCAATTTTACAATCGGTGTTAACCATGCCGGTAAAATTGACATTGGATAAATAACTGGTGTTAAATACATAAGTGCTGTCACAAACACAGAATATAAATGCATAATATCTCTGAATTTCACAGTAATCGCTGATAATATTAATCCTACTCCCAATGAAAATAACACAATAAATATCAGTGGAATAGATACTAAAAGTACTGTATAATGCAATTCTACTCTCATTGCAAGCATCACTAAAATCAAAGCTGTAAATGATGCCAACAAGTTAATTGTACTTGAAAATACTCGAGATAATACAAACAAATATTTCGGTACATATATTTTTTTCAACAATGATCCATTGTCCATAATTGCTGACATAGATGCCGTTGTGGCTTCTGAATAAAAATTAAATATCAATTGTCCGCTTAATAAATAAACCGGGAAATATTCCACATCAAATTTAAACAAATTAGAAAACACTACTGACAAAATAATCATCATAAACAGTGGATTTAACAATGTCCATAATACTCCTAACACTGATTTTCTGTATTTTGTTTTTATATCACGTGCAATAAGTTCTCCCAGCAATGGACGAAACTTCTTAAAATTCTGTATATATATTGACACTTTCTTTCCTCCACTTTTTCTTAATATGGTCAAACAATCTTTTTTAGTATATCATTATTCCTCTCATTTAACAAGTTCTCAATTTAATTAACACGATACATACTTAAAATAATATTTTCAATATTCTCCCATTTTCGCTCTTGCGCCGTTTTTTGACCGTTTTCGTATAATACTTCTTGTAATACTCGATTCTCCTGCAGCTCTTGTAATAACAGTTTTGCTTTTTCTATATTCCCAGCATCGTATAATAAACAATTTTCTCTATCTTTTAAATATTCAACATTTCCACCATTCGGCACAGCAATAACGTATCCACCTGTAGCCATCATTTCAAGCGGAGGATAAGAAAAGCTTTCTAATAAGCTCGTTTTTAAAAGCACATCACATTGGGTATATATCTCCGGAACTTTTTCATATGGAATCTTGTGCAGAAATCGTTCTACTTTATACCATGATTTAGGCTCTGCATTATAAGACATATACCATACTTCATATTGATTTCGGTCTAATTCATTTGTTATTTCAAAAGCCTCGTCCACATTTTTATAATCTACCGCACAATCCCCTTCAATAAGTATCCTGATTTTTCCGGTCATCTCTCTTTTATGACATGCAAATCGTTCCGTCTCCAGACCATTCGGAGCATAGCTTGATTCATGTCCATACTGCTCTTTTAACCACTGCTGACACCATTTTGAAATAGTTAAAAAATTCATATCTTTCCCTGGCATATAGGATTGATTTGCTCTTATTCTTAACGGATCTCCTTCGGTATAAAATCCTGTTTCCCAATTTTGCACAAGATACATCTTGATTTCTGCTCCAATACATTGCTCTACAATATCTACCGTTGTCCACATCGTAGCTATCATATATCTTATTTTCCCACGTATCTCTGTATCTTCCAAATTAATTACTGGAATTTTATATCCTTCAAATTCGCACCACTTCTGTTCTCCACTTAATAAAAATAATCCAACATCCTTTCCTGCTTTTTGTAACATAGTGGCATGTTTCAGTGCTACTTTTATTCCACCACTGATTTCCAGCCCCGGCAATACAAATATATAGTTATCATTCAATTCATTCCCCATGATTCTTGTCAAATAGCTGCCGCTACGAACAGTTGAAGAATGTGTAATACAATATTGATATGCTTGTTCTCCCAATTTTTTTCGATATAACGAATCTGTAATCAAACGCTCTAACTCTACTTTCCATTCGTCATTATCTTTACATAAAACTCCTGTCTCGCCATTCTTGATACAATCATGAAATGCTCCAATATCACTAGCTATTGTCACAACCTTTACCAGTGCAGCTTCCGTCCATTTATTTTCCGACTTTGCTTTATTAAAAATTGTATCTTCCAATGGTGCAAGATTAATATCCATCTCTGCTAATATCTCAGGAAGTTTTTTCCAGTCTCCAAATGGATGTTTTTTTATTCTTTCTTTCCATGGATTTAACTCTACCGGCAAATCCAGTTCTCCTGCCAAGTATAACTCAACATTTTCATACTTTTTCAAGACTTCTATAAGAACCGGTTTTATCATTTCAAAATCTGCATTATGAGTAATACTTCCACTAAAATAACCTATTTTTACTTTTGTATTATCTTTTTTAATCTTAACAATTGCTTCTTTTGATAATTGAATCATTTTTTCAGAAGCGACATTACGATTAATATATACCTTCGGAATATATTTTCTCAACTCTTCTGCCAGACAATCTGTCGATGTAATTGCAAAATCACACTTTCTAAGCAGCTTCTGCATATTCATAACATTATTATCATATGCCTTTTTATCTTCTTCTGGCATTGCCATCACATATTTTATCTGATCTGTATATTGAGTATCTATTACCAGATCATCTATATCATAAATGATTGTTTTATTTAACTGTTTTGCCAAATCGACAAATGTGCCTATTGTCTCTGTCATTGGGCATCTAAAAAATACAAATGCCCGATAATATCTGATTTGATCAATATCTAATTGTGTAAAATATACCTCGTCTGTGGAATAATTGTATGCTTCCAATTGTTCTCTCTGATGCTTTACGCGATAACGCCATGGATGTGGCAAATCTTCTCCGCAGCCACTTATAAATAATATATCCTTATATTTTTTTTCGATTTTCCGTCTTAATCTTTTTTGATTTTCAAGATAACTCTTTGTTTTTTTTGCACAGCCTTGTATTCCTTCTTCTTTCACTGCCTTTATTGCTTTTTTTACCAATTGTGTTGTTCCCATTTTTCCACCTATATCTTACCAAGTTTTTTCAATAATGGATGATAATAATTATCTTCTCGTTCAATTCTGTCTTTCCATCGCTCAAAAAGTAAATCATCATTGTTCCAAAAATCTTTGATACTTTTATCTCCAGTATACTTCATAACTGCAAAACAATTCCATACATTCCAGTAATGTTTCTCTAGACATTTCAAACATATCTCTATATCAGCACAATCACCTAAATCAGTTTGAAATCCTCCTGCTCCATCTAATTTTTCTTTTGCTATCATCATACACACACTTGTCAATAGCGTGGTATTCCGTACATGTCGCATGTTTGCCTCGTATCCTTGTTCTCTCCACTCTAAACCTTCATTCATAATATGAATTCCTTCTTCTTTGTCAAGAATTCCCCCTCCAAACACAACCTGTTCCTCACTATTTTTTATGCTCACACCTACTACACCTACATCCTGACGGCTTGCATACATTAATAACTCTTCTATCCATTCTTTCCTTTCAGGAATACACTCACAATTCATGTACACTTCGTATTGTCCAGTCATACTTTTTCTTGCATTTTCAAACCATTCATACCGGTTCTTATAATCATTTTTTCTCAAAGTTATAATTTGTATCTGCTCTTCATCATAATCAAAACTCATCTCTGCTGTTGTAATAATTTCCAAAGGCCTATAACTTGTTTTTTTCAAAAGTTCTTTGATATATACTTGATAATCTATTTTTTCTTCTGTCCACAAACACAAACTGACTACTGGTGTTTGCGGAACTTCATATTCTATTCTATATATGGTTTCATATGGCAAATTACATTTTACAGTTCCTTTTTCTCCGCTTCTTTTTAATTGATCCGATATGGCTTTGATAGCTGCATCTACTGCATATTGTTTTACTGAGAGATTCTGAGCAACAGATCCTGCATGGACTCTCCAATAATACAATATCTTAGGAATATGGACGATTTTCTCTGCTTTTTCAGTCAATCGCAACACCATATCATAATCTTGACTTCCTTCATATTCTCGTCGATAAAATTCAGTCATATTATCTAGCAACTGTTTCTTAAAAACAACAAAATGACAAATGTAATTATGAGACCTTAATTCATCCTTTCCAAATCCAGACTTACACACAATATCAATTGAATCTTCTATTTTTTTTTCAAACTTCATTTCATCTGTGTATATAAAGTCTGCACTATTCTGTATCTCTTTCATGCATTCATATAATGCTGATTCATGCAAGATATCATCATGATCTAAAAGTCCCAAATATGTTCCTGTTGCCATCTGTATTGCTTTATTTGTATTGCCTACAATACCTTCATTTTCTTCTAATTTTTTATATATAATCCGATTATCTGCCTCCATATATTTCATACATATTTCTCTTACATATTCATAATCCAAGTCGCTTCCATCTGCCAGGCACAACTCCCAATTTGAATACGTTTGCTTTTCCACAGAATCTATCAACTGTATTAAAAAATCTTTAGGTGTATTATAAAGAGGTGTAATAATACTAATCTTCTCTTCACATTCAAACTTAAACTCTTTCTGTTGCTTTCTTTCCTCTTCGTTTATTAAATGATAGTCACGTATAATCTTTAGTTCTTTTTTTAATGTTGCTTCTTTATTCACATAATTTTGTATTGCATTTATCAAACCTTCACGTTTTATCTTGCCAAATATTTTTTTTGATTTATTCTGCACTGTTTTCCTTCCCCTTTAACGTATATTAGCAGTATCTTCTGATACTGCTAATATACATCAATTACACTTTACATTTCAATCTTTTTTGCCCTAATATTATCTTTACTGCTTAAATCTTATATATCTTTATTTCTGCAATTCATTAAGCCTAACTTTTCAATCATCTTTAATGATGCAGAATATAATGAATCAACACTTGTCTCATCCGCCAATTCACCCAGTGAATATTTTGCCACTCTTTCTGCATGACCTCCACATTTAAATGAAACAATCGGTACATTCAACAGCATCAGTTCTTGAACAACATATGAAAAAGTTTCATTGCAAATACTTGGAAATACTACAAAATTAATCTTTTTTTCTGTTAGAATTTTTCCAAGTTCTTCCTTATCATAATACCCTGTCGCTTCAAATTCTGTCTCTTTTACCGATGGCCCTATAATTAACGGTTTTACATTATATTCCTTTTTCAACAAATCCATTAATTCTTCAAAATACTTCGCCCCTTTAGGTACATCATATCTTCCGACAAATCCAATATTAATTGAATCACTATTTTCAGGTGCAATATAATGTGTTGCGTTTTTACTCAATGTAGAACTATGATAAATTACTTTTCCATTCTTAGTGAATGGATATATTTTAGTTACAAGCTCTTTTGTATAATTTGAGAAAAATATGAACTCATCAACTCTTGTAAATAAATCACAAAAGCAATTTCTCCAAGACTCCAAATTCGTTCGTCGAATTGGTTGATTATGGTTAGGCCGTGCCAAACATTCATTACATATCTCTATATTATCAGGTAATCCGCAAGGTTTATTGTCAGCATTCAACAAAAAATACGATGGGCATAAACTCAAATGATCATGAAAAACATATATTATTTTAAAATGATACAAATCTTTAAAAACTGACATATTATCAACAAATTCTTCCGGTGAAGCGTTGAAAGCCAAATTATTAATAAAAACTGTGTCGACTTTCACATTATTAAACAACAAATTCAAATCCAACAAATTTCTTAATTGTAATTCAACACCTGTCCGAATACTATTAGAGCATATGCTCCACTTATCAGTTCTAGACTTATATTTAAGAGTAAATACAAAAAAGCCATCTTTTTCAAACTCGTCTATTTTTTTATTTGCATAATATAATGCTCCACTATGTTCATTCTTGTCCAGGGCAATATCTATCATTAGCAATAATTTTTTTGCAGATAGAGCTAATCCTGCTAAAAATCTATAATTTTTCCATGTATCTTTTCGTATGAACTTAGGATATTGAATATTCATTATTTCAGGATATTTTTCCTGCAATTTCATTTCATCTTTTTTATACACTTCACTTTGTCCCAATGATTTTCCTAAATCAGATTTTATATATGGAACATATAAATTAGGAATTAATTTATGACTATATCCACAATTCGTTGCTCTAAAGCACCAATCCATGGCTTGCGAAATATTGTTTTCCAAGTTTTTTTCTTCAAATCCTCCAATTTTATTCCATATTTTCATATTAATTGACATACAAACTGGAATGCTATAAAGACTCTCACACAAATCTGAAAAAATCAATTTATTAAAGCTATTTATGATATGATTGCACTTATTACTTTTCCACTCTCTTTCATACACTCCTGGAAAATTGAAAATTGACTTATAATTCGTAAAAGGATGTGTACTTGCAATATTATCATTTCTCGTATAAGGAATAATTAATTTTTCACACCACTGCTGTGTTACAATTGTATAAGGTGATAATAAAACAGCTATTTCTGTATCTATTAACGACATTATAGTATCTATACTAGAACCATATCCTATTGGGGTACTATGATTTATTATTTTCCAATTATTTATCCCTTTGTAATAATTTAAGATGTCAACAATCTCAGTTTTCAATCCACTATCATTAATTATGATAACTTTATGTCGATTATCTGTATTGTGTAAAATAGAATCGAGATTTTCTTTTAATTGAGCAATATATTCTGTTATAACAATGATAATGGTAGCTATTAAGTCATTCTGTAAGTTCCAGTTGTCTACACGCGAATAATACTTCATTCCATCAGAAAACCAGTTAACATTATTAGGTTCACTAAATAACCGACCTTCTTTTTTCCCATACAGTTCGAAATGCAAAAGCGGATTATAATCTATAATATCTGGATTATTTTCCAAATACTTTTCTGTTGAGAAAAATGGTGAAGGATCATATCCTAATTTCCAGCCAATATTCAAATAATGATTTACTGCTTCTTCTTTATTTATATGATACATTTCCGAATACCATTCACTGTTAAACAAAGATGATTTTTCTATCACTTTCTCTACAATAATTACTGGTTCATTTTGTGAATCAGCCCCCCTTTTTAAATTAGTGGCTGATTCATCATATGCAACAATTTTTCTCTTTAATAGCTTTTTTAACATTACAAATTTTCCTCATTATCCTACTATTGTCTTGAACACTTCCATCTCCATGTCATCTGTCATATACTCCTTCATAACTCTTTCATGTGCGTCATGCGCTATCTGCTTTCTTAAATTTTCATTTTTAACAAGCTGTTGCAATTTGTTTGTCCATTCTTCTGAATTTTTACACAAAAATCCATCCACACCATCTTTTATTACAGTTGCTAATTCATTATTCCAACTCGCAATTGTCGGAACGTTCACTAAAGCAGCTTCCATCCACTTATTTTCAGATTTGCATTCATGAAACTTCATATTTTCTAAAGGCATTAAATTAATATCCGCTTTAGCTATAAGTTGTGGTAGGTCTTGCCAGGCAACAAACTTAAATGTCTCAATCTGATCTTTTACCTCATTAAATTCTGCTGGTAATTCAATTTGCCCGCCTATTAACAAATGTACATTGACATTTTTTCTCATGATATCAAGTAATTCTTCTTTGATACTTTCAAAATCATCATTATGAGTCTTTGTTCCACTAAAATACCCTAATGTAATATAATCTTTTTCAACTTTATCTACTGTCAATGAAGCAATTGTCATCTCCATACTTGCTACATTTCGATTAATAACCACCATTTTCCCGGGGAACTGTTCTTCTATCACTTTCTTTAAACTTAAAGTAGACACAATATATCCATCACAAAGGGTCATACAGTTTTTAATCAATTTTGTATAATTTTCGTAATTTCTATATTCTTTTCCTTTCAAAAAACCGATATCTTTAATATCCTCATAATTAAAAATATAATCATCAATATCATAAAATATGTTTTTGTTCAGTTTCTGTACTTTCTTTTTTAATCTCTTCAGTTTATCAAAATCTGAAATTCTATAAGCAACTACACTATTGTATTGCTTCAAATTACATTTTTTAACATCTTTTATTGATACACAATCTGATGAAATTCCTTTTCGTATCAATTGCTCTCTCAAATGATCAATTCGATACCTCGATGAAAATGTAACTTCCTGAACCACAAAAAGTATTTTTTGAGTATTTATTTTTTTATTACAGCATTCTTTAATAACTTGATTTCTCGTTATTGTCTCATACACAGACGTTACTGAAATCTTTGGGATAATAATTCCTTTCTCATATTTTTTCACTCGTTCAGCTGGTGCCCCGATGTCAAAACACATAACAGGCATTCCCATCTTCATAATTTCTTCTGTTGTATATGAAAATGTTTCCGGCCATATTGATGGTATCAAAAATACGTCTATATCGTTCTCTAAAGTCAACCTAGGGATTGATCCTCTTGTATATGCTCCTGTCTGACTAAATACCGGACTATTAATATCAACACATGAAGTTCCAATCAATTTTATCCGTATATCTAAATTTTCTTTTTCAATTCGATCTACTAGTTGTGCAACAATATCTCCTCCTTTGTGCTTTGTCAAAACTCCTAAAAGTCCTATATTCAAGGTCTTCGTAGTCTTATTTTTCTTTTCTATCCGTGGCATGTATCCTATTTGATGCGGAATCACTACAATATTCTCTAACATGCCAAATGTTTTTTCAGCAATTTCTTTAGTGCTATTAGAAAATACAACAACCTCATCACAAGATCTTAAAAATGTTTTCCATTCCTCTCTCCATTGTTCCATGGAACCATAATCTAACGCCTGTAATGATTTATTATTTTTCAAGCACTGATTACAAGTCTCACACGATGGCAACTCACAGTATTTATCTTCATTATTAAGTAAATTAATTGTAGGACAAACTGCAAAGAAATCATGGAATAACATTTTTACAGGAATGTTATTCTTTTTAGCTGTTTCTTTTATATTTTTTAATTGCTCATACAATACTGGATAAGTTACTAATTCATTAATCCAAATTTCATCGATACACAAATATTCCAATATCCTTGGTAAATTTTTTGTATCATTATATTGCATCTTTAATTCATCATTTTTCCAATAGTAACTAATTTTAAATAAATCTTTCAGATAATCATAACGAATAATAATAAATTCCTTACCTTCAGCCAGGCATTGCTTCTTCTTATTTTCTAAATATTTAGTTGCCCCTCCTCCAAGTGAATGGTCAAACGCAAGAATAGTTTTTTCTGTTTTATATTTACGTAATAATTCAAACTCTACACTCTGTCTTATATCCTTATTAGGATCCTGTGCACAAAATTTCGCAACATCACTGCTATAAGCCGGATGTTTCTGCAATAACTTTTTCTCATGCTCTTTTAAATATCTTTTTTTATCTTCACTTTTGAAACTTCCACCATGATTATGAAAAACAAAAAGATTCTCTACATGAACATTTTTATATCCTTTTTCTATTGCACGTTGACACCAGTCATTCTCTTCTCCATAACCTTTTCCAAACGTTTTTGCATCAAAATTACCAATTTCCTGAAGAACTTCCCTATTGATTCCCATGCAAAAACCAACTCCGGTTGGCAACTCTTCATATCTTGGCTGTATCTTTTTGAATTCGCTGTCAATCTGTTCCACAGTTAAATCCAAAAATAATTTATTATCATAACCGAATTTAGGAAAACTACAAATTGTACCACAAGTCGTAAAAGGTGTCGTCGATGCTATCTCTTTATTTTCAAATATTGGGAGCATTAATCTTTCAAGCCATTGACTTGGAAGTTCCACATCCGTATTCACAAGTGCAACATGGTTTTGACTAATAGCAAATCCTCTGTTGACCGTCTGAACAAATCCTAAATTTTCTTCATTATTCAATAGTATTACATTATCATTTTCTTTGGCATATGCTTCCAGATAATCTTCAACGCGAGTATCAGGACTTTTATCATTAATCAAAATCAATCTGTAATTCATATCTGTTAACTTTATAGATGTCAACAACTTTTCTAAATACTGATAACCATTGTATACAGGTACAATAATATCAACACTCTGTGCATAATACTCTTTTGGAAATTCAAATGTATAAGAATTTTTACTATTCATTTCCATTACAATGTCAACCACTTTTTCCGTTGAATCAATTTCTACAACTCGGCCTTCTCTCTCTTTATTGACTTCGCCATCACTAATCACTTTTCCAAGGCGTAACCTATATTTTTTACTTTCACATGAAAATACTAACCAAACATTATATTCCTTAATATTTTCAACAATCGCTTGAGCATAAAAACCACTTTGTTTTGCATTATCAATTTTTAAATTCTGATACACATCATTTCTTGTAACTCCATATTTTCCCTTTATCAAAAAACTGGACTTAGTTTTATCCTCAATCAAAAAATGTACATTCTTAAATCTGTATTTTGTCGAGCACATCCAACCTCTTATTGTTAAAATGTTGCCTGATTGTCGACATTCATCTACAATATAATAAATTCCCATTTTTTTTTGCTGTATTCTAGAAAACATAACCTTACAAATAATTAGATATATATCTAATTATCTTCCTCCTTTTTGATTCTATATAAGCCAATACCTCTTAATTAAAATATAAATTATATAAACATACAATGTCAGCCCCATAACTTTTAATATCAAATTCTGTTTTTTTGATTCCATAAAAGTAGAAGGTGGAATAGGCAGAAAAAACAATGAACAAATAGGAAGATAATATCTTCCCTGTAATCCTCCAATATAAGGAATTTGATATAATGCTTCTTTTATTTCATAAGTTTCTTCTGCAAATTCACTTCCGTACAATGTTACCATGATTGTATGATTTGTTAATGCAATTGTAATAAATAAACACAATATAATTGCTGTTCCTTCAATAATTAAAGCATCTTTTAATTTTATATGTTTTTCATCATTTGCATTATAAACAGTTGCAAACATAATAACAATTAAAAAAACAATTATTGCGACGCCTAAACATATCGGCGTATCCAACCAACCCAAATTCCCTACTGTAGAAACAAACAAAAACTCCCCCCATGTTCTTCCAGTAGCATATAACAAATAAATTGCTCGTTTCCATTCTATTACAAATCCATATATTATTTGAACAAACCATACTTTTCTAAATATGTATACTCCTACAAACACAAGTAAAATCGCACCTATACTTATTGGCACCATTACACTTTTTATAATTTGAGCATTAATTTTACAAAATCCAAGATTGATATGTATTTTATCTAATGGCAAAATAAAAATTAAAATTATAAACAATATATATGGAATCTTTATATAAGTTATTATTCCCCAAATCAATATTATTCCCATAATATCTCTCAATTCTATATATGTTTTTTCATATTTCAAATATAACATATAAGAAATAAACAAATAGCATAACGGGATTAATACAGCATCATAATTTATACTGGCTGCCTGTTGTAAAGCCATTGGAAAGATCATAAACCATGCCATCATATTCTTTTTAATTGGCATAATCTGCAATGCTTTATAACAAATATATGAATAAAACAAAAGCGCAAATAATTCTCCTAATTGCAATACCCAAAAAGCCGGTAATCCGAATATAATTCCTATATAAATACCTATCGTTGCAGGAAGATGCTTTATAACTGCCACCGTTATTTTCTTAGGTAGCATTTCCTTCCTTGAATATATCGGCTTTTCTGTTAATACATTTTTCTGTTCTTCTATATTAATTTTTTTATCGTAATTATATGCTATATCTTCTGTTTCAAGTTCTATACTTTTCATTATGTTAGAAGCAAATTTCTCTAGCCCTACTGAATTTCCAATCATATTTAAATGAGAATATTCATCAGGAGTTTGCCCTGTCGGAACTAATATAGACATAATCAATCCTAATATCAATATAAAAATTGCTACTCTTTTTTCTTGTCCCACTACCTTATTTTTACTATTCATTTTAAAATTCCATTCTTTTATTAGTAAGTCCTTTTGATTTAGTCTGCTGTTTTTCAACTCCAATTTCTTCCATTGCCTCTGCAATACTATCCTGAGTCGATGTATCTCCATTTTCGTCAATAGTAATAACTGGAGTTTCTATCGCATCTTCGCTATTCTCATTTTCAATAGCACTTTGCATTTCTATATGTTTACTTTTTTGTTCTTCACATACTTCCCCCACACTAAAATATGCATTTATTTCTAAATCTTTGGCAGAAAAATAGCAACTTTGACCATCGTAAAATGCATATACTCCACTTATATGATAAGTTCCTCGCTCAAAATTATTTTGGAACAAATAAACATTGTCTATATTCTTTATCTGACTAAGTTTTATTTGCTCGCCATTTTCGTTTTCAACTAGTAACTCCAATTGTTTTATATTATTGTCTTCTAATGCAACAATAATATTTTGTTGTTCTCCAACTGCTTGTTCTGCTTGATTTATATATATTTTTTTTAATTTTAAAGTATTCTCTTTTCCATGAGTTGATGATAAATCGGACTTTGATTCATCATTCTCTAAATTGTTCGCTGTATCTTCATTTTCTACTGTATTTTCACTTTCTACTGTGTTTGCACTCTCAACTATATCTTCATTTTCTACTGTATTTTCGCTTTCTATTGTGCTTTCACCGGTTTGTTGCTCAAATCTATTTTCCTCTAAAACATTTCTATCTTCTGAGTTAGTTCCCGTCGCATACACATTTTCTATTGAAAAGGACGTTATTAAAATTGTGAAAATCATAAATAATGATACTATCCGAAATAGCTTTTTCATATTATACTCCTTTTATTTCTTTAGCTTTACATTATAATTACATGAATAATCATCTGTTACTTTTGTTACTTTCTTCAAACAATGCTACCTCTTGCGCTAATTTTTTCACTTGATTTGACATTCTGGATACAGCTATTGTCAACACAAAAATAATTACTAACGAAAAACAAAAACCCAGAAAAAATAACATATTGATAGGATTTGCTACCCCAGCCTTAACAGCTAACCATGTTATTGCTTGCGGAAAACAGTCCAATACTACTATTGCGATTCCAACACCTAGCCACGTTAAAGCATATCTTAATTCCAACTCTTTTTCACGAATCATATTTACAATTACACAAAGAGCTAAAATTATAATAACACCTACTACTATCTGGACTCGAATATTCATAATTAATCCTCCCTTTAATTTCTTATTCGTTCAATCAATATTGCCAGTGTCACCTTTATCATATAATATATAGATTTTTTAGGTGATATCGAAGATACACCACCTTGTCTTTCCAACATAACTACTGGGATTTCCTCAATCTTCATATTTTTTCTTAAAACAGCTACTATACTTTCCGGTTCTGGATAATCTCTTGGATAGTCTTCTGAAAAGATTTCCATAACATTACGTCCTATCATTCTTAACCCTGATGTTGGATCTGTAATTTTTTTTCCTGTCAACACTTTTATTAATTTTGAAAAGAACTGAATTCCCATTCTTCTTGTTATCGATGACTGAAACCCCTTTTTTTCAATAAATCTTGACCCAATAACCATATCCACTTGATGTTCTATCAAGTAATCAGCCATTGTATTCAAAAACTCTGGATCATGCTGTCCATCTCCATCAACCTGTACCGCGACATCATATCCATTTTCATAAGCATATTTATATCCTGTTTGAACCGCACCACCAATTCCTAAATTAATTGGTAAATTTACTATATTAAACTCTTTTTCTTCGCATATTTTTCTGGTATTATCAGTCGAACAATCATTAATAATTACATAATCAAAACCTTGCGCACTTTTTTGTATTGCGTTTACAGTTCGTTCTATATTTTCTTCTTCATTATATGCCGGTATAATAATTATCTTCTTCACGTTGTTACTTCTCCTCACATATTTTTTCCACTTTATGCGCCACGATATCCCATATGAAATTATCCATTATTCTTTGATATGTAAGTTCTATTCCTCTTTTCCGTTTATCCGGATTATTAATAATATCCATTAATGCATTATACAATAATTCCTCTTGATTATTTAATATCACACTTCCATATTCATCATTTATTAAAAGCTCTTTTGCTCCGCCTCTCGCTGTTGTTAGAATATAACATCCACAAGCAGCTGCCTCTAATATGGAAGTTGAAAATCCTTCCGAAAAAGATGGTAAACAAAAAATATCTGATTCCGATAATAATGTCACTATATGCTCAAAGTCAATTCTTCCTACTGGAATAATATGTGTGTTTTTTCTCATATTAACTTCATCTTGCATATCTCCATCACCTGCAATAAACAAATAAACATCTTCCCGTTCTTTATTTATTTTATCCATTACATTCAAGAGACTTGGCAATCCTTTTTCTTTAAGAAGACGCCCTGTAAATGTGATAACTATCGCATTTTCTGAAATAGTATATTTTTCTCTATACATTTTTTTCATATTTTTCTGTATATTTTTCACTTCCTCAAGATCTATTGAATTATACAGAATACCTTTTGCTTTAATGTGAAAATGTAATAACCACTCATTACACGCACCTGAAACACCATAATAATCTTTGCAAAATATTTGATCAATTTTCGTTAAAGAATGTTCAAAAACAGCCCCAACAAAATCCCAAAATTTATTATGCACTGATAAATGGCTTGTACCATGATCAAGTGTAATACATTTTGCTTTTATCCTTTTTGCAAACATCATACCATACAACGAATGCAGATAAAATCTTGTGTTCACAATTACCATATCAAACTTCTTTTTCTTCAGAACCCTATTGATTTTCCAAAATCTCGCATTCACTTTTAATACTGGATATCTCCCAGCCAATAAATTCCAACAAGGAACACGATAAACGGGAATTTCATTTACTCGTTCATATTCTGGTAATCTATATACATTTGAAGTTACGATAACAACTTCATTTCCATCTTCAATTAATTTTTTAGCTAAATTATACGTGTACCGCTCAACTCCTCCTAAATGAGGAAAATATTGAGCTGCAAATATACAGTACCTTTTTTTTGTTTTACTATTCACCTTATTGTTCCTTTAATTCCTTTCCGTCTTTCCTTAAACATATTATAAAAATCAAAAATGTAACTATTAGAAAAACCATCATACTTGTAGAATAAGCAAAGGCTGCACCTAACACTCCCCATTTATCAACCATCTTGCCGATCACAATTTCTATATATATCCATGACAAAACATACGAAAACAACAAAAGATATTGTCTTCGAATTACAATCAACGCATTATCAAAAACATATGAAAATGTACATAAACACCCACCAGTTATCATAATTAGTAATTCCATTCGGTATTTTGACAAATCCAAGCCATATAAAATTGAAAGAATTGGTATTCCAAGCCATGCACTTCCCCCTAATACAATAATTGAAATTCCTAGAAGGCATATAAATATCATACCCACTATTTTTAAAAATCCCTTCTTTCGTCCTGCATTCCATTCAATTGCCATCTTGGTCAATAGTGGTCTAAAAACAATATATATTAATGTTAAAACTGAAGCCGGCATAAATAATATATTAAATACTGTTTGCATCCCGCTTTCCATTCTTCCTTGCTCTATTACATAATCGATTCTAATTTTAGGTATATTTATAATCGCAGTCATTAAAAAAGAGTTTACAAATATAGGAAATCCCTCTTTAACCAAACTCCACACCCATCGTTCATTTTTTGTCCATTTTTCTTTTATGTCAAATGCTTTAACTTTCAGTGAATACCTAACATTGAACACGATAAAGCTACATATATAACTAATCAACAATATCAAACATGAGATCAACAAATTTCTTAATATCATTAAACTTGCAGAAAAAAGTATTATAGCAAGAAATATTCTATATGTAATAGCTTTTCCCACCAAATCTAATCTTTCTTTTTGTTGAAAATACCCCTCATATACATCGGCCAAAGACTCTACAAGTCTAATTAAGCAAATAATAAAAATAACAATTGTTTTATATATATCATAATGCTTACTCAGTAAATATCCCACACTACACACAATCATTACAATTAACGTAAATATTCGGAATATCAAATATTGTCCAAACTTAAACTTTTCTGTAACATCAGTAGCCTGGTACATTCGAATTTGATAAGTACCAATTGTCGCCATAATCTGACTGATTGACCACCCAATACTAAATATATCCGCCTCATCACTTTGTAACATTCTTGTTACTACCATTAACGTTATTACTGACAACAATGAATTAAATAAACTTCCCATTATATTCCATATGAACACTTCATTTTGATTGGGTTTACAATTAATATCTCTCATATATCTTTATTTTCTCCCACTTTGTTCAAATAAAAACATTGTAGTTCATTTGCAATGTTTTCAATATCATACCCTGCTTTTACAATATTAGATTTAGAATTTTCCCTTTGAAAACCTGATATTATTTTTATTATCTCATCAGCCCACTTCGACGCACCCTTTTTCAAGCTTTGTTTCCACACATGCTTTGTTACTACAGCTTCATCAGGAATATATTCAGAAAAAAAACACGGAAGTCCTGCTGCTTGTGCCTCTATTCCTACAATTCCAAGGCCTTCATAAAATGACGGAAATAAAAATACATCAAACAGATTCATAAGATCTGGTATATCATTTCGGACTCCTAAAAACATTACTTGTTTCTCTAAACATTTCTCTGAAACATATTTTTTAATCGATTCTTCTTCAATTCCTCGACCTGCTAACATTAAAATTGATTTTTTATCTTTTATATATATTTCTTCAAATACGTCGATAACAAATTTATGATTTTTTTCCGGCGAAAATCTACCAACATGTCCTATTATCAACTTGTTCTCAAGTCCATATTTTTTCTTTAATTTTTCATGTCGTTCCAAAGTATATTTATATTTTTCACTGTCAATTGCATTATTAACAACTTCAAATCGTTCCGAATTAATTATCTTATTTCCAAACCGATCAATTCCAGCTTGCTTTGAACACGCAAAAAAATAATTCGCAATATATCGAACTCTATAGGAAAAAATATTAAAGATAAAATTTTCTAATTTTCGATTTGATTTTGTTGCATGACTATGAGCGATTGTATAAGCACCTCTTTTTTTCGCTGCTTTTAAATATGCCGGTGCCAAACTGCCAATATGCCCATGAACAACCTTATATGGATATTTTTCAAAAAATTTTCTAAATTCTTCGCATAATCTAAAATAATTATATCCTTTAAAAGCGGTCATGCGATAAATGTTTCCACCTAGTTGTAGTATTTCATCATCATAGTCTCCTTTTTCAGAAGAAAATACCATAAAATCGAACTGAACTTTCGAGCGATCAATATTTCGATATATATTCATTATAATTGTTTCTGCACCCGCGCGATCCATTTTACCAATAACTTGAAGTACTCTAAGCATTATTCTCTCTATCCCTCTCCTACTTATAAATATCACCAAAATCAATAATATATGGAGCATGATTCACTCTTTGATCTATTGGAGGTAATTTCATATAGTCTCCATATGTCCGTTTTAAATGTTCATCAACATTATCCATAACCTCAATTGTCATATTTTCAAATTCGACTTTCTTCAACGGAAACATTTTCCTAACTGTAGAACGATATTTTAATGAACTCCCATCACCAAAGGAAGTTACTACATCGGTATCTATCATATTATATTTCGTACATTGCTTTACAAACAATCTGTAAATAAATCTAGGTGATAAATGCATTATTTTTGCAATATAATGTACACACCAACAAATTCCTGCTGCCATATAATATTTAATTCCCGTATAAGGAATAATTGGATGTGCAGAGCCACATAAATATATTAATCTATCCAAAAAAAGTGTTATCATTTGTTGTTTCCTTGCCTGTTTTTTTTCAGGCGCAATGCAGTCAAACGGAAAAATATCTATAAATATGCACTGATCACATTCCAATTTATCACTGAGATATGAAATAAATTTTGTATCTTTTCTTTGAAATTTCGTTACACAACAAGCATATTTTTTTTCAATTTCAGGTGTCATAATTTGATATTTATCACCCATTTCTTTTTCAGCAACTTGAATAAAAATATCGTAATCTTTTCTCAACATTCCAACATCAATATCATCATCCCACGGAATAAATCCCTTATGTCTGACAGCTCCGAGCGCTGTTCCAAAAACCGCAAAATATTCTAAATTATACTTTTCACATATTTTCTGTAAATCACTTAGCATTTCCAATTGAAGCGTATGAAGCTTTTGAAGGATCTCTGGTTCATATTCTTTATTTCTCTTTATGTTTTTCATTTTATTTTTCTCCCGAAATCATTATATACTTTACAATTTTCATTTAAGTATACCATAATGTACTCAATCGGTAAAGTTAGCCTATATACATTCTATTATACTTTTAGTATTACTTTTAGTATTTTTATTTTTTAATAATAAATTCAAAAAACAAGAACAGACCATCCATTTAAGACAGCTTGTTCTTGCCTTTCCCATACTTCTAAAAACTATTCACAATTTTCATAAGATTAAATCCATATCCTGCACTTGCAGCCCAGCCTTTTCCTGCTGGATTTTCTTTTATTCCGAGCCACTCTACATAAGGTGCTGTATTTCGTGTTACATATTTAAATCTTTCATCTACTATTTGCGTTGCTTTCAAAGGTTCTGCAGATGCATATGCTTTTAAATGCTGAACCTGAGCTTTTATTCCAGTTCGCACATCTCTAAAACTGTTACCTTTTACCCCATTACCTGTTGCACCTAATCCGCCAAAGTTAAACTGATTAATTTCTACATCTCCACCATATTGAAGATATCCTGTTTCTATCATTATCTGTGCATACAAAATTTCTGGTCTAACATTTTCGAATACTGCTTCATCATATATTATTTCACAAAAAGTGACAATATCTGGCGCCCCACCTATTACTCCTAATTCTCCTACTCCATTTAAGGCATTGCTTGGATATAATTTCCCACTAGTCATATAATGAGCAACCATCTTTTCTACAACTGTAACTCTGTCTTGTCCCACTGTACTATTCCCCATAATTGACGTTACACCAGTGTAACTAAGAGCACCATTCGGGATTTTCTTTAAAGATTTATTGAAATAATACCATTGATTTTCTATTTTCTGATATCCGGTAAGCATAGCACCATTAGAATCCATATAATACCATTGATTATTTACATTCACCCAGCCTGTTCTCATTATTCCAGTTGACGAGTCTAAATAATACCAAGTATTCCCAAGTAACAACCAACCTTTTTTCGGACTTCCGTCTATAATATAATACCAATCTTCATTTTCCAGGTTCCAACCTGATTGAACATTTTTACATACTCCATCTGCTCCAAAATCATATTTTTGTCCATCAATTGTTCTTACTCCTGTAACCATAGTTCCTGATTGTTCAAAATAATAGCGTACATTACCAAAAGACTTCCAACCTGTCTTCATTTTTCCGTCATTTTCAAACCAATACCATGTATTGTTTAATAATAACCAGCCTGTTTTCATTGCTCCTGAGCTTTCAAAATAATACCAGCTATCATTTATATTCTGCCAGCCTGTTGCCATTTGCTCCTTGTCATTAAAATAGTATGTAGCACCTCCTATTTGTTTAAATCCTTTCGCATATGTTCTGTCCGAATTGCAATAATACCAGATTCCATTTTGATATATCCAGCTATCCACTACATACCCTGTATCGCAAAATTGATATCTTTTACCTTCTACACTACAGTTGCCGACATACATATTTCCAGATAATCCAAAATAATACCAATATGCTCCAAAATCTTTCCAGCCCGTTGCCATCTTTCCATCTGATTCTAACCAGTACCATGTATTTCCTAACTGTAACCAGCCTGTTCTCATAGCTCCCATACTATCAAAATAATACCAGTTATTATCAACATACTTCCAACCTGTTACCATTCTTCCGTTGCTTTCAAAATAAAACTTGTTTTTTCCTATCTGATTCATACCTACTGCCATGGTCAAATCATCTTTCGTATAATACCACGCATTATCTTTTATATACCACCCCGTCAGTATTCCTCCACTGGTTCCAAAATCATAACTTTTTCCATCTATTGTTTTTTTACCAATACACATTGCTCCATTTTTTTCAAAATAATAACTATATGCTCCAACCCTTTTCCAGCCTGTCACCATCTTTCCGTCATTTTCAAACCAATACCATGTGTTGTTCAACAATAACCAGCCTGTTTTCATTACTCCTGAGCTTTCAAAATAATACCAGCTATCATTTATATTCTGCCAGCCTGTTGCCATTTGCTCCTTGTCGTTAAAATAGTATGTAGCACTTCCTATCTTTTTAAATCCTTTCGCATATGTCCTGTCCGAATTGCAATAATACCAAATTCCATCTTGGTAAATCCAGCTATCAACCACATATCCCGTATCACAGAACTGATATCTTTTACCATCTATACTACAATTTCCAACATACATATTGCCAGATGGGCCTAAATAATACCAATATCGGCCAAATGATTTCCACCCTGTTACCATCTTTCCATCATTGTCCAACCAATACCAAGTGCTTCCTAACTGTAGCCAACCCGTTCTCATCGCTCCAGAACCATCAAAATAGTACCAAGTTTCCTCCATCTGCTTCCAACCTGTTACCATCCTTCCATCTGCTTCCAGATAAAATCTAACTCCATTAAGCGTAATCCAACCGTTTTCTCTGTAACCCGCAGCGTTAAAATGATACCACGCACCATTTATATAAGCCCATTGGTTTGCCGGATATGTTCCATCTGCATTTCTGAACCACCAACCTGTGGAATCTTGAATCCAAGTTCCTTTTGTCAGCCCAAAATAATTCACTATTCCCGCCGCATCCGCTTGTCCAAGTCTTTTTAAATTATTTTCATTTGACAAAAATGCCGCATCCGAAGAATTCGTAATAAATGCATGCTCAATTATAATTCCAGGAAATCCTGCATTTTTACTTCCTCTGATCACACCAAACTTATCAGCCAAACTCCCATCTGCATATGTATCACCTGTACCTGAATTTTCAATTTTCACACCTCGATTATATAACCCTAATGCAACCAATTGTTCTAATACTTTCGATGCAAGTTTATTTCCTTCTGCGCCTATATCGCTACGATAATTCGAGTTTGGATAATATACTTCTGCGCCATGAGCTCTAGATGCACCTGAATTCATGTGAATGCTAACATATACATTTGCACCAACACTCTTTGCATAGGCTACCCTTTTTGCATTATCATTTGTAGAAGATGTTCCCGGATTCGGACAAGCTTCGCTTTCTCTTGTCATATATACCGTTACACCACTATACTGTTGTAATTCTTCCTTGCAATAACGTGCTATTTTTAAAGTCAATACTTCTTCTCTTAACCCATTAACTCCAATTGCCCCTGCATGCGTTGCATCATGGCCTGGATCCAACACTACAACAACATTTTTAGTCTTTGCATCAGATGCTACTGCTCTACTCTTTGTTGAATCTGCCTGCTGAGCTGCAATTGCTTCTTCAATTGAATTTTCTGAAATTTGATTCCCTTCCTCATCAAACGAAACAACATCTTCTACTATTTCATTATCACTTGATGAATCCGGATTACTTATTTGTGCATCTGCATCTGTCTCCACCTCTGTATTAACACCATATTTAGCATCAATCCCAGCTTCTGAAAATTCGATTTTACGATTTTCTCCAGATACACTATAGTCTAAAGAATCCAGTTGATATTCTCCTGTTTCAGCATTTTTCACATAAGACATATCAAACATCAACGCCTCTTCATTACTCTGTGTCATTTCAGCCTGATAGGTCTTACCATCAGATACTCTATGATAATTCAATGTTGCTGCCTCAACTATAATTCCGTTTCCTACAGAAACCACAATCTGCTGCTCATCACCCTGTTCAATATATTTTTTATTAACAACAACATAATTCAATTTATCAGTTTGCTGTGTAATTTCATTTTCTTGATTCTCTTCTACTGTATCATTGTTTATTTTTTCATCATGTAAAGTAACATCTGGCACGTTTTCAGTAGTCTCCAGTTTTTGAGAATCATCATTAGATTTCATCTCTATATTTGCATCCTCTGTCACCTCTTGCTGTCCCTCTGCAAAAACTGCCTGCATCGGTGTCATAAGCAACATTGTAATTGCCAATGCTATACTAATTATCTTTTTCGCTTTCATGCTAGTTCCTTCCTTTCTTTAAGTTCATTATTTATAGTTAAATATTAATACTCAATTATATACTATACCACATATACGCAATTTTACCAGCTTTTCACCAGTTTTTATTAATTGATTAATTTTTGGATTAATTTTTTCTTTGACTTTTTTCTTTACAATATATATAATGTTGTTCATAGATTTAAAAGGAGGTTAGTACATGAACATTCAAGAGTGTGATATTTTGAACAACATCATATCTTTTCCTTATACAAACCAGAGAAGACTTTCTGAAACATCTGGCCATTCTCTCGGAGTTGTTAATCGATCTATTAAAAATTTACTCCAGGAAGGGTATATAAATGAAGAAATACAGCCAACCAAAAAGGCTTTGGATATGCTACACGCATCCGCACCTAAAAACGCAATTATTCTAGCAGCCGGTTTTGGAATGCGTATGGTTCCAATCAATACAGAAGTTCCCAAAGGGCTCTTAGAAGTACATGGAGAGCCATTAATTGAACGTCTCATCAAACAACTCCATGAAGTGAATATTCACAATATCTATGTTGTTGTAGGTTTTATGAAAGAACAATACGAATACTTGATAGATGAATATAATGTAGAGTTAGTTGTAAATTCAGAATATGCCTCGAAGAACAATCTTCATTCTTTGAAACTGGCATCTGATTTTTTATCCAATTCATATATTGTTCCTTGTGATATTTGGTGCGATCAGAATCCATTTTCCAAGCATGAACTTTATTCCTGGTATATGGTCAGTGACTTAATTGACAACGAAAGTTCAGTACGCATCAACCGCAAGATGGAATTGACAACCGTTTCCCCTTCTTCTGGTGGAAACTCCATGATTGGTATCAGTTACTTGCTCAAAGATGAAGCTTCCATTGTACAGAAACGACTACAAGAATTAGATAAAGATTCCCGCTACGATGGAAGTTTTTGGGAAGAGACCTTATACGACCACGATAAGATGATCGTTATGGCAAGGGAGGTACTCTCTTCTAATATTGTAGAAATCAATACTTTCGAGCAGTTGCGTGAATTAGACAGCAATTCTAATCACTTGCAATCTGATGTTCTGCAAATTGCTGCTGATGCGCTCCATACAGAGCCTGAACAGATTACAAACATTACCGTCCTGAAAAAAGGTATGACAAATCGTTCTTTCTTATTTGAGTGTGGTGGTTCCAGACACATTATGCGCATTCCAGGTGAAGGAACCGATCAACTGATTAACAGACGTGAAGAAGCACAGGTTTATCATGTTATCCAAGATAAGAAGCTCTGTGACGATATTGAATATATCAATCCGGAAAATGGTTATAAGATCACAAAATTTTTTAACCACGCAAGAGTTTGTAATCCAAATGATCAAAATGATGTGCAAAAATGTATGAATCGGCTCCGTCAATTTCACGAAATGCGTTTATCAGTTGACCATGATTTCGATATCTTTGGTCAAATTAATTTTTATGAAAATCTCTGGAATGGGAAACCTTCTATCTATAGAGATTATCAGAAAACAAAAGACAATGTATTGTCTCTGAAATCTTATATTGATTCACATATTGCAGAAAAAGTATTAACTCATATTGATGCAGTTCCTGACAACTTCCTGTTTGTCACAGATGACCAAGGTCAGGAAGATATCCGGCTTATTGATTGGGAATATGCCGGAATGCAAGATCCTCATGTTGATATCGCAATGTTTGCTATCTATTCGCTTTATAACAAAGAACAGATTGACGAATTAATCGGAATGTACTTTACTGAAGGCTGTAACAAAGAAACAAGAATTAAAATCTATTGTTACATCGCTGCTGGTGGACTTCTTTGGAGCAACTGGTGTGAATACAAGCGCAACCTTGGTGTAGATTTTGGAGAATATTCTTTACGCCAGTATCGATATGCTAAAGATTACTATAAAATTTTTATGGAGGAGACAAATGAAGGTAGATAATGCAATTATTATGGCAGCAGGAACATCAAGTCGTTTTGCGCCATTATCATTTGAAAGACCCAAAGCATTAATCGAAGTCCGGGGAGAAATCTTAATCGAACGACAGATCCGCCAACTTCGAGAAGCTGGAATTGAAGAGATTGTTATAATCACTGGATATATGGCAGAACAATTTGAATATCTGAAAGAAAAATATAAAGTAATTCTCATTCACAATCCGGATTATTTAATCCGTAACAATAATTCCAGTATTTATGCCGCCAGAAATTATTTAAAAAACAGCTATATCTGTTCCTCCGATAATTATTTTCTGGAAAATCCATTTGAAACTGACGTTGACGCCAGCTACTATTCAGCAGTGTACATAAACGGAAGAACGGAAGAATGGTGCATCACCGAAAAGGACGGTATAATACAAAATGTCGTTGTCGGCGGTAACAATTCCTGGGTAATGCTTGGTCATGTATTTTGGTCACAAGAATTCAGTAAAAAGTTTTTATCAATCCTTGAAAATGAATATAACAATCCAGAAACCGCTGATAAACTGTGGGAATCCATTTATATTGAACACATTGCCGAACTTCAAATGAAGATTCGTAAATATCCATCGGATTTCATTTTTGAATTCGATACTTTGGATGAACTTCGAATTTTTGACCAGTCGTACACAACAAACACCCGGTCAGAAATATTAAAAAAAATTGCTACTAATTTAGGTATCAACGAAGGGCAGATAAAAGAAATAAAAGCTTTTAAAGATAAAAATAACGCAGCAGCGGGTTTTACCTTTCATGCTGGACAGAACTATAAATATTATTATGCCACTCAGAAATTGGAGGAAATTTAAATGAACAAGTTAAAAAGCAGTAGAATAGACTGGTTAATTACCTTAGCGCCATTTATTATAATTATGGCATTGGCAGGTGTACTCTTCGCCTTCCCAGACGCATCAAATGACATTATCAGCAAAGTCCGATATTTCTTTGGGAACACAATGGGAATCTATTATTTAATTATTGGTATAGGTGTATTAGTGATTTCCATTTTCCTATCCTTTTCCAAATATGGAAATGTAGTTCTTGGCGAGCCAAATGAAAAACCAAAGTATTCTTTTTTTGTGTGGGGAAGCATGATGTTTACATGTGGTCTGGCAGCAGATATCTTATTCTATTCATTTGCTGAATGGGTCATGTATGCAACAAATCCTCACCTTGAGGAACTTGGTTCAGTCACGGAATGGGCTGGTGTTTTCCCACTGTTTCACTGGAGCTTTATTCCATGGGCATTTTATCTTGTACTTGCAGTTGTATTTGGATTTATGCTGCATGTTAAAAAAAGAAATCGACAGCGCTATTCTGAAGCCTGCCGCCCGATTATTGGAAAACATGCCGATGGAATTCTCGGACGTATCATTGACTTATTTGCATTGTTTGCACTTTTAGCTGGTACAGCCACTACTTTCAGTGTAGCTACCCCACTTTTAGCTGCAATTATTGTAAAATTATTTGGCATTACGATTAGCAGAACTGTTGTTACAATTATTATTCTTCTTATCACCTGTGTTGTATATACATATGCTGTATTACATGGATTTAAGGGAATCAGCTTTTTAGCTAAACTGTGTATTTACCTTTTCTTTGGTCTTTTACTAATTGTTTTAGTTACTGGAGGACAGGGAAAATTTATTGTTGAGAATGGTTTCCAAAGTTTAGGAATAATGTTTCAGAATTTTATTGGATTATGTACCTATACTGATCCGGAACGTACAAATAACTTTCCTCAAGACTGGACCATTTATTATTGGGCTTACTGGATGGTATGGTCCGTTGCAGCTCCGTTTTTTATCGGAAATATCTCACGTGGAAGAACAATTAAACAGACAATTCTTGGAGGATATGTTTTTGGCGTTGGTTCAACAATCATAAGCTTTATTGTGCTTGGAAATTACGGTCTCGGAATTCAGACAAGTGGAGCCACAGATTTTATTGCACAGTATGCTACAGATAGTGATCTCTATGGATTGATACTAAATATTATCGATACAATGCCAATTTCAAAAGTAATTCTTGTAATCACTGTTTTATGTATGATTGCATTTTATGCAACCTCATTTGATTCAATTGCTTATACAGCAGCTTGCTATAGCTACAAAGAACTTGGAGAAAATGAACATCCTCATAAACTAATTGAATTACTGTGGTGTGTATTATTAATAGTACTTCCAATTGCACTGGTCTTCTCTGAAAGTTCCATGAACAATATACAAAGCATCAGCATTATCTCAGCATTCCCAATCGGAATTATCATGATAATAATGATTGCAGGATTCTTTAAAGATATTAAAACATATGTAACTACAGGCAAATAATAACACCCCGATTATAAAAGAGCCTTTCATAAAAAAATATGAAAGACTCTTTTTCTTATAGGTTAAAATTAATAAATAACTACTTTTGTTCCTCTTGGAATATTATCATAAATCCATTTTGCATTATCAATCTGAAGTCGTACACATCCATGTGAAAGCGGAATACCCACTCTTCCATCCATCAAAGAACCATTATATTTACTGTAAAGTACACTGTGGAATAAATAATTTCCATAGAACTGTGTATACCAATAACATCTGGCTGATCCAGAATCAAAATAATATCCTTTCCCCTGTACTGTAAATGTTCCAGAAACAGTTGGAGTAGATGCTTTTCCAGGCGCACAATCCCAATACATAATATTATTCCATGCACCAAATCTTCCTGCATATACAGCGACTTTACATGCTGCCCGATCAACTAAAATCAAATAGTTTGTATTGCTATTATAAGCTTGCGCCATTTGAGACATCTCCGCCTGCTTGTCTGTTAGCATACTACCATCAGTCTGTAATTGCCAACCATCAATTGACGTAGCTCTCGCCATGGCACCATAAACTCCACCATGTGAATCATTTTCATAGTAGAAATAATACCATTTATTTCCAATCCACTGCCAGCCAGTTCGCATTAATCCATCACTCGAAAAATAGTACCAATTACCATTAACATACGACCAATTAGTTACCATGGAACCGTCACTATTAAAGAGATAATAACCATTATCGAATTTCTTCCAACCCCCTGGTATCATTTTATTATTATCCTGTGGATCTAAATAGTACCAATTATTATTTACATATTTCCACCCCGAACAAATTTGGCCAGAATAATTATCATAATAATACCACTCTCCACTATTAGACATATACCAGCCCGCGCGCATATCACCGTTAGGATTAAAACTATATTTTTCTCCTGCAATTACCTTATCTTGTCCCGATACCATTAATCCTGGATATTCTTCATTGTTTCCGTCTAAATAATACCATGCTCCATTCACATATCTCCAGCCGTTCGCAAGTGCTCCGCTTCCATCCGCATAGTACCAACCTTCCGGTTCCAATATCCAGCCTGTCCGCATTGCTCCGCCATTCACAAAATAATAGTCACAACCAGCTATTGTTTTTTTAGTATTATTCAACATTAAATATGGATGTTCGGTATTACTTCCGTCTAAATAATACCATGCTCCATTCACATATCTCCAGCCATTTGCAAGTGCTCCACTTCCATCCGCATAGTACCAACCTTCCGGTTCCAATATCCAGCCTGTCTGCATCGCTCCACTTGCATCAAACACAAACATATTTCCATTAATTAATTGATGTGTACTTTTACTCATAACTCCCGGCTTGCTAATATTATCTCCGTTAAAATAATACCACACATTTCCGATATAACGCCAACCTGATGCTCTTGTTCCATTCAAGTCGTAATAATACCAGTCCCCTTCTTTCAAAAGCCAACCAGGAGTTGAATTTGAAGGAATTTCAACATTTTTTTCTTCTAAGCTTTGAACTTCATCACTCTGGTTTTGTTCCTTTAAGTTTGGGACTCCACTACTCTGATTTTGTCCCTCAACCTCTATTTTTTCTTCTGATTCTTTTTCTGATGATACTTCTTCTGATGATACTTCTTCTGATGATACTTCTTCTGATGATACTTCTTCTGATATCTTCACATCCGATTGATTATTTTCTACTGACTCTTCATTTTCAATCAGATTCGACTGTTCATAATCCACACTTTCAGATTCATCAATGTATTCTTCCGCAAATGCATAAATTACATTTGATGGTGCACTAAGCACAACAGACAAAACTATCAAAACAGCCATCTTCTTAAATACCCTCATCCTCTTCATATTTTCTCCTTTCAGCACAGTTTCTGCACAATTATTTAAATACAGTGTATCACAATTTTCTGATAACTGCGAGTTATTTATCTACTTGTTTTAAATACAAATAGTCTCTGCCCCAAATAATTGAACACTACAAATGCTCCCATTCCTACCAACATAGATAAGTTATCTTGCACAACTTTGTTCTCGCTACTCAAAATCCATGATACCATTGGTTTTGCCAGACCATATGCCAGCAAATAGCAAATCGTAATATTAACTACAAATATTCCCACCTGTCTCCAGGATTTTTTCTTATCCTGAAAGGTAAAATATTTATTTAAAAAGTAACTCACAATACTGCCCACAACATAATTGGATGCTGACGATACCCAGTAATTCAGATGGCACAGATTATATGCTACGAACATTACTGTTGTCCCCACAAGTGTGTTTATAATTCCAACTAAAATAAATTTCCAAAAAGTCAAGTCTAAATAATGTTTTATATTTTTCATCTTTTATTGCACACTTCCCATTCCTTCTCCGAGGACATACTGCTGTCCATCTGTGTTTACAGCATATACATGTATATGATACTCTCCCAATACAAAATTAAAATTGGCAATGTTCACATTTGTCGAATATGTCCCATCTTCGTTCTGTGGTAACTCCACCCATTGCAAATCACTCTGATCTTCGTTGTGCCAAACCACTGCTGTTACAGCTGCAATACTGTCATCATTTGCAATATTATAAGCAATAACAGGTAACGCCGCGGTATGATAATCATACTCTCCGACTGCTATTTCACCTGTTGGCACTTTTCCTTGTCTTAATAAAAATTCCTCGCTGTTTATATCTTTAATTCCAAATACTTCTTATCATTTCAGGTACTTGTTTCACTGTGCTTCTATGATAAAATTCTTTTTACTCCACAAACACCTGTTAAACTTCCATGATTATACCACACACTGTATTTTCCCGCAATAAAACATATCCAGTGAATGTCTTTTTACAATCGCTGGATATCATGTCCCTCTGCCTTTATTCTGCTTCCGCCACTTACCTTTTCAAGAATGCCTCGGCATTTCGGCTGTGGTTTGATCGCAATGTTCCGCCCTTTGTGATCTTTTTTCGGTTTCCAGTCTCTTGTCTGACTCGTATCTTGTGTATGTAGAACGGGCGACACCGATGGCGTCTGCAATCTCTTCCTGTGTATACCCTCTTCCGATTCTTTTAATCTTAATGTTCAATCCTACTTGCATGCTGTCACCTGTTTTCTCTTTCGTCAATTTATGAACCAAATCCTCTGGCACTGCGTGAACTACCCATTGTCTTAAGCCAATGGGCTTCCTGCTTCATCGACCTCGTAACCTACTATCTCCACAGGCGTTAATTGGGGCAGTCCCTGCCCTATATATTTCTTTATGCTATTTGTCTTAATCCTTCTGTCAGTATATTTTTTCGCAGCATTGATATCCCTGTCATGTTCTGCTTTGCATTTCGGACATATCCATGTCCTCACTGACAAATCTTTTGTATCTGGATTCTGATACCCACAAACAGAACATAATTGACTACTAGCATAAAATGTATCTATTTTGATGTATTTCCTGCCATTCCATTTTGCCTTATACTCTAACTGTCTTGTCAGCTCATACCATGATACATCACTTATGGCTTTTGCCAGATGATGATTTTTTACCATGTTTTTTATCTGTAAATTCTCTGAAACTATCACTTGGTTTTCGCTGATAATCTCATGTGAAACTTTATGTAGATAATCTTTTCTTATATTCCTTATTTTCTCATGGCATAATGCTATCTTTTTCTTTGTTTTATAATAGTTCTTACTTCTCTTTCCTTTATGTGACAGTTGCCTTTGCAACTTTACAAGCTGTTTCTCGTATTTTTTTATAATTTTTAGATTCTCATATACCTTCCCATCGGAAGTAATACATAAATCTTTAATTCCTAAATCGATTCCTATGTTATGATTTGTATGTGCCAGTTCCTTATGCTCCGTTTTTACAAGTATGGACACATAGTATTTTCCACTGGAAACCTGCGAAATGGTCGCTGACTTAATCTGCCCACTATATTCCCTGTGTAACCTTGCTTTTACCGCTTTTAATTTTGGCAATTTTATCTTCCCTGTCTCAAAATCTACCGCAATATTTCCATTTGTGAAGTTTGTTGTGTATGATTTATGGTTATCGTGTTTGCTCTTGAATTTCGGATATCCTGCATGCTCCTTAAAGAATTTTTGATATGCAGCGTCCATGTTATAGATTGCGTTGGTCAGAGCAAATTTATCTATTTCTTTTAACCATTCATAGTCTTTCTTTAATTCTCTGTTACAGTAATTATTACAATCCGTTTTACTAACTGACTTTTTCTCTTTCTCGTATATTTCTTTCCGATATGCCAATGTCTGATTGTAAACAAAACGGCAACAGCCAAATGTTTTTGCAATCTGAATTCTTTGTTCGCTATTAGGATATATCCTGTATTTATATGCTTTTAACACCCACTGTCGCCACCTTCCTACCCTTGATTTTCTATATATTTTCTCAACATCTCTTCTGAAACATTTCCTACACTGCAGACAAATTATCCGTCCAAAAAGTATGTTCTTTCCAGAAATGTTTTCGTAGATAATCCGGATATCTTTTCCAAATATGATATGTTGTATAACTCTTCATCAGATTTACTATTTTACTGATAGACATTGTTGGTTCTGTTTCTATCATGTAATGAATATGATCTTTATCTGTCTCCATATATCTGATAATGACTTTATGCTTTTGACATATCTCACAAGAAAACTGCTTTATATCATCTGATATTTGTTTTGACATCAGCAATTCTTTCTATACTTGCATACGAAAATAATATGATACTGTAACAAATATTTGTGTCTGTTTTTTGATTTCCACGTTCCCATAACGCAAGTATAGCACAAACCTCCGCTTCCGGCTACCTTACCCCACCGTCTAAAGCCAGTGGGATTGCGGTAGCCCTATTTCAATTATAACATTTTGTCTCATAATACGGAACTATTCTTTTTCTAGTTTAAATGTTGCATACCTATTCGTTTTTGTTATAATAAGGTGAGATTTGTTGAAAAGGAGGGGTTTTTTTGGTTCCTTTATCTGGTTCTGATGTCTCAGCACAGGATATTGAACAGCTGCTTCGGACTCTTGGTGCTTCTCCGGTCTATGCCGGCTTTACGCCAGCCGTAACAGCTCTTCAATATGTTCTGGCGGACCAACAGCTGTTGACATCTCTTACCACCAGACTTTACCCAAAAGTTGCCGAATCCTGCGAAATTGCGCTTCCTTGCGTTGAACGGAATATCCGTACAATGATTGCAGTCATCTGGGAGAAGAACCAATTTTTATTCCAGATTGTTGTTGGATATCGCATGACCGCAAGACCATCTGTCGGAGACTTTTTAGCCAGCCTTTCCACTTTTCTGATGTATCATCCGGCCAAAGACTGGCCGGACTATCTGCGATAAAAAAATGTTATCGCAAAACATAAAAAGTACCATGTCAGGCATTTTCTCGTGTCAACATGGTACTTTTTGTCATTCTCGTGTCCCCGTTTGTTCTCTTATTCAGCCTGCAGTCTCTGTACCATAGCCCAAAGTGCCTGTGCTGAGTTAAAGTTTTCCGGAATAATGTCAGCAGGTGTTACTGATACATCGAACTCGTCTTCCAATTCTCCTACGATAGACAGGATTGCAAAAGAATCCAAGATTCCATCATCAATCAATGTTGTACATGTCTCATAGTCAGCATCCGGCTGAATGTCCTCTAAAATCTCAATTAATTTTTCCATAGTTGTTATCTCCTTTTCTATTTTTTCATTTTTTCTGTACATTCCGTGTTGATCGGGTAGCTTTCTGTTGCTTTTCTGGCCTCTGTAAATCCGTCTTTTTCAGACCAGAACAGAATCCTTGGCATGCGCCGGCTCAGGAAGAGATAGATTCCTTCTGTTACAGAATAAGCACCCACCCGTTCAAATACAAGAGCGTCGCCAATCTTTGCATGTTTCAGCGGCATCTGTTTCACCAGTACATCATTGACCGTACACAGAGAGCCACAGATGTTCCAAAGAACTTCTGATTGTTCTTCTGATTGTTCGTCCGATGCCTCCAATGAAGCATCCGGAATGTGTTTATGATGTGGCATCTTCATAGCCATTGCCTGTCCGTAGTAATTCAGATGGTTCAGTCCTCCATCTACGATACAGTAGTTCTGTCCGTGGTTGACTTTCTGATCTACGATACGAGTCACGTAATAACCACAGTATGCTGCAATATAGCGTCCCATTTCCAAAGTGATTTTCCCCTGGAATTTTAATGTTGCAAGTGTATCTGCAAATTGCTGCAGCAATGACTTATCATCTACCTCATCTTCATTTTCAAAATAAGGGATATAAAATCCCGGTCCATATTCCAGAACTTCAGCATCATAATCGCATGTTTCTTTCAGACGTGTAAGTATGTCATCCAGCCAATGCAGCTCTTTTTCAATCTTAGAGAACTTCTTTTTCTGAGTACCGGAATAGCACTGAATCCCTTCAATTCGCACATGTGGATAGTAGTCCTTTTTAGAAACAATATTAAAAACTTCTTCTTCGTCTATGCCGAACTGGTTTCCACTTGTCACACGAATCAGTGCATGAATCGTAATGTTTTCTTCTTTTGCACACATTTCCAAAAGTTCCAGATGCTTCCTGGATTCGATTGTATACACGCCTGCATTCCCGTAAGTATGCATTGCATGGATGATGTCGCATTTTTCCTTATTCACACCGGACAGTACAATTCTCTCCATTGGAATTCCGACTGTCTCACAAATGTGAAATTCTCCTGGGGAACATACCTCGAATTTGTCTGCCGTATCCTTTAATGGTCCAATCAGAAATGGATTGGCTTTCATTGCAAAACAGATTTCTGTCCGTTCGCCCAGTATCGTTTTCATCATCTGAACTCTGGATTTTAACATATCCAGATCAAAGATATACGCAGGAGTCTCTTCCTGTCTAAGATAAGCTTGTAAGATTTCCTGATTCATAAGCTTCCTCCAGTTTCTTACGGTCGATTTTTCCATTTTTCGTAAGTGGAAATTCTTCTACTTTCACAAATACATTCGGAATCATGAATCCCGGAAGTCTTGTCCCGATTGCCCGGACGATTTGTTTCTTTTCCAGGTCTCCTTCATAGAATGCAAGAATTTTTCCCTTTGCCTCGTCATACATGCAAAGGCTCCGACCTAGTCCTTCCACTGTCTCCAGTGCAGTCTCAATCTCTCCAAGTTCAATGCGATGTCCCATATGCTTGATCTGGAAATCTTTTCGTGATGCGAAGTACAGATTCCCATCTTCGCCGTAATATGCCAGATCTCCTGTTCGGTAGATTGGCTCCAGATAAGATTGATTCAATGGATTTTGCACAAATGCTTTTGCCGTCTGTTCCGGGTTATTGTAATATCCAAGTGACAAAGCAGTACCGGATACGCAGATTTCTCCTTTTTCTCCAGGTTTTGTCACTTCCCGGTCTTCTTCATCTAAGAGAAATACCTTTTCATTTGGAAATGGTTTTCCAATCGGAAGATTTTCTCCCGGTTCATACTCCCGGTCAATAATATGATACGTACAGTTACATGTAATTTCAGTCGGACCGTAAACATTCACATACATAGCTTCCGGCAGATATTTCTTCCAGATATTCAGATGCTTCACCGGCATGACTTCTCCACTGAATATGACTTTACGGATCTTCTGTGGCACTTTATAATCAAATCCTTTTAATGTTGATATGATACACAGTGCAGAGACCGCCCAGATCAGAGTCGTTACTTCCCGCTCGACCAGATAATCCAGAAGTTTTGTCGGAAATGAGAAAAACTTCTTTGGAATGATCTGCATAGTTGCTCCACATTTTAAAGTAGAGTAGATATCTTTTACCGACACATCAAAATCGAATGGTGCCTGATTTCCAATAACATCATGTTCTGTAATGTTGAATAATCTCGTAAATTCTTCTATAAAGTCAATGACTGATCTGTGGCTTACAACTACACCTTTTGGCACACCAGTGGAACCGGAAGTGAAGATTGCGTAGAGCGGATCCACATCCCGGCTCTGTTTTCTTACATTATCAAGATACTCCGCATCTTCCTGTGTCTGAAGTGCCTCTTCCATCATAATGACTTTGCCGTCAAATTCCAGACGCTCTCTTGGTTTATCATATGCTGGATCCGTCAACAGGACTTCTGCCTGTAATGTATCCAACACTGATCTCAGACGTTCTGTCGGAAGTTTCGGATCCAACAGAATATAAAAGCAGCCTGCGGATACGATTCCCATAAATGCATAAATAGCTTTTACGCCTTTATCCATAAGTACAGGAATCGGTTTTCCAGGAGTTACTTCCCTTCCCAGTCTTGTTCCTACTGCTCTGGCACTTTTGATCAGTTCGTCGTATGTGCACGCTGTCTCTTCATCTGCAAAGGCAGTCTTACCCGGAAATCTCCGGGCAGACTCCTCTGCATAGCATAAAATATTTCGAATCAATTTATTACTCCCCTAACCCGCTTTCTACAGCTTCTATCATTGCTTTTAATGCTTTTTCTTCTTCTTCCCCTTCACAGATCAGCAGAATCTCATCTCCGGATTTGATTCCGGCACCAAGGATACTTAGTACACTCTTGGCGTTGGCAATAGAATTCTCATACTCAAATGTGATCCGGCACTCAAATTTGTTTGCGATATTGCTGAAAATTCCAGCCGGACGCAGATGCAGTCCTGTTGGATTTGTGATTTGTACTTTCTGACTTACCATAGCTCTGCTCCTTATTTCTCTTCCAATATAACATTTACAGATACCGTGCTCTCAAGCACACAGCCATCCGGAACGCCTACCGTTACCGGGACTGTATAAGTTCCAGCCGTCTGGTAGTTCTTAAGATCAATGCTTACATTATCACTGATCTTATATTGATCCAGTATATCTCCCGGCCCACGGATCTGAATCTCCAGTACATCTGCTGATTCATAACTTAGTGATAATCCATTTGCCAGGTTATTTACCTTGATGGCTCCCATAGAAATATCATAAGATTTTGTTCCATTTTTGTCAATTCCTACAGTCACAACTACAGATCCGGCATTTTCATCTGTCAGTGAAATATCTTCTGGAAGATAATCTGTGATGTCCACAACTTTCTCTGTCTTAGAAGTCAGTCCGGACATATTGAGTGCCGATGCCGGAACTGAGATCTTCTTCAACTTTTTCAGTTCTTCCGCTCTTCCGGTCACATTTACATGATCCGGCTCATACTTGATATCGCTGACAGAATATCCGTCTGCTGCTGTAATCTGTGAAGTATCAAATTCAACCTTAACGCTCTTCGTCTCAAGCACCTGTACACTGACAGATACACCTTCCGTACCAAGGTTATTGGCAAGAAGTGACTGGTCGATCACATTGTTATCACTATCGTATAATACAAGCTCTGATTTTGTCACAACGTCTTCAGATAATCCGGACACACTGACAGATGCCTCAACTTTACTGATGGAATCAATGACAGACTTCGGTCCCCGGATAGATACCATCTCCGGCACTGCCTGAATCTCTCCAAGTGCATATCCATCTCGGACGGTTCCTGTCGTCTTTGGAACAATCGGGAATTTCTTCGTCTCTTCATCTTCCAGTTTTACCTGAAGATTACGTGGAGATACTTCTACACTTTCATAGTTGACTCCTGTAATCTCAACGCTGATCGGAATCTGCGTCTGAAGTGTCAGCTCTTTCATGTCTGCAGTCGCTTTTATATTATCTGCTTTTATCTTATTAAGTACAGATCTCTTTGCCCGTACTGTCACAGAGACATTCTGCGTGCCATCCTCAATCTGATAAGTCTGATTGGTCGCCGCAAGCACCTCTGCATTCGTTACCGCTACCGGTATATTATTAAATGTCTGGGTTGTTACCGGGTCATCGATATTTACCACAATCAGCCACAGCATCACTGCCAGGAGGAAGGATAATATCTTAAGGCCCCAATTATTCATCAGTCCTTTTTTCATCTTTATTCCTTCCTTTCCATATATGTTGCAGGAAATTCTTATTCTCCGGCTTTCTGTTCTGTATATAAGTCAGCTTCTCGCGAAGTTCTTCCCTCGTTACTGCCCGGTCAAGCACACCTCCCTGTGCTACAGATACCTTGCCGTTCTCCTCAGACACAACGATGATCAGAGCATCACTGACCTCACTCATGCCTACCGCTGCTCTGTGCCTTGTTCCAAGCTCCTTGCTAAGCCCCATGTTATCAGACAATGGCAGATAACATGTCGCAGATACAATTCTGTCACCACGGATAATGATAGCGCCATCGTGAAGTGGTGTGTTGTGCTCGAATATATTCATCAGTACCTGCATGGATACGAGACAGTCCATCTTAATCCCTGTACTTTCATACTCCGTCAGATGTATTGCCTGTTCCACCACGATCAGCGCTCCTGTCTTCACGCGTCCCATGTTGTAAGCTGCATCGATAATACTGTCCATGGTATCTTCACTGAACCTGCTGCTTTCTTTGTTCGTCTCAAATGGTACGATTGAACTCAGGAACTGCTTCTCCCCAAGCTTTTCCAGAGCCCTTCGAAGTTCCGGCTGAAATACTACAACTGCCGCCGTAGCCAGTACCGTTACCGAATTCCTTGCCAGAAATAAAATTGTATGCATCTTAAAAACTGCTGCAAGCAATACAAAGATACCAAGTACAACAATTCCTCGCATCAGCATCCATGCTTTTGTATTGATCAGCCACATTGCAATATGATAGATCAGATATGTCAAAATCAGGATTTCAATAATATCTGTCAGATGCGCATCTGGAAAATACAGTTCCTGACTGACAGATCCTAATACATGCATAATATACTGTTTCATCCGGTCACCCCCTTTTGCTATAATTATTTATCTTCCCATTTAAAATTCTTTTTTATCTCATATCAGGATCATTTTCAAAACTTCTTCTTAAAAGCTCCTGATCCACATCAGCGTCCATAACATTACGTCTTTTTGATGCCGGACGTTTTTTCATTTTTTGTCCCTGCTCGCTTTGACGTGCCTTTTCCTGTGCCTGTTTTTTTGCTTTTTTTCTAACTTCCGCAGTGTCCATGATCTCCGTTTCCTGTCGTTCATTGATCCGCTTCACCGTCTTCTCCGGTGTAGATACTACAATCTTCGGAACTGCTTTTACATAGTAATAGTATTCATCATCTTCGTACTGAAGATTCTCACTTCTTGAATAATCTACGGAAAAGAAGAACAATTCCAGAATCACTCCGATAACCGCTGCTCCGATACTTCCAAAAATCAGTGAACCGTAAGATGCATGGACTCCCATAGCAACATCTCCGATTGCCACTACTACAATATTCACAACAGCTCCCGTTATAACTGCAATAGTCCATGCATGTGCGATTGCCTGTTTGCGAAGCGTATAAACAACCAGGGTACAGATAATAAATGCAACAAGGACAATCCACAGTTCTTTATTCTGGAAGACCTGTTTTGCATATTTCCCAATCTGTCCCATCATACCTTTCACAGAACCGCCCTGCATACCGGAGGCTGCTTTTTTCATATAAGCCATCATATAATATACAACCGTTCCACATCCCACTGCCACCATGGAAATCGGTGACATTAAAAGCGCACATGAGATTGGAACAACAACCGGAATCTTAAGTGCAAATGCCAGTGGTGTCAAAAGTACAACGATTGCCATCTTCGGTGTAAAACGAAGATAAAAAATATACATGATCAGGAAAATCAATGCTGTTACAACAAGTGCTGCGATGGATACTGAATACATATGTACAAGGATCAGTGCTGTTGCCAGAATCACTGTAATGATCGGTGGAAAGAAAGTTGCAATAATCGCAAGTGCCAATGCCACCACCGGCGATGCCAGTATCTTCATAAATCCTACATTATTGTTGATCATGTAAAATGTCATGACCGCCAGAACAAATTGTATTGCTTTATCCGCCACAATTGAGTATCTGGAATACAAATCCTGCATTCTCTCCCGTATTACATATAAACTGTCCATTACTTTGTCTCCTTTTCATACATCTTCAACAGTCTCGTCAGAATGTGATTATATCTCTTTACCCGCTGTCTCGCTTCCTGATGCTTTTTATTATACAGGTGGCTTGCAATTCCAATATAAGACACAAGAACTACCACATATCCGACAACTGCCGCGAGAACCAACGTAATCAGTAATGCTGTTGACATCTTCTCCATCAGAGTATCAAGTCCTGCGATCATCGCAATTGCCCAGGCTGCTATATAGCCTATTGTCACCCACAGAACCGTATATAAAATGTGCACTCCGGCATAATCTTTTCGATAGTATTCACTGATTTTAAAATCCTCTTTTCCCTGCGTCTGATCATACAGAGCAAGCTGAGTCATTAGCTTGACTTTTCGCTCATCTAACATATATGCACCTCAAAATCCTTTTTTATCGATGAAACATCATTTTCAGTATAGCAAATCTCAGTACCCTTGTCCAATACTTATAGTCAAAAAGTAAACTTTTTGGAACCCCATAGTTTTCAATACTTTTGCTACTTGATCCACGGTATTCCCTGTTGTGTAAATATCATCGATAATAATGACACGTCGAAAATCTGTCGGAAGTCTGTCCGGATCTCCTCCCGGAGCAAATGCATGTTCCAGATTCTTTTTTCTCCCTATGGGATCCAGCTTTTTCTGATAACCAGTGTAATGAACCCGTTTTACCAGATTCGCAACGACCGGAATCCCAAGTATTTTCCCTATCTCTTCTGCCAGAAGCTCCGCCTGGTTGTAACCACGCTTCCTGCGCCTTTTTCTGTGCAGAGGCACCGGGACAAGTGCCTGCGGTCTCCATCTTCGGATCTCTTCTGCATATTTTATGCAGATTTCCTGTGCAAAATACTTCGCAACATATCTCTGATTATGATATTTTAACTGGTAAATTGCCTGGTTCACCGGAGGTTTATGAAGCCACACCGACAACCCTCTTTCATAAATGTGTTCTGTGTTATAGCAGTCATGGCAAAATTCCCTCTCTTCACAGCGGATTGGTTTCCCACATTTCAGGCATCGCGGTTCATGGATTTCTAATTTTTCCACAGCTTTTCTGCACAAAGGGCATACTCCCCCACGATTTACCTTTCCACAAAAAGGGCAGATCGAAGGCCAGAAAATATCCAACACCTTTTCTGACCATATTTCTCCTTGTCTTTCTCTGCTTTTTTCATACTTTATATTATATTTTACATTCTTTTTTTTATTATATTTTTCTATGATCACTATGCAAGTTCTAGGATTCGCTCCGCCAGACTTGTATTTCGCCGCTGCTCGCTGGTATTCTGGATCATTTCCTGAAATACTGAATCACTGCCCACAAGTGTGACACATTTTCTTGCTCTTGTCACTGCTGTATAGATCAGATTCCGGTTGTAAAGCTGTCTTGGTCCTTGAAGAAGCGGGATCACAACCGCCGGATACTCACTTCCCTGAGCTTTATGTATCGTGATCGCATAAGCAAGCTCCAACTCATCAAGAATCGCATACGGATACTTCACCTGGCGCTGTTCGTCATACTCAACCGTAACCGTCTCCTCGTAAGCATTGATGTTCTTGATGATTCCCATGTCGCCGTTAAATACGCCCAGTCCTTTGTCAATGGTCATTCCGTATTTCGTGCAGACTTCCCACTCTAGCTGGTAATTGTTCTTAATCTGCATCACCTTGTCACCCTCACGCAGCAGGCGGTCTCCCACTTCTTTTTCCTGCTTTTGGGGTGATGGCGGATTCAGATACTGCTGAAGGATTTTATTCAGCCTCTCCACGCCCAGATTTCCTTTTCGCATCGGTGTCAGCACCTGAATGTCATAAGGTGAGGCATCTACGAACTTTGGAAGTTTTTTCTGGATCAACGTAATTACAACACTGATGATCACATTTGGATCAGACCGTTTTAAAAAGAAAAAGTCCATACTTTTATTGTCCAATATGACTGGTTCTCCACGGTTAATTTTATGTGCATTTACGATAATATCACTCTCTTTTGCCTGCCGGAAGATTTTCTCCAGCTTTACAACCGGAAAACAATCCGATGCGATCATGTCTTTAAGCACTCTTCCAGGACCTACACTTGGCAGCTGATTTCCGTCTCCGACCATGATCAGTCTGGTCCCCGGCATAATCGCGTCAAGAAGTGCCTTCATAAGCGGCAGATCTACCATGGACATTTCATCAATGATAATCACATCTGACTCCAGCGGATTCTCTGCATTTCTTCCAAATCCATTTCCAAATCCGACATTATCTCTCTTATCATCATCTTCCGGATTGCCACTGACTTCCAACAGGCGATGAATGGTCTGAGCCTCACAGCTGGTTGCCTCTGTCATGCGCTTCGCCGCACGTCCAGTCGGTGCTGCAAGAAGGATATCTGCTCCTTCTTCCTCAAAGAAATGGATCATTGCATTGATTGTCGTCGTTTTTCCGGTTCCCGGTCCTCCAGTCACGATCAGAATTCCGTGCCGCACTGCTTCCATTACAGCTTCTCTTTGTCTGTCATCCAGTGCCAGTTCTGCCTGTTCTTCTATCATATGGATGCGATGCTCCAAAACAGACGGTGTCACATCAAAATCTACATTCAGATCATGCAACATCTTTGCAACCGTGAGTTCCATATAATAATAATGGGAGGAATAAACACGAAGCCCTTCATCCGACTCTTTCAGAACAACTTTTTTCTCCATGGCAAGATCCATCACATACTTTTCAATGTGCTGAACCTCTACATCAAGAAGCTGACTGGCACGATATAGCAGAACCTCCTGAAGAAGATAGACATGTCCTTCACTGACACTCTGAATCAATGTATAGAAAATACCACTTCGAATCCGGTAATCGGAATCTGTGTGTATCCCGACCTTCGACGCAATCTCATCGGCCGTCTTAAAGCCAACTCCCGGCACATGATCTGCCATCTGATATGGATTTTCTTCTATTACGCGATAAACGCTCTGACCATAATGCTGATAAATCCTTGCCGCCAGTGTCGTAGAAATGCCATATTTTTGCAGATAGATCATGGCTTCCCTCATATCCTTTTTTTCTTCTACCTGAATGGCGATCTCTCTGGCTTTCCGCTCGCTGATCCCTTTTACCTCGGCAAGACGCTCCGGTTCTTCTTCAATAATGCGGAATGTATCACCACCGAACTTCTTCACGATCCGTCCTGCCAGCGACGGTCCGACACCTTTGATAGCTCCGGAGCCAAGATAACGTTCAATCGACACCTTATCTTCCGGCTGACATACCTTCGAAGTCTCTACCTGAAGCTGGGTTCCATACACTTTGTGTACAATATACTCTCCCGTCAGCTCCAACAGTTCTCCCTCTTCAATGTAGTGAAACTTTCCTACACAGGTCAGGTCCCCGTCATCATTATTCAAATTAAATACTGTATACCCGTTGTCTTCATTCCGGTATACAATGTGCTCTACATATCCCTTAATCTCTTCCATCTATTGTCCCAAATCTGCCCGACAGGTATATCATATTCTTTGCAGTTCCCGTCTTGCGCTCATAAGTTCCACATATTCTCCGGTTCCGATTGCTACGACCTGCGTAGGCTCCTCTGCAGTCATTGTATTGATTCCGGTTCTCTCCTCGATCATCTCTTCCAGCCCGCGAAGCTTTGCTCCACCTCCGGTCAGCATGATCCCGCGTTCCAGAATATCTGCGGAAAGTTCCGGCGGCGTACGCTCCAGAACGCTGATAATTGCTTCAATAATCTGGTTGGATGTTCCCTGAAGTGCCCGTTCTGTCTCTGCCGAAGTCACCGTAACTGTCTTTGGCAGTCCTGTAACCAGATTCCGTCCACTGACCTCCATCGCTTCATTTTCGATCAGAGGATACGTCGTTCCAATCTTAATCTTGATGTCTTCTGCGGTTCGGTCTCCGATCAGCAGATTGTGTTTTTTCTTCATATAACGTACAATTGCCTCGTCAAAATCGTCTCCGGCAACTTTCAGTGAGGTACTGACTACCGTACCTCCAAGAGAGATCACGGCCACATCGGTCGTACCTCCCCCGATATCTACGATCAGATTACCACATGCTTTGGAAATATCAATACCTGCACCGATTGCTGCCGCCACAGGTTCCTCGATCAGATAGACATCTCTGGCTCCTGCCGCAAATGTCGCCTGCTGTACCGCATTTCTCTCAACTTCCGTCACACCACTTGGCACACAGATACTGATACGTGGTTTCTGAAATGTTCTTCTTCCCAGTGCTTTCTGAACAAAATACTTGATCATCTTCTCTGTCACAGTATAATCGGAAATAACTCCCTGACGCAAAGGACGCACTGCGATAATATTGCCTGGCGTTCTTCCCAGCATCAGACGTGCCTCCTCGCCGATTGCCTTCACTTCATTGCTGTCTCTGTCAAATGCAACGACAGAAGGTTCTTTGAGTATGACTCCCTTTCCCTTCACATATACAAGAATACTGGCTGTTCCCAGATCTATTCCAATATCTACTGCCATGATATAACCTCTTTCTTTCTGCTATCCCTTTTATCCATATCATTATCTTTCGTTTTCTCAGGAAGTGCAACCCTTTTTTCCTTAAATATTTGTGAAGATACTTATTTTTCAAGCATCGGCTTGATATATTTTCCGGTGTATGATACCGGACTTTCAGCCACTTCTTCCGGCGTTCCCTTTGCAATAACAGTTCCGCCTTTGTCACCGCCTTCCGGTCCCATATCAATAATATAATCTGCTGTCTTGATCACATCCAGATTATGCTCAATGACTACGACTGTATTGCCGTCCGCTGATAATCTATGCAGAATCTCTGTCAGTTTATGCACATCTGCAAAATGTAATCCTGTCGTAGGTTCATCTAGTATATAGATGGTCTTTCCCGTACTTCTCCGACTCAGTTCTGTCGCCAGCTTGATCCGCTGCGCCTCTCCTCCGGAAAGCTGTGTGGAAGGCTGACCGAGACGGATATAGGAAAGTCCCACATCATAAAGTGTCTCCATCTTTCTTCGGATACTTGGTACATTTTCAAAGAAATGCAATGCCTCTTCCACGGTCATATTGAGTACATCATAAATACTCTTTCCTTTGTATTTTACCTCCAGTGTCTCCCGGTTATACCTCTTTCCGTGGCAAACCTCGCAAGGTACATAAACATCCGGCAGAAAATGCATCTCGATTTTCAGGATTCCGTCTCCGGCACAGGCTTCACAACGTCCGCCTTTCACATTGAAACTGAATCTTCCTTTCTTGTACCCACGTGCTTTTGCGTCTGCTGTAGATGCAAAAAGGTCACGGATGAGATCAAATACTCCCGTATAGGTTGCCGGGTTTGATCTCGGTGTTCTTCCAATCGGAGACTGGTCAATGGCAATCACTTTATCCAGCTGCTCCAGGCCATCAATGGCATTATGTTTTCCCGGAATCACTCTTGCTCTGTTCAGATCTCTTGCAAGACGTTTGTACAAGATTTCATTTACAAGCGAACTCTTTCCAGATCCAGACACACCTGTCACACAGGTCATCACACCAAGCGGGATCTCTACATCCACATTTTTTAAGTTATTCTCTCTTGCTCCGCTAATCTTAATCCAGCCTGACGGATCCGCGCGGTGCTCCGGTACCGGAATCTGCATTCTTCCACTAAGGTAAGCCCCTGTGATGGATTTTTTATTCTTCATGATCTGCTCTGCGGTTCCACATGCAATCACTTCTCCTCCATGCTCACCGGCACCAGGTCCAATGTCCACAATATAGTCTGCCGCACGCATCGTATCCTCATCATGTTCCACGACAATGACAGAATTTCCAAGATCACGCAGATGCTTCAGTGTTCCGAGCAGTTTGTCATTATCCCTCTGGTGCAGGCCGATACTCGGCTCGTCCAGAATATAAGCCACTCCCACCAGACCGGAACCAATCTGTGTCGCAAGACGGATTCTCTGCGCTTCTCCTCCGGATAATGTTCCGGTAGCACGGGCAAGCGTCAGGTAATCCAGACCTACGTCCATCAAAAACTTGATTCTTGCCTGGATCTCTTTTAAGATTTGTCCTCCGATCATCTTCTGCTGCTGCGTAAGCTCCAGACTACCCATAAATGTTTGCAGGTTTTCAATGGACATCTCTGTCACTTCTGCAATATTTTTACCACCGACCGTCACTGCAAGCGCTTCTGCCTTCAGTCGCTGGCCGCCACATTTTCTACACGGAGTGATTCTCATAAACTCCTCGTATTCTGCCTTCATTGTCTCAGATGAAGTCTCCCGGTATCTTCGTTCCACATTGCGGATCAGTCCTTCAAATGCAACATCATAGACACCTTCTCCGCGCTGGCCTTTATAATGAACTTTCACCTCGCGGCCATTCGTTCCGTGGATGATCACATCTTGGATTTCCTGTGGATAGTCCTGAAATGGCGTGTCCAGAGAAAAGTCATATGCTTTGCAAAGTGCATCAAGAATCGCATAGGTAAAACTCTTCTTATCCGTACAAGACTGCCATCCCATTACGGTAATCGCTCCTTCGCTGATGCTCAGTCTCTTATCCGGGATCATCAGATTCTCATCAAATTCCATCTTATATCCAAGTCCGAAACACTCCGGGCATGCGCCAAATGGATTGTTGAAAGAGAAGCTTCGCGGCTCTATCTCATCGATACTGATTCCACAGTCCGGGCAGGAAAAGCTCTGGCTGAAATTCATCGGCTCCCCGTCAATAATGTCAACAATCATCAGCCCCTCTGCCAGATGCAGTACATTTTCAATCGAATCCGTAAGACGCTTCTCAATTCCCGGCTTCACAACAAGTCGATCCACGATGATTTCTATATTATGCTTGATGTTCTTATCTAATGCGATCTCTTCGGATAATTCATACAGATTACCGTCCACACGCACACGTACATATCCGCTTTTCTTCGCTCTCTCCAGAAGCTTTTCATGGCGTCCTTTTCTTCCACGGACAACTGGCGCAAGGAGCTGGATCTTCGTGCGCTCCGGCAGTTCCATGATCTGATCTACCATCTGATCTACCGTCTGTTTCTTAATCTCACGGCCACATTTCGGACAATGTGGAATTCCGATTCTCGCATATAACAGACGAAAATAATCATAGATCTCCGTCACTGTTCCTACTGTAGATCTCGGATTGCGGTTCGTGGATTTCTGGTCAATGGAAATTGCCGGAGAAAGTCCTTCAATACTCTCCACATCCGGTTTTTCCATCTGCCCCAGGAACTGTCTTGCATAAGAAGACAGAGACTCCATATATCTCCTCTGTCCTTCCGCATAAATGGTATCGAACGCCAGAGAGGACTTTCCTGAACCGCTAAGTCCGGTAAGAACTACCAGTTCATTTCTTGGAATATCCAAGTCTATATTTTTCAAATTATGCTCATTTGCACCTCGTATTTTAATAAATTGTCTTTTTTCATTTTTTGCTGCCATATTTTTTAATTTCCTTTTATTATTTCAAGAATGCCTCGGCATTCTTGCTACGAGGTGCGCGTCATGCAATTGCATGACATACTTCTACTGCGCACCTCTGCAAGTCTACACTCCGTTTCGGTCGGCGCAAAACCATTGTCCACCGGACAATGTGCGCCCTGCCGTAGGCTATATCTGTTCATTTATTGATAATCGGTTTAAAAGATTCGAAACTTCCTATGCTTACACAATGGTGGAATGACCTTTACTACTCTTTAAGCATCTTCTTCAGCTCGATCAACTTATCACGCAGCTCTGCTGCTGCTTCGAAATTCAACTCTGCTGCTGCCTTCTTCATCTGCTTTGTCACATCGGCAATCAACTTCAAAAGCTCCTTCTCACTCATAGATTCCGGATCTTTATCCATCTGAAGTTCTGTGGCAGCAACCTTCTTAGAAATGCTGATCAGGTCACGGACACTCTTCTGAATCGTAGTTGGCGTAATACCATGTTCCTCATTATATGCCATCTGGATCTTGCGGCGACGCTTCGTCTCTTCAATCGCATTCTTCATAGAATCTGTCATATTATCTGCATACATGATAACATGACCTTTTGCATTACGTGCTGCACGTCCGATTGTCTGCACAAGAGATGTCTCTGAACGCAGGAATCCCTCTTTATCCGCGTCCAGAATCGCCACAAGCGTGATTTCCGGAATATCCAGTCCTTCCCGCAGAAGATTGATTCCGACCAGAACGTCAAAAACATCGAGACGCATATCCCGCACGATCTCTGTCCGCTCCAGCGTATCAATATCCGAATGCAGATAGCGGACACGAATACCAAGTTCCCGCATATAATCGGTCAGATCTTCTGCCATTCGTTTCGTCAATGTAGTGATCAAAATCTTATGTTTTCCTGCAATCTCCTTCTTCACCTCACCAATCAAGTCATCAATCTGTCCCTCAACCGGGCGCACCTCGATTTCAGGATCCAGAAGTCCTGTCGGACGGATTACCTGCTGTGCACGTAAAAGTTCATGCTCTTCCTCATACTGTCCAGGTGTCGCAGACACGAACAGTACCTGATCAATCTTACTTTCAAATTCTTCGAAACTAAGTGGACGGTTATCCAGCGCAGACGGCAGCCGAAATCCATAGTCCACCAGCGTTCTCTTTCTGGACTGATCTCCGTGGTACATACCGCCAATCTGCGGAACCGTCTTGTGCGACTCATCGATCATTATGATAAAATCATCCGGGAAATAATCCATCAATGTATTCGGCGGCTGCCCTGGAGCAAGTCCTGCCAGATGTCTGGAGTAGTTCTCGATTCCGGAACAAAAACCTGTCTCTCGCATCATTTCTATATCAAAATTCGTTCGCTCCGCAATTCTCTGGGCTTCCAGAAGTTTATCTTCACCTTTGAAATATTTCACCTGTTCTTCCAGTTCAATCTCAATATTTTTAATTGCTTTTTCCATACGCTCCTTCGGTACAACGTAATGGGAGGCCGGAAATATTGCAATATGATTCAATGTATTTTTAATCTCTCCGGTAAGCATGTCTATCTCCGAAATCCGGTCAATCTCATCTCCGAAAAATTCCACACGGATAGCCGTATCGCCACGGTCTGCCGGTACAACTTCTATTGTATCTCCGCGCACCCGGAATGTTCCCCGCTTGAAATCCATATCATTTCTGTCATATTGAATATCTATCAGCTGGCGTAACACTTCATCTCTGTCCTTCTCCATCCCCGGACGGAGCGATACCATCATCTGCTCAAAATTTTCCGGTTCACCAAGACCATAGATGCAGGAAACGCTGGCAACTACAATTACGTCCCTCCGCTCGATCAATGCTGCTGTCGCAGATAATCTCAGCTTATCAATCTCTTCATTGACAGAAGAATCCTTCGCAATGTAGGTGTCTGAAGATGGGACATAAGCCTCCGGCTGGTAGTAATCGTAGTAGCTCACAAAATATTCCACTGCGTTATCGGGGAACATCTCCTTGAACTCTCCGTATAACTGAGCCGCTAACGTCTTATTATGAGCGATGACAAGTGTCGGCTTCTGTAATTGCTGAATCACATTTGCCATCGTAAAAGTTTTTCCAGAACCCGTAACCCCTAGTAAAGTCTGGCATTGATTGCCTTCCTTGAAACCTTTTACCAACTGCTCGATCGCCTGTGGCTGGTCTCCGGTTGGCTTATATGGGGCTTTCAAAATGAATCTATCCATAGCAAAATCCTCCATGTGTGACTTTTCGTATGCTTACTGTCAGCCACATTTTCAAATATATTCGTAACGGAATGCAAAATACTCCGTCGAGTATTCATCATTTATTTATTCAAAATTTTTGTCTTCCAACACTGTTTGTAATTCTTCTTTACTAGGAAGTACCGTTTCGTATTTACTCGCAAATATCTGATTATTATCCTTAGGCAATGTCATTTCTACAATAGCATCCTTCTTATCTTTACAAATTATAATACCTATTGTTGCATTTTCATCGTCCAATTTAACTTTTCGGTCATAATAATTGACATACATCTGCATCTGTCCTATATCTTGATGCTTTAACTGGCCAATTTTCAAATCAAACAATACAAAACAACGCAATAAACGATTATAAAACACCAAATCAACTCTAAAATGCTCTTCTTCAAATGTAAATCTAACCTGTCTGCCTACAAATGTAAATCCTCTCCCTAATTCTAATAGGAACTTCTGCAAATTATCTATAATTCGATTTTCCAATTCCGTTTCAGAATAAGTAACCATTTCCGGAAGTCCTGTAAACTCTAAAATATACGGATCTTTGAATATATCTTCTGGCTTTTCAAGCATTTGTCCTTCTGTTGCAAGACGCATTACTTCTTCCTTATTTCTGCTCAATGACAAACGTTCATATAGCGAACTACCATACTGACGTGCCAATTCATCTTTACTCCAGCCATTTCTATATGCTTCTATTTCGTAAAAATGACGTTCTTCAATCTTACTTATTCTCATTAAAATAAGATAATGAGACCAACTCAAATAAAATTTTCTTCCTTCTTTTGTAGTCGGCAAGTTTTCAGATTGGGGAAACACCGTTTCCCCAATTGAATCTTTAGAATATACCAGATAAAATTTTCTCATCAATTTTAAATTATCATACGAGTAACCTCGCCCAAATTTTTGCGTTAACCTCTTTGATAATTCTTTTAATATGTACTTTCCATATGCTGCACGTTCTTTTCCATCCTGTTCCTCTTCAATAATCATTCGCCCTGCTTCATAATATGAGTATACCATCGTCATATTTACTGCAACTGATAATTTTTTTTTGCATTTTGGAATAACTCTATTACTTTATTATAAAAATTTTCCTTTTGAATGTTATCCATCTATTCACATCCTTTCATTTTTCTTACTCTAATCTTCGCAAAACTCTATAATCTCTTCCTCTGATATCGGACAATAATCATTCCATCCGAAAAATCCATACTATTCGGTACTAAAGCACCAAATAGCACTCGTTTCCCCCCCTGACATTCCAGCTCACGAATTATTCCACCGCGATCTCCGGGAAGGACTCCTTAAACTCACCGTAAAGCTGCACGGCAAGGTTTTTATTGTTCACTATGATAAGCAGGCGTATTCTGATACTAATTCAAAGTGATCCACATTTTCTCCTTATCAGTATAGGCATATTTTGCTCACACTTATTCTCTGCCGCTATTATATCAAAATATAAAATAAAAGTACAGAGCAAAATCGAATGTTTGTTCTGTACTGTGATATACTTTTTCACTATAACTTCTATTACATATTTACAACTCCTTTTTCAAATTCTGCCTCTGAACCAACAAAATGATCTGGTTCATACTCTCCATACGTTGTTTTCCATGCAACACAGCCGACCTAATCAATCTGTTTCGCTATCAAGTAACACATGTTCTAACGTCTCCTTAAAATCTTTTCTGATAAGATCTTAGCTCCCCAATATTTCTATATACATTTTCTCTTTTTCGTTGTTATAACAACATACTTTCCTTGTTCCATGCGCTATAATCCTCCCATAACTTGAAACACTATTCGAAATTTTTATCTTCGAACCTTATTGAAACCACAGGAGGATTATCAAAATGGAACAAAATATGTTTTGCTATCAATGTCAGGAAACAGCCGGGTGTACCGGATGCACAAAAATGGGCGTATGTGGAAAAACACCACACGTAGCCGCTCTGCAGGATCTGCTTGTCTGGGTGACGAAAGGATTATCTGCAGTGACAACGCAGATGCGCCGGGAAGATTTAAACGTGACCGGTGAAATCAATCAGCTGATTACCAAAAATCTCTTCACAACGATTACAAATGCCAATTTTGATCCCGAAATGATCACTTCCCAGATTGAAAAGACACTTCAGATCAAAAAAGTGCTTCTTTTACAACTGAAAAAGCCGGAAAAATTGCCAGAGGCTGCCCGATGGTCTGCAGCCCCTTCTGAATTTGCAGCCAAAGCTGCCACTGTAGGAGTTTTATCAGCAAAGGATGAAGATATCCGTTCATTGCGTGAACTGATCACTTACGGACTGAAAGGATTATCTGCATACTCCAGACATGCCAATGTTCTTTTAAAAGAAGATAAAGAACTGGATACCTTCCTCCAACGCGCTCTCGCAGCAACGCTGGATGATACCCTGACCGTGGAAGATCTGGTGAATCTGACACTTGAAACCGGTAAATACGGTGTTTCCGGAATGGCACTTTTAGATCAGGCAAATACAGAAGCCTATGGAAATCCGGAAATAACAAAAGTCAATATTGGAGTCGGTAAAAATCCGGGGATTCTGATTTCCGGTCATGATCTGAAAGATCTGGAAATGCTTCTTGAGCAAACCGAAGGAACCGGAATTGATGTCTATACACATTCTGAGATGCTTCCGGCACACTACTATCCTGCATTCAAAAAATATTCTCACTTCAGAGGAAACTATGGAAATGCATGGTGGAAACAAAAAGAAGAGTTCGAGTCTTTCCACGGACCGATCCTGATGACAACCAACTGTATCGTTCCTCCAAAGGACACTTACAAAGACCGCCTGTACACTACCGGTGCGGCTGGATTTCCCGGCTGTCAGCATATTGACGACATACCTGAAAAAAACAAAGATTTCTCCAAGCTGATCGAACAGGCAAAACACTGCGCACCGCCTTTGGAAATTGAACGTGGTGAAATTATCGGTGGATTTGCCCATGCACAGGTTTTCGCTCTTGCAGATCAGGTTGTTTCTGCTGTCAAATCCGGGGCGATCCGGAAATTTGTTGTGATGGCAGGCTGTGACGGGCGTGCAAAAAGCCGCAGCTACTACACGGATTTTGCGAAAGCGCTCCCAAAAGACACTGTCATTTTAACGGCAGGCTGTGCCAAATATAAGTATAACAAACTGAATCTGGGTGATATTAACGGAATTCCACGTGTTCTGGATGCAGGACAGTGCAATGACTCCTACTCCCTCGCAGTAATCGCTCTGAAACTGAAAGAAATTTTTGAATTAAATGACATCAATGAGCTGCCGATTATTTACAATATCGCGTGGTATGAACAAAAAGCTGTGATCGTCCTGCTTGCCTTACTTTCCCTCGGAGTGAAAAATATTCATCTGGGACCTACACTTCCGGCATTTTTAAGTCCTAATGTAACGAAGCTTTTGATCGAAAATTTCCAGATTTCAGGAATTGATACAGTTGAACACGATATGCGCCTTTTCTTCGGTGAATAATCTGTCTCTCTGACCGTCAGAGAATGCACAAAAAGTGCAGAGCTCTTTTTCGCTCTGCACTTTTTCTTATCTTTTTATTCTGTTTCTTACAATTTTAACTCCTGGTACTGTACATGCTCTTCCAGTGCCTGTGTCATCTCCGCCATACGGCTCACATCCCCGATCAGGATCACGCCACAAAGACGGTTGTTCAGGAAATAGTATTTCTGATACTGTTTTTTGCCCATATCCTTCAATTCAATCGTCTTGTATACCAGATTTGGATTTTTTCCGTTGTCTCCTGCTGCAAACAATGCGGTTCTCATTCCGTGGAAGCTCAGTGCCGCCGGAACTGTCTCATATTCCATCTCTTCTCCTGCCGCATTCGCTCCTGCCACTTTTCCCTGTTCAGATGCTTCCGGCCAGATTGCATAGTTGAGACCGTCATACTGTGCACAGTCACCACATGCATAAATATCCGGCACATTCGTCTCCATTTTAGAATTGACGATCACCGCACGGTCCACTTCGATTCCGGCCGTCTTAGCCAGCACCGTATTTGCACGGACTCCTGCAGATACAATCACCAGCTCTGCCGGGAAAGTTCTTCCATCTGCCAAAGTCACTCCTGTCACATTGTCTTCACCGTCAATAGAAGCAATGCTGACACCTGTGTAAATCTGCACGCCCTGCTGTTCGCTGATGTGCTTGAGCATCTCACCTGCCGCGTCGTCAAGCTGACGTCCCATCAACTGACAAGCCGCTTCCAGAACCGTCACCTGACAGCCGGCCTTCTTCAATTCCCAGGCAGCCTCCAGTCCCAGAACTCCGCCTCCGATTACAACAACATGCTCCACATCCGGCAGCATTGACACTACCTTTTTCGTATCATCCAAACGGCGGATTGCGATCACACCTTTTTTTTCCGCTCCTGCGATTGGTGGAATGAAACACTCAGATCCCAATGCGTAGATCAGCTTTGTATAAACAAACTTTAAACCGCCTTCCAGTTCGATTTCTTTTGTTTCCGGATGGATCGCAACCACCTCCATATCCAGAACCTGCTGGATATTCTGCTCCTCATACCAGCCTGCATTCTGCACCGCGATCTGCTCCTCATCCAAATCTGCCATGATCGACTTTGTCAGCATCGGTCGGTTATACGTGCGGTAAGGCTCATTGGAGATCATCAGAATGGAAGCTGTTTTATTTCTCTTTCTGATCTCAGCCGCAGCATTCCAGCCTGCAGTTCCGTTTCCAAGGATCACATAGAAATCCTTTGTATCATTGGAAAACTCACTTTCCTGTGCGTCCACCGGAACAAAATTCTCTTTTCCGACGCCGCAGACCGGACACACTTCCAGTGAAGAATCAAAGATTTCTCCACAGACCAGACATTTTACAAGCTGACGTGCACCGCTTTTTTCTGCTCTTTTATTTTCTTTATTCTGAAGGATACATCCGAAATTATATCCATAGTCAAATGCGTCGATCAGATTGTCCTCGCCCGGTTTAAACCGCACACGAAATCCGTCTGCTACTCTCATCCGCAGCTGTTTCAATCGTTCGATTATATGAGGAACACCTTCCCCGCTCCATCCATAACTGCCGAATGCACTGGCCAGTTTTCCGCCATGTGTCCCTGCAAAGATAGAAGTCGTCAGATCCCAGATTGGCTTAAGTGCCTCTCCCACAATGGTAGGTGTTCCAAACAGGATTCCGTCTGCAAAACCGAGTTCTTCCAGCACTTTTGCCTGATCTGCCTCTACCATATCATAGCAGCGCACATCTATATCTCCGCTAGCCTTTATTCCTTCTGCGATCTTCTGCGCAAGCTGGGCAGTATATCCATAAGCACTTACATACGGAATGATCACTGTTTTCTTCGGATTTGGATTCACGACAGTACACCACTCTTCATAAGTATCCAACATCCACGAAATCTTGTCATCGATCACCGGTCCATGTCCGGTACAGATCATACTCAGATCCAACTCCCGCACTCTTGCCAGTGCTTTAGACATAAACGGCTTAAACGGTCCGATAATATTGTCAAAATAATATTTTGTGGCACGCACATAATCGTCCCACTGTGTCACCTTGCTTAACAAAATATCATGGAATCCATAATGAGAACCAAAAGAATCGCAGGTCACTAAAATCTGCTCTTCTTCTATATAAGTGTACATCGTATCCGGCCAGTGCAGATTCGGCACGCTCAAAAACCGCAGCGTCTTATTGCCTATCTTCATGGTCTCATTGTCTTTCACCGGAATCGCCGTAAATTCTCCGTTTACAATCTCCTTTAAAAATCCGATGGCACATCCTGTAGCAATAATCTTAAGTCCCGGGTTCAGTTCCAAAAGTCGCTCTACACTTCCTGCATGATCCGGTTCAGTGTGGTTGACTACCAGATAATCGATCTTTCTGATATCTGTAATCTCACTTAATTTTTCCAGATATTCGTCAAAAAACTTTGCTTTTGCCGTCTCAAACAGAACCGTCTTATCCCCTGCTTTTAAAATATAAGAATTATAAGTTGTTCCAAACTCTGTATACATAATAATGTCAAACACCCTAAGCTGGTCATCTACAATTCCAGTCCAGTAAAATTCCTCTCTTAACTGTAATGTCTCCATTGTCATTTCCTCCTTCTTCGAAATTCTTTACATACACATTCTATAAATATTCACAACATCTTCTGCTTTCAGCGGAACATATGCCTCTGACAGTCCGCCAAAGATCACTGCATGTTCTGCCATTTCTGTAAAATGTTCTTCTGTAATCCCTACCTCAGACAAGGTCATCGGGATTTCCAGGCTTTTTAAGAATTCCTCTGTCGCATCAATTCCTGCGTTTGCAGTTTCAAAAAGATCCGCTTTTTCTGCGATTCCCCATACATTTTTTGCATATTCTGCAAACTTTTCTACCGTATGTTCATTCAGAATATATCGCATCCAGCGCGGAGTCAGGATCGCGAGCCCCACTCCATGTGTGATATCATAATAAGCACTCAGCTCATGTTCCATCGGATGACAGCTCCATGCACAGTCTTTTCCTGTGGAACAGATTCCGTTGATCGCCAGCGAAGACGTCCACATCAACTCTGCACGTGCTTCATAATTTTCCGGCTCACGCACTGCGATCGGCGCATACTGGATCACAGTTTTTAAAAGCCCTTCACTGATTCGATCCGGAACCGCTGCCCTTCTGGTATCAAAATACACCTCCAGAATATGTGACATAATATCTGCACTGCCTGCTGCCGTCTGGCTTGCAGGTACCGTAAATGTATTCTCCGGATTCAGAACAGATGCCTTCGGCAGCAACAGCGGATTTCCAAAGCCCAGTTTTTCTTTCGTCTTCAGATTGGTGATCACTCCGCCATTATCCATCTCACTTCCTGTTGCAGAAAGCGTCAGCACTGTACAGATTGGAAGTGCTTTTTCAATCCAATCCGGATGTAAGATCAGATCCCACGCATCTCCCTCATAATATGCAGCAGCCGCAATGGCTTTGGAACAGTCGATCGTACTGCCGCCTCCTACTGCAAGAATCACATCGATATCCTCTTCCTTGCAGATTTCCGCACCCGCATAGACACTCTCAATCCTCGGATTCGGCTCGATCCCGCCAAGTTCAAATATCTCAAACTCATGAAGCAGGTTTTTAATCCTGTCATAAAGTCCTGTCCGTTTGATACTTCCGCCGCCATATGTCAACAGTACCTTATTTCCATATGGGCGTAAAAGCTCCGGCAGCTTTTCTTCCTGTCCTTTTCCAAATAAAATTCTGGTACCAACACAAAAATTAAAATTTTCCATACTGCTCCGCCTTTCCTACGCTATACGTCTATTTTCCATCAGATAGTTACATTTTACCATTGAATTTTAAAAATGTCTTTCTTTTTATGTTTTTTTCATATATTTGATGCTCTTGTTTGACGCATTAGCTGTCTGCAACCGGGAACAAAATCGTAATCCGAAACCCATTCTTCTCCTTCATAACCGCACATTTTCCCGTCATTTTTTCCATCATATTTTTTATGCTCTGTAATCCGATTCCATTACTCTGCGTTTTTTCTCCCGAAAGCCGAATCTGATTTTTTTATCCGGCCACCGGACTTGAAAAATCGTCTGAAATCCCCTCTGTTCCAGATAACTGCACGTTTCTGAAAAAAGATCATATAGTAATGTCTCAAAATTATCTGGTTCTTCCAATTTTACCTCATCTTCTCCGGAAAGCAGAGAATATTCGAACAAATGCTCCGAAAGCTGCTTCATACGACGTGCTTTCTGATCGATCTTTTTCAGATATTCCAACAACTGTGCTTCATTTTCATACTTTCCTTTTTTCAGAATTTCTGTATACAGCATGATCGAAGTAATCGGCGTTCTGAGATCATGCGACATCTCCGTCACAATTTTCTGGTTTTCTCTTACAATCTCTGTCTCCTTATGAATCATCCTCTGAAACGATTTTCGCATATTCTCAATTCCTTCGGCGAGCTTGGACAACTCATCCTTCCCTTTTACAGTAATCGCATATTCCAGGCTTCCGCCCTCTAATATTTGAATCTCCTTACTAAGCTGTAAAATGTAATCCATCTTTCTGCGTATTCCGATAAGAACAAGCAGTAAAAACAGAAGAAATGAAAAAAGTACCTCAACGATCATCGCATAGTGATAAAATTGATAATCATAGATTCCCCATATGTTCACCTGAGCCGAACCATCTGCAAATTCGATCGGGTAATAATCCATCCACTCATATTCATTTGCCGGAATCTCCTCTTCCCATAATTTTTGTTCCGGATATTCCGATTCAAATACTACAATATCACCCTTATATACCCGGACATGCAACACCTTTTGTTGTTCAACCCACCTGTTTAACTGGTCTGCATCCTTAGAACTGATATTTTTCTCATGGATATATTTCTGCAGCTCTTGTATGTAATACTCATTCTTTTTTTCTTCCTGCTCTGAGCTGTCATAATACTTGTTAATGAGCATTTCTCCTGCATAATTGATGGCACAATATACAAAAAATGTTATCGCCGCAGATAAGGTTCTGCTTCTTCACGGACTTCATTATTTCTGCCTCTGTATATATTGTACCGACGCAAAAGTGCTTTGACTCTTCCCAATAATTCTGCATAAGAAAAAGGCTTGGCCAGATAATCATCTCCACCCGCCATCAGACCGATCAGTTTGTCTGATTCCTGAGCTTTTGCCGTCAAAAAAAGAACCGGCACATTGGATACTTTGCGGATTTCTTCACACGTACGAAGTCCTGACATCCCGGGCATCATAATATCTAAGATCACCAGGTCTGTTTCATCACTCAACAGTTCTAATCCACTTTTTCCATTTTCCGCTTCTTCCACACAATAATTTTCACTTTCTAAAAGAATCCGTACGCCTTCTCTTATATCTGCATCATCTTCAATAAGCAATACCTGTTCTTTCTTCATATCCAGCTCCTCTCCGGAAAAGATTTCCTGCAAAAATTAAGAGCGTACGTCTGTTAAAACATACACTCTTACGATCATCTTTAATCCACTTTACTTTCTGATGTTGTTCCTGATGTAGTCCCTGAACTTGAAGAACTGCCAGTCTTGTCATTTGAAGAAGTTTCTGATTTCTTACTTGTAGAATTGTCTATGCTGCTGCCTGAAGTACTTTCTGTGCTCTTACCCGCTTCTGTACTACTGCTGGCTGAACTTTCTGTACTCTTTTCAGAAGAGCTTGCAGATTTACTGCTGTTCGATCCACATGCTACTGTTCCAAAAGATAACATTGCTGCCATGCATAATATAGTTCCTCTTTTTAAAATATCTTTCGTTTTGTAACATCCTTTCATCTTGTGATATCCTTCTTCCTCTTGATTTTATTTCAAAGGCTTATCTGTCTTTGATGGGTCTTATTATCCATGAAAAATCTTAAACATTTCTGATTCAATTCTTAACAAATCTAAACTTTCACTCACGATCGCCCTTTGCTTTATTGAAGTAATCATCCAGAAATGCTATCATATCCCCTTAAATCCTTCTCCATTTTTATCTTCTCGTTTCTTTTTCCACTTTTTATATCTCTTATTCCGCAAGGGAATTCCCACACCCAAAAACAGGACAACGATCAAAATTGTCAGCTCCATACCGTACCTCCCTTGATTCTGGCTAAAACTCCTTTTTCTCCATGATACGCACACTGATTTTATAAGAAATTACGATAAGAATCACGGATACAATACAACCGATCACACTGACTGTACCTGCCCCCATCTTTTCGACCCTTTGCAAAGCCGCTGTCATCTCAATATCAAAAACTTTTCCAAGCTGAATTCCACCGACAATCACTGCAAATCCTCCAACTCCAATTGCAACAACTGCCAGCCTTCCTTTTTCATTTCCGTACTTTAACTGTACCGGAATGGAAGTCCCCATAAATACAAGAACGAGTATGATTGATACTGCATAATTCACCATAAGTGCATCATCGATCGGAATCTCTTTTGTAATCCAAACATAGATAAGACTGATCAGAACAGACAGGATCCATATTCCTCCACAGAAAAGTAAGCCAAACACATACTTTTCTTTCACATATCCCCGCCTCGATACAGGAAGTGTAAACAAAAATGAATATCCTCTGTCAAATTCATCATATGTAAGTGTTCCCAATACAAGAAGAAAGCCATACATCGGAAACAGATTGACAATATAAGTAGGACTTTTCATGAAAACTGTGAATACCACACACATTGCCAGAAGTACCAGCACTGCATTCTTCTGCAGCTTCAGAATACAAAAATCTTTTATCAACATCCCTTTCATACGCTTTCCCCCCTGATCATCATCAAAATTGCTTCATCGATCGTTCCGTTTTCCACCACGACCTTCGGATAATTTTCCAGATAAAACTGCTTCTGATTCGTCAGAAGCTGATATCCGAAAGCTTCCTTCTTTCTGCTGAGAATATACTGTTTATCCAGAGTCTGATACTGCTCTTCATCCACTTTTAATACCGCGTATTCGCCAAGCAATACATCCGTCTCCTCATGCAGCACGATCTTTCCATTATGGATCATATACAGATCATCACACAATCCTTCCAGATCGCTGGAAATATGGGAACTGATCAAAATCGCACGCTCTTCTTTTTCCTCCATATATTCTCGCAAAAGATCCAGGACATCTTCTCTTGCTGCCACATCCAGTCCGGCTGTCGGTTCATCCATGATCAGGAACTTCGCATCATGAGATAATGCAAGAAGTACCTTAAGTTTTGCCTTCATTCCAGTGGAAAACTCTTTGATCTTCTTATCCAGAGGAATTTGAAACTGCTCACATCTGGAAATAAAACAGTCCTTTTCAAAATTCGGATACATGGACTTCATTACAGCGATCACATCTTTTACCTGCAGATACTCACTGAAACCTGCATCAGAAAGTACGACTCCCAATTGCTGTCTGTCACTTTCTTTCAGCTCTCTCTCCGGCTTTCCCAGCATCTCAATGTTCCCTCCATCTGTATGGATCAGTCCCAGAGCCGCTTTAAATGTCGTGGACTTCCCGGCTCCATTCTGTCCGATCAGTCCGGTAATACATCCCGGTCTGACTTCCAGTGAGCAGTCCAGTGTAAAATTTTTATACTGCTTCTTTACCTGTTCTAACTTCAGCATATGCTATCCCTCCAATATCAGCTCCAGCATCTCCCGGATATCCTCTTCCGACAGGCCGTATCTTTTTGCTTTGCGTATCACCTCGGTCAGCTCTTCTTCCACCTCCCGGCGATACTCTTCCATCATCATCTCTTTGTTGGCGGCAGCCACATAGGTGCCCTTTCCGTGTATGGTAACCGTAAATCCTTCCTGTTCCAGAGAATCATATGCTTTTTTTACAGTCAGTGCGCTGATCCTCAATTCTTTTGACAAGGTCCGGACAGACGGCAGATTGTCATCTTCTTTCAGCTCGCCGCTTATAATCTGTGCCTTGACCTGGTCTACGATCTGTTCATAGATCGGTACCATCGATGAACTGTTGATTATAATTTTCATATGTGCCTCCTTTATTTATAAACAGTATATAACAGTTTGCATCTGTTGTCAACTGTTATATACTGTTTATTTTTTCATTTAAAAAAGAGAAGGCATTTCGCCTTCTGCTTCTGTCCAAAACTTATCTTTCTAATTTTACAAGATATTCCGTTGTATTTTCTTCCAGTCTTTTCCTACCTGTCACTTGAAATCCATGATTTTGATAAAACGAAATTGCTCTTTTATTCTTTTCCAATGCCCATAAATTGTCTGCACCAAATTCTTCTGTCGCATATCGGATCAGTGCATCACCAACTCCCTGACTCTGAAAAAATGAATCCACATATATTTTACTCAGTTGTGTCCCGTTCATCTCAATGAATCCTCTGATCACTCCATCGTCAAATACATATATATTTTCCATAACTTTCTCTTGTTTCATGGGATATTGCTTACATTCAGATATTTGCTTTTAAAAGTACGGTTCCCTCCGGAAATGCGGTTCGAAATACTTTTCTTACCAACGGACCGGCGATTAACAGCTGAAATGGAAGTGCCATAATAAAATTCTTTGGAATATTGGTCAGCCAGATCAGAAGTAAGCTTCCCCATTCTCCGCTTTTTATGCAGGCTTCCACACCTCCGTAAAATGACATAATGATCACCATCGGAATTACCATACAGCCGGAAACAGCGATCGCCTTTTGAAGCACACTGCTGTCCGGTTTAACCAGAAACCGGAATGCGAATGCTTTCGCCGGACCTGATACGACAAACCAGTCAAACACCATCGCAAAAATATAAGCCACTGGAAAGCCGAGCCATGCTTCCTTTAAAGTCTCCACACCGAATTGCCCCATATGCAGCGTCACGTTGTAAACACTCATCCAGAGTACCATCACGAAACACATCATTACCGTATAAATCAAACTTTCTCTCTTATGCTTTGGCATATTTTTCTCCTTTTCTTACCTTCTTTTTTCATTTTGTCGTTTTGACTGTATCGTAAGAAAAGGACTGTCATTTTTTAGGAAATTTTACCACTGTTTCAAACACGATTTATCCAACCTGATGCTCAGATATTTTTCTTCAAGCTCCTGCCTGTAAAATACCGGTTTCCAGGTTGTTTCTTTCACCGGATGAAAATGAGGGGATGAATACGCCGCCTGATCACCGGGTTCTATCGTCCCCGCCAGAAAAACGGATGTGGGACCAGACTGACCGCCGATCACAGATACCGATCTTTTACCATGTGCAGTCGTCCAAACGGTGTCCCCTTCTTCACAATCCTGCAGATAAAAATCATCCTTTGGCTGTGGTGCAATTTCATACGTAATCTTCAAAACATGCTCCGGAAATTTCAGCCCTTCCATATCCGGAACCTCGATCCTCTCATCAACGGATTCTTTTATATTCAGTTCATAGTGTTCTTTTGTCACCGGATGCATGACTTCCACTTTCTGATCGACGGCCCCCGCTTTGACTGCAAAAGACGTTCCTTCGTACCGCGTTTTTTCCGGCTTCACACTTAACTCTAACCTCTTCGGAATTTCTCCTGTCCATTCATAGAAATATCTTTGAAACTTCCAGAATCGTTCCTGATCACACTGATAATATTCCATCCACTTTTCAGCCCGCACATCCTTTGCTTCCCCCGCTTCCACCGGCACCCAATACGTTCCGTCTGCACAAAAGGGGATGACCTGTGTATCTTTTTCTCTCAACGTAATGTTTAAATATTGCATCGCCTGTTCACCCAGATGATCAAGCTCCTCGCAAGTATCGATCACAATTCCATGCTCACAAAAAAAGAGTCCTCTGACTGCTGCTTTTCGTGTTTCCCACTCGCACATCTGATCAACACGAAACTCCTTCCTGATTCTCCCCAGATTCTGATGTACAAATTCTCCTTCAAAGACATGTGTCATGTGTTTTCCTCCTGTCTACTCCCGTATCACATCTACCACCTGTTCTTTCAGCACAGACTGTCCGGAAATCACCACTGCCGCTGCACAGATTGCCAGGTTCACCAGGATCATGATCAGAATCGGCACAATCTGAATACCTGATTTTGGATGCAGATACAAAAATACATGTGTCATAAAATAGTATAACACTTTTTGTACCGCCAGATAAAGTGCGATCATCACAATACTGGAATATACTCCATACCGCAGCCCTTCTTTGAGCAGCATGATCCGAAAACCGGAATCCGTGATCCCCATCGCCCTTAAAATCCCGAATTCGTGCTTTCTGGCTGTCACCAGATACTGCATACTGTTCATAATATGCAGAAGGCTGATCACCAGAAGGACAAAAGCAATGCCATAGAAGAACAGCATTTTCTGATTCAGATAAAAGTTCTGTACCTTGATCTGTTCCGTATAATCCTTGACGACACAGTCGGATACTCCGGAAACAACCTTACGGATCTCATCTGTCACTGCGACCGCATCCGCATGTTCTTTCAATGCAATGCTGATGGTCCGGTATCCTTCGATGCCAAAATATTTCTTCATCTGTTCATTTGTCATAATAATGCTGGCTGCTCCATCCCCGTAAAACTGATCCACTCTTGCCAGTGTTCTGCTGACAACTGCCTGGACTTGAAGATCCGAATTCTGATACAGCGAGTCTTCCCCCTGAAATTTCAGTAATTCTGTCTGGGCAGTCTTCGGTATCCTGACTGAAAGCGCATCTCCGGGAGACACACTGATTCCATCATAGTTTCCCTGTCCGTCCATCAGCGTCGCCAGTATCACCGTATCCTCTTCCCGCATTTTCTCCGGATCGATCTCTCCCTCCAGAAGATAGTCATTCAACTCCTTTAACATCCTGTCGTCATATCCGTAGATATTGACCTTTAATCCATATTCTCCGTTTGCTTTTCTCACCAGTCTTCCATTGAATTTTTCCACCATATCCGAATCTGCATCCAGAATGTTTTCCTCCGGATTCTCACTGCCCATATAATACTCCGGCCAGTGAAAAACATCATCTGACATCGTAAGCTCTCCCGCCATATACCGCACCGGTCTGACAGACTCCAATCCGCTTATCTTTTCCATCTGCTCTGCACATACCTTTGGAATCAGACTGGACAGTGAATCTGAATCTTCATACACCTGAATATCCGAACCAAGTCCGTCATCTGCCTTGAATGTCAGTTCATTGTTGACCTTTGCATTTTCTGTCAGATAGGCAGTCCCTAAAAAAAGAACACTTCCCACAGACAGAGACAATATAATTCCGATAAAAGTTTTCTTTCTCGAAAACATAAACTTCTTTGTCAGGACACCCGTCAGATCCTTTCGTTTCAGACTGTAGATCTTACGTCTCTTTGTCTGTGCTTCGCCTTCTTTTGTTATCATTTCCCGCAGTGTCAGCGTTTCCATCCGCCTCACTAAAATCAAACTTACAAGTGTAAGCAGGCACAGCAGAAAGATTGCTCCAAATAAAATCGCCTCTCCTGAAACCTGAAACGCGCCCGCCTGTGCACGTCCTGCCTGTGCAGCCTCTCTGGCCGCCTCTGCTGCGACGTACTTATTCGTATGCTGAATTCCCTTTGTCCGTACAAAAATACTGCCGATTTTCTGATAAATCCCCCATGCTGCTGCGTTTCCGAGAACACATCCAACCGGATAAGCCACTGCAAAGATCATCCACAGCTCGCTTGTCAGCACCCCAAACGTACGCTTTGACTCCATCCCCAGTGTCTGCATCACACTGTACTGTGACATCCTTTTCCGTACCGATACCTGAAACAGACTGTAGATCACAAATGTTCCGAATACTCCTATCGCTGCCAGTACCGCTTTATCCTTCAGATTCCACTTGTCGTCCAGATTCCCCCAGATATAAGGCAATCCCGCTTCCTTCCAGTGGAGGATCCCGGTCTTCACTGCTGCTGCCGCATTGATGCGGTTTCCGTTTTTCAGCCATTTCAGCAGCTCCCAGTTTGCCGCAATTTCCTTTTCGGAAATTCCAAATGTATCTGCAAATGCGCTCATCTGTCCGTAACTATCTTTGGACTCATCAAATTTCACATACAGGAATGTTCCGTTTGTTCCATAGTCCAGTGTCGGGTTCACAAATACCTGCATCCGCTGCGTAAGAGCGGAAGGCTGCTCTGACACAATTCCGCACAACGTAAATGTTTCTCCATCCAATGTAAATGTCGTGCCGATCTTACGCAGAATATCCAGATTCCGAAGTGTAAATTCATCCAGCGCCGCTTCTCCTTCCTCTTCCGGATACCTGCCCTCTTTCACTGTTCTTCCCATCATGGAAAGATAGCCTTCTTCTGCGTAATCCAGCTCGATCTCATAAGGCTCCTCTGTCACTTTGCGCATCGTCAGCACACCGGTTTTTTCCACGCAGTAACCCTGCTCTTTTTCTCCCGGCTGATACGTTTTCTCAAACTCCTCAAACCAGTCTGTGTCACAGCGCATCGTATAGTGCCAGTCTCCGGATTTTGTGCGGGCATTTTCTCTTGCTGCATGATTTCCGCTCTTTTGAAGTGAACCGATTCCGGTAAACAGAGCACAGGACAAAACAATCCCCAGAAACAGAGCCATCGTCTGTTTTCTATAATATTTCAGATAGGACCATGCAAGACGTATGATCTGCTTCATTACAGCTCACCGCCTTCCCCGTAGAATGCGTCTTCTCTCTGATACAGCCTGCCGTCCTCAATCCGGATAATCCGGTCACAGGTCTGTGCCAACGCTTCATTGTGTGTCACCATCAGCACCGTCTGATGGTATTTCTGACTGCTGGCTTTTAACAGGCCGATTACCTCCACGGCAGTTTTGGAATCCAGATTCCCGGTCGGTTCGTCTGTAAACTGTACCCCTCCCCCTTTATGTTTTGAAAATAGGGGCTTTAACGGTATGTACATTTGTGTACTGTGTATCACTTCCAATAAGAAGAGCTAGTCGAAAAGTCTTATTCCTTCACTACTAGCTTTCCTCTCTCTTCTATTCTTCCGTCACTGTTTTCATGTAGAGCGCTTGCATGTTCTGTTCCCGAACACTCATTCCTGCATGTTTAAATTTATATCGTAGCAATGCTGCTTTTGCCTCCTCATGCGTAGACAATACAATTTGCCCTATTCCCTGCTGTGTCAACAAATCCGCAAGCGAAATTGCACTAATATCATCAATTGTTTGAAGTGGATCATCTATCAGTAAAATGTCTAACCCTTTCGTATCACCATACACATTTTTTATTGAAAGTAAAAGCGCAATCGAAAGACCATTCAATTGTCCTGTACTTAAAATATTATAAACATCACTTCCACTCTTAGAAGCTGCTTCAAATACTAACTGATTGGTTTTAATGACTGCTCTAATTCCCAACCCTAACGGATAATTTTGTATAATCCTTCCACTATACACCATTAAAGGAATTTTAATTGCATTAAGAAGCTGTGTTTGATATTCTTTATTCGCATCTTCATATTTACCAACCAATACTTTTATTGCATCTGTCATATCCTTTGTTTTATTCTTGTATTCCTCATAATCTCTTTTTAGTTTTCTTAGTCGGGCCTCTTCCGTAGAAAGCTGCTGAGAAAGATTATCATTAAATAACTTCGCAACATATTGTTCCTTGCTTTGTAACTCTCCCACTGTGTGATACGGTTTTTCATTATGATAATAGGTATTGTGAATGGATTTATACAATTCAACCTGCTTTTCTTGAAAAATAATTTTATTTGGAACTTCCTTTTCTTGAAGTTCTTTCAATAAGTTTTCATATTGTTGAGAAAATTCTTCAATATCAAATTTTTCTATTCCCTGAGATTTAAACTCTGATATTTTTACCTTATCCAACAACTGCTGTAATTTCTCCACCGCTAGATTCTTACATCCTGATAAAGTATCATCCATTTTTATTAGTACTTTATTTTCCTCAAGAAACACTTTCAACACAGGAATAATTTCTTTTTGAAATAAATTTGTTATTTGTGTCTCAATATCTTCTATTATTTTTATCCCATCTGTATGAATATTTTTTATAAATTGTTCTGTTTCTATAATAGCTGAATCTATATCCATAAAATCCGTTCCACACAATGGGCATTTGTTTTTATCAAACTTTCCAGACTCCGCAGCATTATAAAATTCTTTAATAAGTCCCCTTCGTGCCTTTGTCATCTGTGCCAGAACCTTATCAGCATCATCCAATTGACTTTGTTCTTTTTTCTGGTTCAATAATAATGTTTTTATTTGTGCTATAATTTCTGCTTTTATTTTAATCTTATTGAACAATGTTTCATCTACTGACCAGACATTATTGCTATAATTCGTCAATAATTCTTTGCTCTTATTTAACTCTTTTATGAGACTTTCTTTTTTATTAAGTAATTCAATCTCCTGTCGATAAAACAATGCCATATATAATCGTTTCGGTGATGCTTTCAATTCCCTTATGATAGCATTATCTTTATATCGAAGGTATTCTTCATAGTTTTCTATAAACCCTTCAATTTGTTTAAGCTGCTGAATAACAGTCTCATATGTAACTCCCTGGTCTAATTTTATGACATCAAATTCATATTCAACTTCGTCAAATAATCGTATATTTT